>Ga0116161_1003449_pt1 | contig 14079 bp, 10 predicted proteins | sample AD_JPNAS3_MetaG_FD_89877 | JGI IMG/M metagenome (GOLD analysis project Ga0116161, IMG submission 89877) | Active sludge microbial communities of municipal wastewater-treating anaerobic digesters from Japan - AD_JPNAS3_MetaG | ecosystem: Engineered > Bioreactor > Anaerobic > Digestate | place... | reverse complement strand
GGTATCAACTTCCCTCGGCGAGCGATCTGAGTGTCGTCGATGACCAGAATGTGGCGGTGTTGGCTTGTGCCTTCCCCCACCATCTGTCTTCTGAAGAGCGAGAACAAGAGATTTTTCATCGTTGCCCAGAATTCGTCGTGAGAATGAAGAAAGCGGAGCAATGAAGAAGTTCTCGATGCTGTCGAAAAACGTTCCGAACCTTTCCTGAACAATTCGCTTAATAAGTGGTAGAATGGTCAAGTCGGTACTCCTCCTCCTTATTATTTTGGTCACACTTAATAATTTGAGATGGAGTACCGATTTTTCTTATTCCGTGTTCGCTTTCTTTTCAAAGACCGATTTCATTCAGTTTTTCGCTTATCTGGTTTTTGTAATGGCCACGCACAAGTTGAGATACAAGATAATAATAGGGCGATATACTTTAAATTTAAATTTCGGCGCGACAATAATTGCGATAACATTCGTTTATCCCATCTTTCAAAGTAATTCTCTTTTTCCAACCGAGTCTACTTATTTTACTCACATCCAACAACTTCCTCATTGTCCCATCCGGCTTAGAGCGGTCGAACGTGATCTCGCCCCGAAAACCCACGATTTCTTTGATCATTTCAGCGAGCTCGAGGATCGATATGTCTTCGCCCGTTCCTACGTTTATGTGTTCATCATCTTCGTAGTTTTTCATAAGGAAGATAAGGGCATCGGCTAAATCATCCACATACAAGAATTCCCGTCTCGGCGTTCCTGTGCCCCACAGTTCTACGAAAGGAGAGTTGCTTACCTTCGCTTCGTGAAATTTCCGTATCAGAGCGGGTAATACGTGGGAGGTTTCTAAGTCGTAATTGTCGTTTGGACCGTAAAGGTTCGTCGGCATCGCGCTGATGAAGTTGTTACCGTATTGTTTTCGGAAGAACTGGCACATCTTGAGTCCCGCAATCTTGGCGATGGCGTAGGCTTCGTTGGTGGGTTCCAACGGTCCCGTCAAGAGGTATTCCTCTTTGATCGGTTGTGGGCATTCTTTCGGGTAGATGCAGGAGCTTCCCAAAAACAACAGCTTTTTTACTCTTTGATCGTGCGCGGCCTTGATGACGTTCGTTTCTATCGCGAGGTTTATGTAGATGAAGTCTGCCGGGTAGGTATGGTTGGCTTGTATCCCCCCCACTTTTGCCGCCGCAAGAAATACAAATTCCGGTTTTTCTTGCTCGAATAACCGATTCGTTAACGCTTGATTCGTTAGGTCGCACTCTTGGCTGGTTCGGGTTATGATGTGACGGTATCCCTGTTCTCTCAATTTCCTGACGATGGCGGAACCTACCAGTCCCGTATGACCTGCCACGTATATTCTGGAGTCTATATGGAAATAGCTATCTCCGCTTGGCGTATCGCTATCGTTCAAATCCCGCTTCCCTACCTTTTCGTCAGATACTCACTATTCTTTGTATTCCCTTTTGTATTTCTCGTATTTCGCTTTCTTGTAGTCGTATTCTACCATTATACGGACGAGTTCATCAAATTTCACTTTCGGCTCCCAGCCGAGCTGTCTTTTCGCTTTTGAGTAGTCCCCGAGGAGCGTTTCGACTTCTGTCGGTCGGTAATAGGCGGGGTCTATTTCTATGACGACTTCCCCTTCTCTTAAATCGTGTTGCTCAGACTGGTTCTGTGATGCTTGGCCATACGGTGGCGCACCACCTACTGTACGCGCAATGCCTTTTTCTTGATCTCCGCCTCCTTCCCAAGCGAGCTCTATTCCCACGTGTAAGAAGGCTTTTTCGCAGAATTCCCTGATCGTATGGTTTTCGTTCGTCGCGATCACGTAGTCGCCGGGGTCTGATTGTTGCAACATCAACCACATCGCTTCCACGTAATCCGGCGCGTATCCCCAATCCCTCTTAGAGTCGAGGTTTCCTAAATAGAGTTTTTTCTGTAGCCCCACGCGAATTCTGGCGGCCGCTTTCGAGATCTTCCGGGTTACGAACGTCTCTCCGCGCCTAGGCGATTCGTGGTTAAATAGGATTCCATTGCTCGCGAACAAACCGTAAGCCTCTCGGTAATTCACGGTAATCCAATAGGCGTAAAGCTTGGCTGCCGCATAGGGGCTTCTAGGATAAAAGGGTGTCGACTCTCTTTGCGGGGTTTCTTGGACTTTTCCAAACAGTTCACTGGTCGAGGCTTGGTAAAACTTCGTCCGGTCTTGGAGTCCAAGGAATTTGATCGCTTCCAGGAGCCTTAAGGTTCCGAGGCCGTCTGCATTTGCCGTGTATTCCGGTGTTTCAAAGGACACTTTCACGTGGCTTTGGGCCGCTAAGTTGTAGATTTCGTCGGGCTGTACTTCTTGTATCAAACGAATGAGATTCGAGGCATCGGTTAAGTCCCCGTAGCGTAGAAATAGGTTCACGTTTTTGTCGTGTCGGTCTTTGTATAAATGGTCGATCCTGTTCGTGTTGAAACTGCTCGACCGCCTGATGATTCCGTGGACTTCGTATCCTTTTTCTAACAAGAATTCGGTCAAATACGACCCGTCCTGTCCGGTTATTCCTGTAATCAACGCTTTTTTACTTTGCAAAGGTTGCCTCCGTTTCTTTGATCACGTCTAAATACTCTTTCAAGCGATAGTCCCGACGGAGATTCGTAGAATAGTACGTGGCGGCGTTTCTGCTCATTTCCGACAAGATATCTGGTTTATCGACGACGCTTTTGATCACTTGATAGAAGTCTTCAACCCCATTTTTGGGTATCTGGAATCCGAAACGGCCAGTCTACAGATGGTGGCTAATCTCTGCGGCTTTTTTAGACTTTCGTTTCTGCCCACTTTCTTGGACGATTCGGAATTATGCCCTCCTCTAATCTTAAAAACCGATTTCTTCGATCTCAGATAGCCTTTGCAACCCATAGTATAGCGCTTTGTGTTCGCGAGAACGTTCCGTATTGCCAGTATATAAAATTTAGTTCTCTTCTAAGTTAGATGAATAGAAATACAGTTATACCAAGCTTGGTACGTCGAACTTGAGTTTCCCGAAGCCCAAAAAGAGCATCTACGGCGTCGATCACACGGAAGGAAGAATAGGTCATAATCCCTTTATGATGGGTTAAAAGTGCTAGAGCCGCTATCAGCATTTCGGGTACCCTAGATTGTTAGCATAGCTGTTAACCACGCCCTTTTCTACGTGCCACTTCGCCAACCTGCCTGCGCCCAGAAGACTTATGCTTTTCGACTCCATCCGCGGTGTATGGATTCTTGAGTTATTCGCGTGCGGATAGGTCTTAAAATGAAACAGGTTCATATGCCACACTGCTAAATAACAAACACAGCTCATCTTCGTAGGGAAATTCGCTCCTCGTTTGAATCAATGTAGCTTAGCGCTTCCGGCTCTTTAAGCTCTACTTTTCTGACGTACCACAGTTCCACTCACCCAAGCTGTTGTTCAAAAAAAAGGAAGTCTCTATTTCACCTCTATAGCCTCTAAATGGGTATTATTCTTTGGGTATTCTATCATATGACGTACGGTATCTAAGTCTTTATTGTCCATTGCTTGGTTCTTTCCCATAAAAGGCGGTTGAAAATCAAAATCATAGAACGACTCTGGTAGTTTCATAAGCGTTTTCAAAATCCCGTTCGTCGAATTTTCCCTTCAGTAGGCAATCTACGATATATTCATACTCGCCGGAAAACCCTTTGTCCTGCTGGAGCTTTCGGAGCCGTTTTTTTGTTTTCCCATAAATCTCGGCTTTATGAAAATTATCTATTCTACCAACCATGCCGTTGCAGAATACGTTTATTCTTTCTTTAGGATAACTTTTCGCGCCCATAGACGTATATATGATATTTGCAACCGATCCATTAGCGTATTTTAGGGTCAGACTCAGGTTATCTGAACCCGAATGCTGTATCGATAAAGAGTTAAGGGAGAAAAGGGATTTGTCAATTGGTGTCGATTCTGTAAAATATCCAGATAAATCCACAAAATGACATACTTCCCCAATGAGCCGCCCCCCCCCTTTTTCCGGGCTTTGAATCCAATTCTTTTTGGGGATATACCCGGCGTTCACGGTATATTGAATGATACACGGATGCTTGTCTGTTTGCATGTTCTCTTTAATGAACCGCGCGAAAGGAGAAAAGCGCCTGTTAAAACCGACGAATAAGTGTTGCTGGTTCCTTTCGTAAGCGACTTTTACGCTTTCAAGTTGTTCTTCTGTTATTGCGAGCGGTTTTTCGACATAGACGTGTTTACCAGCATCTAAAGATTCGGTCGCTAGTTGGGCGTGTGAGTCGTGTTGTGTTGCTATAATAATCAAGTCGATAGTCGGATCAGACAATAATCGTTTGTAATCGCTAGTTGAATAATCAAACTGATGGTTTCTAAGCGTTTGTCCAGCTGTCGTGCTTGATGTGGTTGCCATCCCTATTAATCGGAAGTCTTTTATTTTTTTCAAATTCGGAATTATCACGCTACGAGCGAAATTTCCCACGCCGATAATGCCCACACCGATAGTACCCGTTACTTTTTTCGGTTCCTTCCTTACGATTGTTGTTACGGGTTCAGTATTCTCGCAGTATTCGAATAATATTCCTGAATAATTCTTTTTGTTTTGTTTCTCTGTTATTAGTTCGTAAGCATCTCTCGCTTCTTCCAAGCTAAACCGATGAGATATCAAATCACTTATATGAAGTTTCCCTTCGCTTAACAATCTAATAAACTCTTCCATAAGTCTGTTTTCGGTCCACCTAACGTAGCCAATAGGATAATCAATACCTTTTTCTTCGTAGTTACTATCGTATCTTCCGGGGCCGTAAGAGCGGGAGAGCTTAAAAGTCAATTCTTTTTGGTAGAAGCTTCTTCTCGGGATATCCATTTTCGTTACACCGACCATAGAAATGATGGAACGATCCCGAGCGATTTCGGCTGCAATTTCGATCGGGTCGTTCGTTTCGGTCGCTGCGGTGATGATGATTTTATCTACTCCGTAACTGTTTGTAAGGTAATTAGTCCGTTCAACCAAATCCGGCGCAGCCGCGTTGATGAAATGGTTGATGAATTGCTTTCCGATAATATACTTCGAGTCATCAATGTCTATACCGATGACCGTGTTCGAGTAAGCGTTCAAGACTTGGCAAGTTATCTGTCCCAACAACCCTAAACCAATAACTGCGACCTTTTCCCCAGATTGGACTTCCGCTTGTTTTATTCCCTGAAGAGCGATCGCACCCAACGCGACAAAAGCGGCGTGTTCTAAGTTTTGAAAGGTGCTGGGAAGTTTCACCGCCAAATTTCGGGGAACGTAGTTTATTTCGGCATGGTTGGCATATAAGGCGCCCGCTATCGCTACGTAATCTCCTTTCTGGAATTGGTCACAGGAACCGCCAACTTCAATAACCTCTCCCATAGCGCTGTATCCTAACGGTAATGGTTCATCCAGCTTATTGAACGCCGTTTTTATCGTAGCAATCAATCCGTCAGTTTGCATTTTATCTATCGCCTTTTTGATTTGATCTGGCCTAGTTTTTGCTTTTTGGAGTAAATTCATTTTTCCGAAATCGATGAGCGTTTTTTCTGTCCCTGCGCTGACCAGAGAGTATCGGGTTCTAACTAGTATGCCGTCTTTTTTACATGCCGGACTAGGAAGCTCCATGATCAATATTTCTCCGGTTTTTACGTCTGTGAAAATTTGTTTCATCGGTTATCCCTCTACAGTTCGACTATTCGAAATATCTCTTTTGCTTTGATTGCTTCTTTTTGAGTTTTAAACTCCTGATGCGCTACCGTAGTTATTATACAATCCGATTGTACCAAAATATCCTGTAAGCACAGATTCTTGAGGCCATTTATTTCATTTTTGGAGCAATTCGGCTCGCACACTAAGACCTGATACCCTTTTCCCACTAACGAATCTGCAATCTCCAAGGAAGGGCTTTCTCTGAGATCGCCTATATCTGGTTTATAAGCTAACCCGAGTATTCCGAGTTTGATACGCTTCTCTTTTCCTGCATATAGGCTTTTTATTCGATTTTCGATCCGACTCACGATCCAATGAGGTTTGCTGTCGTTGACTTGTCGCGCTTGTTTTATCAAATTACTGTTGGCTGGAAAACTTTCGACTAGAAACCACGGATCCACAGAAATGCAATGCCCTCCTACACCTGCTCCGGGAGAAAGGATTTGAACTCGCGGATGTTTATTTGCTAAGCGGATTAATTCCCAGACATCGATATTTATTTCATCACAAAGAATGCTGAGTTCATTAGCAAAAGCGATATTAACATCTCGATATGCGTTTTCTATCAATTTGCACATTTCTGCTGTTTTGGTGTCTGTAATGTAAATTTCTCCGCCTTTCACGATAGCGGAATAAAGTTCTTTTACCACTTGAGCCGATTCGGAGTCAGAGGTACCGATGATTCGATGGTTATTTTTTAGTTCGTAGAGAATTTTTCCCGGTAAGACTCTTTCGGGACAATGAGCGAGATGAAAGTCACGTCCTTTCTCTAAACCCGAGCGCTCTTCGATTATCCTTCCGAACACTCCCTCAGTAGTTTTCGGCGGTACAGTGGACTCGAGAATAACGGTATTTCCCTTTTCTATAACGTCACCCAATGATTTCGCAGCTTCTATGACTAAGGATAGATCGGCAATTCTTTTTGTTTCGCGCTTTTGGAACGGCGTCGGTACGCAGACGATATGGACCTCCGCCTTTTTCAATTCTTCTGATGGAATGAGCTTCTTTTGCTCAAGAACGGTTTTGAAAAGTCCAAGCAAATCTGGTTCTTTGATATGGATTTCACCATTTTTTAGGGTTTGTATGATTTTAGGATTGGTATCATACCCATAAACTTCATATCCTTCCGCCGCAAATATGGTCGCGGTAGGAAGTCCAATGTAACCCATTCCTATAACGTTTATCGTTTGCTTGGGCAACGAATGATTCCCCCTATGGATTGCTGTTGTTTAAGACTTAATTATGATTTCAAAAAGGTAGTTTCTATCTTTATTGAGTTTTGGTCTGGTTTCTGCGCTGTAATAACCAGAGTTTTCTTGTTCAATTGGTGCCCGTATGCTTTTGAGTACAAAGTCTCTTTGATTTCTATATCAGAAGGCTCTTCTGAATGGATAATGATTTTTCCGACCATAATTTCATTTTTCAAGAGAAGGATTTTTCCAGGATCCCTCACCAACGAAATTCCTGGGTCAAAATGCCAATACACTTTAGCCACACCGGTTTCTGCCCCAGCAATTTTGTCCCGGACGCATAGCACTGAAAAATCCCTTTTTAGGTTTATTACCCTTGTATGTTTAACTCTACTAAAATCAAATCCTTGTAGAACCCCTTGAAACCTTAGCTCACAATCAGTATGATCCGTTTCCCATTGTATCACTTTCGCAGGGGTTTTCCATCGGAAGGTTCGCCATTGTTTCGTTTGGTCTTTCCCGTTCCATTCGAGGGTATTATGCGCCTGTGTGCTTCGGTAATATTTTCTTTCCTTTATACAAGAATTATAGCGATAGGTACCGCTGTCGACAAGGATATCATTCCTGTCTACGGATAGTTCGATGTGGAATAGATCCGCGTGCGCGTGCCATCGATGGGGGCCGAATTTTACTAAAAAATAACTTTCCTCGGTTTTGTATATAAAAAAACCTCCTTCTTCGAATTGCCAGGCTCCAGCTCGGATTCGATTTCGCCCCTCGAAAAAAGGGTCTGTAATAATCGGGCAAACACATCCTTCGTCATTGTCTCCTATGTTGGGAAAAGACCCATCCGGTTTTTCTATCGCGTCTAAAAAAAACAAAGCTTTCAACAAGCTCTCAGAATGAATGGATAATAACTCCTGAGCAATGATTAAAAATTCTAGAGAGAACCGATGGTATTGTATGGATTGTTCGATGTTTACGCCATCCTCGAGAAATTGTCGTTTGATCTCTTTTTCAACTTTTCGCGTTTTTTTCTTCGTCAATATCGCTAGCGCGACCAGCTCACCTAAATAGTGGTTGTTGCGTATTGCGTGTCTCGATATCCACAAAGTTTTTTTTAAAAAATCTGTATGTTGATCCAGGAGAGGGCCAAATCCAGTATCTTCCTTGTCGCAAGCAATAATGTACAGATTAATCGCTCTTATTGCGACTTCCAACCCCACTGCCCAACCTAGCCCGTTTGGATAGGGGTTTCTTTTGAACCATTCGTGAATAATGTCAACTACTAAGTTTTCTTCGCCGAATAACTTCGCTTCGAAGTAGGCCGCGGACCACTGCCATCCTCTCGCGATTTCCCAAAAATCTTTCGGATCCCTATCGGTCCAATGGGTTTTCCAAAAAGGTGTATCATAATAGGAACGGCTATATATTCCATCTTCTGGTGTGATATTTCCGAAAACCAAATATTCGCCTCTTTTTAAACGAGAATAGTGCTCTGTCGAATTCGGAGATGCAGCCGCGATGTTCTCCCAAATATAAGTTCGCTTCTTCACATTGCTTGGGTTAAATAGCCAAGAATAAACCCCTGCTCTTTGAAGGCTTTTCTCGACGAGTTTCGTAAGAAGCGTTTCAATCAACACAGTTTATCGTGCGTTCTATTATTTCGGCGAATTTAATGTTTAGTTTGCTTCGAAGGTATTTTTCCCGAAGGGCGACGCGTCCGCTGATGCTATCGAACAATGCTCCCTCCTCTAATTTTCTTTGTAGGTGATTTAAAGCGAGCGTTAACGAAGGCGCGTTACCACTCTCGAATGGAAAATCTACTTGTTTCAGTTCTTCCATTATTTGTTTCGATACCCCTGATAAACCATAAACAACGGGTTTGCCGGTTGCTACGTACTCGAAGAGCTTTGACGGTATCGTCTTCTCAAACATGGAAACATTTTTCAAGTGGATGAAAAACGCGTCCGTATTCCTGTATTTCTCAAAGAGTTCTACTCTGTCAACCGGTGGCGATAGCATTATATTTTTTATCCCGTTCTCTTTAATAGCTTGGTATAGTTGGTTCCTATCGCTGCCATCTCCGACCAACTCAAATATAAAAGTATCTTGAAAAGCCTTAGCAACGGACAATAAGATGGACAAATCTTGAGCAATACCTATGTTACCTGCATAAAGAATGCGAAAGGGTTTAGGTCCTGGTTTTCGCGTACCCATAGTAGCTAATTTGTCAAAGAATGTGTCTTCTATTCCGTTAGTGATGACGATAGGTTTTTTGTTGCTAAATTCGAGAATCGGCTGATAAAAACCTGGAGAGTTAATGACGATCTGTTTAGTCTGTTCATAACAAGTCTTTTCGATCTTTTTTAGCGCCTTATAGATAATGGAGGAAGGCTTTGCTATTCCTAAATCCAGGAGCACATCCGGCCATAGGTCACGGACATCAAGAATGAAGGGCTTTTTCGATTTTTTCGCGATAGTAGCGCCAACATAAGCCACTAACAATTGTGGAGTTGTTGCTAAGATCCCGTCAACAGAATCCGCAATCTTTTTTCCAACTCTAGTTGCCTTATGATAAAAAAACCAGTAATTAATACTCCTTCTAAGAAAATCCCGCTTTTGTCTGGGGATTCTTACTCGGATGATCGTTTCCTTCGTTTTTTTAAACTTTAAACCCTTGTGAAGCGTATGGTAGCGATTAGGAGTCCCCGTTAGGACGGTGATTTCATGTCCTCTAGCTATAAGTGCGTCTACTAAGGATTTTATACGAAATGCGCCCGCCCCTAAATCCGGTGGATAATTTTGAGAAATTATTAGGATCTTCATCATTAATCCTTATTTTTAGTAATCTCATTATATTGAAGCGCCGAATTACTATGGCTTTCGGATTCCCAAATTCTTTTTTTTCTTAATTTGCCCTTTAGAAATGACTTGAGTAAGCATAGTATTTCAGGGTATTTTGCGAACTCTACCATTGACTGAACTGTCGTGGTCTGGACTGGGTAATAGTATTGATTGATAAATACCACTTCCGTTTGATTTTTATCCACAGTTTCGCTGTTGAATACTTTGCCCGATGTCTATTCGAAAGCATCTCTTCGCGAAGCGGGTGAACTTACTTTTGGTTTGATGCGAAATATAGCCATTTTTGTCACCTTTACGATGCAGTGATTCATTGGAATATTATAACGCATCCTACGGGTTAAGGCGAGTTCGGAGCAGTAACAAAAAAAACTTGCTATTCGAAACCCTGAGGATCGCCTTTCGGACGAGTTGCTGCCCTCTTATGTTCACGGAGAAGGGCTCAAGCAAGGAAATTCGCGTAACCAATAAGACTAAGAGTCCGTCAAGGCCACAGGAAATCCCATACAGCACGGAAGGTCGAGGACTCATCCGTTCTGGAACTCAGCGTCAGCAGTTCTACATTTTTCGACGGCACGGAACACTTAATAAAAGGAGCCAGTCGAGGGCTACCCTTTTTTTGGAAGATCGAATTGTTTTGATTTACACGGCGGGCGTCGCTTGTTCGATCCGATACCCTTTCAGGTTCCGCTGTTCGGTGTCGATCTCGATCCCAACGTAGTACAGGTTCTTTCCACGATACTTCTCTCCGTACCCTTTTTCGCGAATTTGTTGCAGCGCTTTTTCCGCTGGCGCTTTCTTCAATTCCATTATGTACACGTCTTCTCCGTAGACGAGGACCAAGTCGCTGCGCCCCAGATTCGTCATCTCTTCCGCCTTCGCCTCTATCCCGCATCCCCGGAATAGAGTCAGCAGTACTACGTGATAGAACCGTTCTAACCGCTCGGGATGATTGTCTTTTTGCTCTTCGCGTTTGTGGTAGAGAGTGTATGGAATGCTGGCGAAGGTTATTCGCATCTGGTCGAAGATTATTCCGAAGTCCCTTTTGTCCAATCCGTCCAGGATTCCGTTCCGGATTGCGTCGTTCGTCTGAGGTTCCAGCCCGTAGCGGTGAAGCAACAGGAGTTGGCTGAAGGCGTCTTTCACTTCTTGATTCGGGAAATCTAACTCATACCCCCTCTTTTCACGATATCCTTTGAAGGTCAGGTATCCCGATTGCGTCAGAAAACTTGCCGCCGGCGCCGCTTCTATTTCATAGGCGCTGAATAGGCTTTCGCTTATTGGGTACTCCATTAGTTCGTCAATTTCTATCTCGTGGCGTTTGATGTACTCGCCCAAGAAATACGGTGACCCCGTTTCAAACCAGTAGTTCTTAAACCGGTAGTCCTTGAAGTATCCTAATATCGAGAAGGGATTGTACACGAAGGCTTTCCCGTCAAACGAAAATCCGTTGTAGTACCGTCGGATCTCTTCCAGGTATTCCTCTCGGCTTTGTCCCGTTTGTCTGATCCCCTCTTCGATATACTCCCGGAAATCCTGTTCCAGTTCTTCCTGCGTATACCCCAGCATCGTCGCGTATCGTTCGGTGTAACTGATGTCGTATAAGTTGTTTAGCGAGGAAAAGACCCCCGCTTTCGTGAATTTCGTGATCCCGGTCATCAGGACGAACCGCAGATACGGGTCCGCGTCCTTAATCGTGGAACAGAACGTTCGAAGCAAGTCTCGGTTCTTCTGCGCGATTTCCGGTTCGTGCAAGTGGTCGAGTATCGGTTTGTCGTATTCGTCGATGAGTAAAACCAAGCGCTCCCCGGTTTTCTCGTAAACTGAAGAGAAGAGGCGACGAAAGGCGACCTTCAGTAAGCGACTGTCCAACGTCAATCCGAAGGTCTTATATATATCTTCGAGCAAATTCAATAGGCTTGCTTGTAGCGCTTCCGGAGTAGACGTGTCTGTTTCTGTCAAACTGATATGTACTACCGGATAAGCTTTCCAATCCCATCGGCTTTCTATCCAGGTGTCTTTGAACAGTCCTTTCTCCCCGAGAAAGAGATACTTCAGCGTTGAGAGCGTCAGCGATTTCCCGAATAGGCGAGGGCGTGAGAGGAAATAGGGTGTTCCCTCATTCGCTAACTGATACAGATAGCGGGTTTTGTCAACGTAAAGGTATCCTTCTTCTCGCAATTTCCTATAATCCTGGATTCCGATCGGTAGCTTTTTCATTTGCCCTCGCATTTGTATTCGTTGGTCGCCTTATGTGTATAGTATAACATAATATCGTCGACGTATCAAATCGCACGCGGGGAACGACAAAAATGGGATTCACACAGAGAACACAGAGGGCACGGAGGAAGAAAAAAGAAGGGTTCGCACAGAGAACACGGAGGGCACGAAGGAAGAAAAAAGAAGGGTTCGCACAGAGAACACAGGGGCGCGGAGGGCACGGAGAAGCAAATTCATCCGAATAAAGCCAAAGACATGCCAAACTGAAGTTTGGCGTTCCCAGACGTTCCAAAGAGGGGATCGCGGGGTCCCTTTGGTTACCCCGCGATAACCCCACACGAGCATCGCGGCGTAAGCGTTTTTTCTTTTCGCGACGGCGCGATACGCATTTCAAAAAATGGGGTTCGCACGGAGAGCACAGAGGGCACGGAGGGCACGGAGAAGCAAATTCAACCTAAAAAAGCCAAAGACATACCAAACTGAAGTTTGGCGTTCCCAGACGTTCCAAAGAGGGGATCGCGGGGTCCCTTTGGTTACCCCGCGATAACCCGCGAAAGCTGGCGTTCCCAGGCGCGATACGTTTTTGAGAAAGGGCAAAGGGCGCATCGCGAGACTTCGTGGGCTTCCGAAGTCAGCCCGCTGGTTACCCCGCGATAACCCTGCACGGGCATCGCGGCGCAAGCACCCCTTCTTTTCGCGACGGCGCGATACGCATTTCAAAAAATGGGGTTCGCACGGAGGGCACGGAGGGCACGGAGAAGCAAATTCATCCGAATAAAGCCAAAGACATGCCAAACTGAAGTTTGCGTTCCCAGACGTTCCAAAGCGGGGATCGCGGGGTCCCTTTGGTTACCCCGCGATAACCCGCGAAAGCTGGCGTTCCCAGGCGCTCTCAGGTGCGGAGTCGCGGGGTCGTAAATGTACTAACCCCGCGATGATCCTCTTAGTTATGTCGTCCCATAACTTGACCTACAACGGCTCCATAATCCCGTTTAACCCTGTGGTATAATCTTTTCGGGAATGATATTCTATCCTAAGAAGGAGGGCGCCTGTGAAGAAGCTCCCGGTGGGGTTGCAGGATTTTTGTAAGTTGCGAACGTACGGGTATCTCTACGTCGATAAAACGCGTTTTCTATACGAAATGGCCAAAGAAACGACTCCCATTTTTCTCTCGCGACCACGGCGTTTCGGGAAGTCGTTGACGGTGTCGACGATGAAGTATCTTTTCCAGGGAGAGAAGTCACTCTTCCAAGATACGTGGATATACGACCGTTGGGATTGGAATACCCGCTACCCTGTTGTGCATATCAGTATGACGGAGGTGGATTCTTCTTCTCCTGATAGGCTCGAGGAGAGTTTGTTTAACCTTCTAATGGAGTGCTTCGCCTCTTTCGATCTGGTCTTGGATGTCCGTTTGGTGAAGGATGCCTTTCGCCGCTTGTTTTCTTCAGTCTACAGAAAAACCGGTCAGAGGATCGTCTTACTGATTGACGAGTATGACAAGCCCATACTGGATCATCTGCATGAACCGGCTCTGGCCGACGCGATTCGCGGTGTGCTCCGGAACTTCTATTCCACGATCAAGGACGCCGATCCGTTTCTACGCTTTGTCTTTATCACGGGGATTACGAAGTTCACTAAGGCCGGCGTTTTTTCCACTTTGAACAACCTAAACGATATCACTTTCAAGGAGTCCTATGCCACGATGTTAGGGTATACGCAGGAGGAACTGGAAGAGGTCTTCTCTGAACATATCGATGCCGCGTCTCACAAGCTGGGTCAAGACCGCCAAGTCTTCCTGGATGATCTGCGCCGCTACTACAATGGCTTTTCTTTCGATGGACAGGAGTTCGTGTACAATCCTTTCTCGGTGTTGGGATTCTTTGGCGATTATCGCTACCGCAACTATTGGTTCGAATCGGGTTCGCCATACTTTCTGAGTCAGTATATCCGGACACACCGGATCGAGTTTGACAAACTCACCGACCATCCCGTGACCGAGAGCCTCTTCAGCAACTATGAGATAGAGAAGTCTCCTCCGGAGAGTTTCTTAGTGCAGTCAGGCTATCTGACGTTCAAGGATTATGACAGG
>Ga0116161_1003428_pt1 | contig 14135 bp, 9 predicted proteins | sample AD_JPNAS3_MetaG_FD_89877 | JGI IMG/M metagenome (GOLD analysis project Ga0116161, IMG submission 89877) | Active sludge microbial communities of municipal wastewater-treating anaerobic digesters from Japan - AD_JPNAS3_MetaG | ecosystem: Engineered > Bioreactor > Anaerobic > Digestate | place... | reverse complement strand
GTCCGCCTGTTCCAAGGCTTCTTCAACCTTCTTTATGAACCAGCGAAACTGACTCTTGTATCGATTCTGTTCGCCCGCATCGAGCTTTGTAAGCAGCCTGTCATACGTCCTGCCAAACCTCCAGGATTCAACAGCCATACCAATAACGACTTGCGTTAACATTTCTATGCGGCCGTTTGTATTATCTGTTTCCACGTTGACTCTCCCATCTGTAAGAAATCAGTTCTTCTCCGCAGTCCGCTCGATATCTGCATCGTCGAGCGGTTCGTCCACGACCTTGCTGAATATGTCCAATCTGTCTGTACGGGTCCTCAACGTGTTTCATGCCGCTCCCCCGGTGCCAGTTCGTTTGTGAGCTGGGCCAGCTCTTCCCGAGCTTTCTGAAGGATCAACCTTGCGCATTCCATGCAGTAGTTGTTCTTCGACATGTTCTCCTTGATGACCAGACACTTGTCGCCCTGGCAGATAACGTGCTCCTGGTTCCGCGAGCAGTGTCTCCGCCGTTGGGCGGTTTCAAAGCAGGCGGACACGAGAAGGCGTTTCAGCTTGGGCATCGGTCATCTCCTCGAAAGGCGATCCTGGATTTGGGTCTGAACATCGTCCCCGATCTGGTCGATCTGTTCCAGAACCTCCTCCAGCCGCTCCAGCGGGATTTCACCGCGGGTTCCGCCGTCCGCCTCAAGCCGCTCGTTGACAGCGCCATTCACGAGCATGATCACCGCTGAAAAATTATTGGTTCCTCCCAGTGCAGGGTAGGCCATCACGATGTTGCGACCATTAATGGACGCGCCGAGGGCGTTCAGGATTCTGCTGGCCAGGGCCCGCGAACGTTCATTGAGCCTTCGGCGGGCCTCCTGTCGTCGTCGTTGGGGCGTGACCGGTATTTCCCGAGGCTCCATGCTCTCGCGGGTCCGAGCCTGGATGAGGCGCTGGCGGAGATTTTCGCGGGAAAGCCCGAGGGCCTCGGGGTCGAGACCGCGTCTCCGGAACTCCTGGACGAGGTCGTCGATCACAGCGTCATCCATCGGATCGAGGTATTCCTGCTCGATGAAGTGGCTGATGATTTCGTTTTGAACCACCATGTCCGGTGTCAAGCGTCTGCGGCGGCCTGGCTCATCGCCCGGGGGACGCTCGTCACCCGCATCAAGCCAGCCTTGAATGAGTTCCTGGTCCTCCTGGTCGATCCGCCTGAAATCCTCCCAATGACGGTCGATGTTCAGGCCCACATGGGAGACCGCCACGCCCCGGTTGTCAGGATGCTGTGGATTATTCTGGTGGATCACCCGCATGACCCTTCCTATGAACTGGACATAGGGCGATAGCGACCGGAAGGGCTGGAAGATGGCGGCCACGCTCAGGTTGGGGTGATCAAACCCCTCGCCGAGCATCCGGACCTGAACAATGCAATCGATCCGGCCGCGCCGGAGGTCCTGGAGCACATCCTCAATTTCCTCCGCCGGCATGTTGCTGTGGATCTCACGCGCCTGCAGACCTCGCTCGGCGTAAAGGGACCGCACCTGGCGGGCGTGGTCCACCGAACAGGCGACCGCGATCAGTTGATGGAATGTGCCGGTCTCCCGGAGGTGCTGAAGCCACTGGATGCTGGCATCCACGATGGACCGGTTGCACTCGGGCGCGAGGGCCACGCCCCGGCTGAACCATTCCTCGTCCCGGAGTTGAAGGACCTCTTCAAGCGTGTGCCGCCTGGCGTCCCCGCGATAGGTGAAACAGATCTCCTGGGGCGCGACATTCACAGCGGTGATCTGCTTGATGTACCCCCGCACCATGGCCGTTCGGAACGGATAGGCATAGACCCGCTCACCGGCGATCTCGCGTCCGTCGCCCCTGAACGGCGTGGCGGTCAGGCTGACGACCTTGGCGTTGGGGAACCGCTCAAAGACCCGCTCCCAGCTTCTGGCCACGTTGTGGTGCCCCTCGTCCACCAGGATCAGGTCGAAGAAATCATCCGCGAAGGCGGGAAGCCAGCGGTCAGCCCGGCTGGCCAGTTGCTGGATGTTGGTGACGACGATATGCGAGCTCTCGCAGTCATGGATGTTTGCGTCCTGGCCGTCCAGGACGGCTGGGAAAGGACCATGGCTCACGTCGGTCAAGACGCGCGTCGAGGTCCAGAAGCATTCACGCCCGGCGACATCGAAGGCCGTGGAGATGCCACGCCGAATCTCAAGGTTTGGAGCGATCACCAGTACCCGACCCTGGGCGGTCTCAAAAGGCAGCAGGGCCATGAGGCCGGTCTTGCCGCAGCCCACCGGAATCTGGAGGATGGCGTGCTCGGAACTGTTCCGGAAATGCTGACGAGTACGAAACCATCCCTCGACCTGTGGATCGCGCAGGTTCGGGTTGCCCTGGATAAAGGGCCGCGTGGTATTGAAGAATCTCGCTATTTCATCGTTCGTCATTCCGTTGGCCCTTTCGCACCTGCGCTGTCTTGCACCTGGCCATTGGAAACGTCTGCTTTTGTTGTTCCCTCGTCCGTGCCAGAAGGCTCCTCAAGCTCAAACAAATCGTGGCTTCGACGGGAAACCCCAATGCCATTCTCGATCAGCAGCAAACCGAGCTGCTCGCCGTTCATCAGAGCCACAGGAATGGCATCTGGACGTGCGGCTTCCTTGCGTGCACCAACGCTAAAATCGCTGGTTGTGATAATCAGCCCCTGCTCGTGAGTTCCAAGGCTTCCACGGACCTGTTGAACAATAGGCGCTTGAACATTGCGCTTCCATTTCTTCACCTGAATTGCCATTCGTGTGCGAATGACATCACCCACAACCAGAGTCCCTCGGACATCGATACCGCCGTCCTTGCTCCGACTGGTGACTTCAATATCCTCAAATCCGATCTCGGCCAGCAGTCTGGCAATCAACTCCTCAAATCCATCCCATTCCATACCGAGCAACCGCGAGTGCAGAGCCTGACGCACCTTCTTGTTGTGCTGTTCGATTTCAAAGGCCAAGCCTCGCCCCATCCACCTGAAAAGCCCGACGAATCCTTTTCCATGTTGAACGAACCGAGGTAGCTCGCCGCGACGTGTGTAACGCTTTATCTCGGTGATAATCTGAGCATACATAGAGGCTTCGGGAGTCTTGCCTCCGGTGATGAGCCAGCCCCTCTCAAGGGCCTTGCTTGTGATTGCCCGGTAATGCATGGGTTGTTTCTGGCCGAATTCATCAAGCACCTTTTCGGCTGAATCGGTAAACGAATAAGTCTGACCTTGTGCCTTGTTGGCCTCAATGGCTTCATCTTTGGGCTGTAGTTTCTTGGTGGGCTCGGCGGAGAGCTTTGCATCCCTCAAGCCGAATGTCTGTGGCGCATGGAGGATAAAGGGAGATGCCTCTCCGTGCTTCTTGATGTCCGAATAGAGTCGCGCGCTCACTGTAGCTGCCGGGGTTTTTCCTGTGGTTTTCCAAAGGCCCTTGTCCAGGATCATCTCCGTAATCGCGTCAGCATGAAGAGGCTGCCCGGCTTCCTGTAGGACCTGAATGGCGGCATCCCGAACACTCATGGACTAAGAACCTCCTCCCCAACATTACACGACAAGGCGGGCAATCTGCTAAAGGGCATACTGATCACCATTTGCTTCGAGCCACTTCTCAGTCTCACGGTAATCCGGCACGGCCCTGCGAAGATGCTCATAGAATGCCGCACTATGATTATGCTCACGAAGATGAATCAGTTCGTGAATGAGCAGATATCGGATCACTTGGGGTGGAAGCAGCATGACACGCCAATGGAAATACATATCGCCATTCGCGTTGCACGATCCCCAAAGGTATTTAAGATCACGTATAGCTATGGACCTCGGCTCCGCCAACACGCGTTCCTTGAGGGGAAGAATCTTGTCAGTGATCCACGCCTGACCCTGGCGGGTGTACCAACGGATGAAGTGGTCGCGACCTCTATTTGCAGCCGAGCGGACCAGCCAGAATCGCCCGTTAATCAGCCGAAGCGGTGGAACAGGTGTCGTCGCATCCGGCTCGAACAGCTTCAACCGGTACTTCTTGCCGAGGTAGTAGAACCCCTCGCCCGTGACGTACTCCTTGTTCCCGCTGGCACTGAGAACAATCTCCTTCTGCCCGATTTTGGTGTAAATCCACTCCTGTTTCCGGCGGACGATACTCTCGATCTCAGCATGGGGTAAAGCCTGAGGGACGTTGATGACCAAGTCGCCAAAGCGGTCGACAATGAGATCAACCGTCCGTCGCCGGGGGCTTCGCCGGACTTCCACCTTCAGATCGTTTATTTCCACGATTTCGTTCATGCCACCAGGAACCTATGTCTGCTCTTCGCCAAGTCCACGAACCGGATCGCCAGTTCCTGAACCTGATCATTCGAAACCAACCGGGAACGGCGCAGAGACCGGTATACCCAGTTCTCCAAGCGTTGACGACTCGGCGGATCGCGCCAGAAACCCACCCGCGCGATCTCGGCTTTGATATGGTCAACGATCTCGATGGTCGTTGTCACAGCAGTGCGGAAGCTCTCGCCCTCCGGGCTTTGGCCAGAGGACGTCTCTATCGCTTCCTTAAGTAGGCCGAAGAACGGAGCCTGCACCTTCGGGTCAAGTCCTTCGACCTCCTGTTCCCGGCCCTGCTTGAGTTCCTCGTCAATGAACCGTTGAAGCTCCCTCTCCAACTCGGTCCAGTTGTCCTTCAAGTCCTGGAGAATCTGCTCCAGCTTCTCGCTCAGCGTGGTGAAAAACGCCGGGTCCTCATGAAGGTGGATGCTTATGTGATGACGGGCCGCGTGAAGCATCCGAGATGCGCGGGACTTAGCGGACTTTCCGGCGTTCACGTGATCCGCGAAGTTCACGTCCAGAATTTCGATTGGCGGTATCTTCGGATCGATCCCATTGGCGGCGATATATTCATCTATCAGTTGCTTGACCTTGTGCTTCACGCCAAAGAGGTTCAGTTGATCGTCGTAATAGAGATTCGCCGCGACCTTGGCGATGAAGCCGAGTATCTTGGCATCCTTGAGATAGGGCATTGCCTCGGGCCTGGGCATGACGATTCCGAGGCTCTCCAGGAAGAGGCGCAGCTTGTTGATGAACTCGGCCCGAATCTTCACGTCAGCCAACAGGTCGACGCATGCCTCGATGTTCCGGATGGTTGAAATACCGCGCGTGACGAAGACGTCCACGACACGCTTGTGCCGATCCCGCAACTTCGGCACCTCGTCCCGGACGTCGATCATGGGGTCGTGCGTCTCGTCGTCATAATCGCCAAGGGCGTCATGCAGGTGCCGGGCAACGCCGATGTAATCGACGATGTAGCCGCAATCCTTGCTACGCGTCCGGCGATTCACGCGGGCGATGGTCTGGAGAAGTTCATGAGCCACGACCTTTCGGTCGAGGTAAAGCACTTGTTCCACCGGCGCGTCGAATCCCGTGGTCAACATGCTCTTGACGCACAAGAAGGCCAACCCGTCCTGTTTTGTCGGGTCTTGGTGGACGAGCGGTTTCTTGAACCGGGCGATGTTGGCGTCTTGCTTCGCCTTGTCTGTCCAGTCTCGCCAGGACGGAGGATCGTTGTGATTGTGGGAGACAACGGCCGCGAACTCCAGCCGCCGGATGGTATCGAGGTTCTTCGCCGCGCCGATCAGGAACTGCGTGTATTCGTCTTCTTGCTCCAGTTCTTCGCCAGACAGGCGGAGCTTGCTCGGATCGAGCGCCTCGATCTCCTGGACGATCAGGTTGCGGGCAGCCTCGAACGCCTCCCGGTAGCGGATGGCCGCCAGCCGCGACACCGCTACGACCTGCGCCTTGAAACCGTTCGGAAGCACAGCCCGAATGTAGTGACGAAGCATGTCCGCCGACTTCTCGGCGATGAGCTTTGGTGCTTCGAGGACGTCTCCCTCGGCTGCGTACTTGTTCTTAATGATCTGCTTCTCAGTCTCGGAGTAGTCGCGGAAGAGGTCCTCGAACTTCCGGTCGAGCAGGTCTGTGTGCTCCACGAGCCCGTCAGCAGTGCGGCCCTCATAAACGATCTTGACGGTCGCCTCGTCGTCTACGGCTTCGTTCAGTCGATACTTGTCGATGAACTCCCCGAAGATCGTCTGTGTCGTGGCCTGATCGCAACGCATGATCGGCGTGCCGGTAAACCCGATCTTCGCAGCGTTCGGCAGCGCCTTCATCATGTTCGCGTGGAAGGTCTTCGTGTGGGAACGGTGCGCCTCGTCGATCAGAATCAAGATGTTAGGGGACTCGTTCAGAACCTCGAACTCCTGATCCCTAACGGTGAGCTTCAGCGTTTTGGTCTTCGCCTGGTGCTCGAGACGCTCCTCGCCTTCTATCGGCTTTCTCTCTTTCACCGGCACTTCGTACTCGAAGACCTCCGCTTCGCCCTTACGTTCCAGGTACTTCTGGATCATGGCAAAGACAATGTCCGGGCTATCCTCGCGGAGGATTGACTTGAGCGTCTCCGTGGCCGAGCTGCGCCGTTTCTCGTCCTGGTCGTCGGGCCGGATAACTTCGCCGGTGAGGGCGGCGGTTTCCCGGAGCTGGTTCTCCAGGTCGGTACGGTCGGTCACCACGACCGCTTTGAACGAACGCAGTTTCGGTATCGTCCGCATCTTGCGGACAAGGTAGACCATCGTGATGCTTTTACCCGAGCCCTGCGTGTGCCAGATGATGCCTCCGCGCCGGTCCTGGTCCTTGTCGTCCTGCTGGCGCGTGTTGCCGGTGAGCAGCCGGTCGACGGCCAGATGGACCGCACGGTACTGCTGGTAGCGCGGGGCAACCTTAATCAGCTTGCCGTCCTCGGCCTTGAAGAGGATAAAGTTTCGCAGGATGTCGATCAGGCGTTCCGGGCGAAGCGCCCCGGCGGCCAGCAGCTCCTGACTCTTGAGCTTGTCCGGGGCCTTGCCCAGTTCCTCGGCCACCTGCTCGTGGGTAAGCGGGGACGGGTCCTTCCACTCCATGTAGTGCTCGTGATATGCCCCGAGCGTGCCGAGCCGCGCTTTATAGAAGCAGGAAACCACCATAAGCTGATTAAAGAGGAACAGGTCTTCGATACCCTCGTCCTCATCCACCCAATAGCGGTTGTTGGAGTAGCGGAAGAGTTGGTCGAGCCCCTCGCCGATGGGGTCGGTTATGCTGGGGCTCTTGCACTCAACAACGACCAACGGAAGTCCGTTCACGAAGAGCACCACGTCCGGGATGACGAAGGTCCCCCGGCCGGGCAGGTCCACGCGGAACTGGTTCACAGCCAGGAAATCGTTTCGGTCCTGCTTGGCCGGGTCGAACTCGATGAAGCGAATCCAGCGTTGCCGCTGCGCCCCGGGCTCGGTGGACTCAACCGGAACACCCTTGATGAGCCTTTCCGTGATGATTCGGTTCTTTTCCAAGATCGCCTGGCCGCCTGTGGCCTCTAAGGCACGAATAGCGCGATCCACAGTCAGGTCATCCACCGGGCCGTCGTCAGCGTTGATGCGCTTGATAGCCTCCCGGAGCCTTCCATAGAGCACAACCTGGCGGAAAGTTTCCCTTTCAGTCAGCTCCGGCACATCGATATCACCGAGAATGTATTGCCAACCCATGCGGGCAAGATGCAGAAGCAGGGGGCGCTCGACCTCGGACCATTCGGTGGGATTGCTGGTCGGAGGCTGTAAATCGGGGATGCTATTTGCCATCAATTCACCTCCGGATTCGCCGCTCGAATGCCCGATGCCGCGGTAACAGTTGAGCTATCAACGCCGTAGTGGTCCCAAAGCTTTTTCAAGACGACATTGTGATTTGCCTTCAGCTCAACCGGGGTCCACTGTTCGTGACGCAGAACTCTGAGCGAGTTGGGACAGGTGTCGATACACTTCTCAAAGTACTTGGTCTTCTTCGCTTTGTAATCGAGCCTCCCTTGGGAGGAGTTTTTGCGCCGGGTGATAAGCACCAAGTTTCCGATCTTGTCAGTCCACTCAACCCGATCATCCGAAGAAAAATCCTTCGCCCATTGGCTTGTGTCCTGGGGTGTCTGGGGAAGAACGTGTTCAACCGAAAGCGTCTCAAAATGCATGCGCTGGTCATGGTTCTGAAAGAAAAAATCGAGTTTCAGTAAGATGTAGCGGGCAAATCGCCGGCCATACACAGGCCCACCAAGGACGCGCACCAGCGAAGCGTTGTCACAATCGAAGCATCCGGAGGTGAACACCTCATCAACAGTTTTGGCCTCATCTATGACCCGGATGATCCTGTTCATCGCCTCGATGCGATCCGTGGGCGAGTATTGACCGATCCAGTCCGCCGAAAATTTGTTGTCGAGAAGTTTCACAAACTCCGAGAGCCGCACGTACTTGAACCTGTCGAAGTACCTGAGCAAAGGCGGGACCCAGTCCGTGGCTGGCAGGCCGGTCAACATGACCTTCACGAGGTTGTCGAACTCGAAATTACCGGTTTCGTCGTAATTCTGGCCGCCCAGGAGCGTGCGGTAATGTTCCAGGTACTTTTCAATCAGAACAAACGTGTCGCGGCCCTTACGCAGAAGCACGGGTTTCTTCTGACCCGTTGCTTTATCTCGCTCCTTTGGTTCGTAAATCTTGTCCTCGAATTCCTGAAGCAGATTCAGCCTTGGTTTATCCTTTACCAGCACCGTCCGTACATGGTTGAGGAAACGGTCGAAGTCGTCTCCGAGTTCACCTTCCGCCTCTTCCCACATCTTGGCGTACCTGACCTTCTCGGCCTGGGTGGTCAACGCCCCGAGATTCATCGACTTGAGGATATCGCTGTTGCGCAGGGGAATGCCGCGATTATTAAGGATCGTGAAGAGGCGGAAAGCATCCTCCAAGTCTTCCGTTGACACATAGATAAGGAGAACCCGATTGAGCAAAAACTGAAGGAGGCCCTCCGGTGTGACGCTTGGGGTGTCGCGGAAGAATCGGCGCATTTCAACAACCGCCTTCGCCATGTTCTGGACAGACAGGTCGTCATCGTTTGAGCCCAACTTGGCCAGATCGTCCTCGCGCGCCGTTCCATTCTCAGCCTTGATGTAAGCGTCTATGAAATCCTGGACCGCTTCCCGAATCGCGAAAACAAGCCGAGTCCTCTCCGGGACCTTCCTGTACTGGCTGGCCTCCTGATAGATGCACTCCTGGCAGTCTTTTTTAGCCTTGTTGTCCTGGGCAAGGTCACGAAGCACCGCGAATAGCATGAGAAGCGTCGCCATGCGCTGCTGGCCATCCAGCAAGTCGTTTTCGTCGAACTCCTGTCCTTTTTCTGGAGCCGCCGCCTTGGACTGAAACACGAAGGAACCCAGGAAGTACTCGAAATCCGGCTTTTCGGTCATCGCGAAGGTGAGATCGTCGAGCAACTCACCAACCTCGTCCGCGCCCCATACATAAGGCCGCTGGTATTCGGGAATGCGGAACCACATGCGGGAGAAGATGTCCTTCACCAGCAGCTTGTCGCTCTTGATTTCACCTCTGGACGGCATAGTTATTTCTCCTTGGCCCATGCTTCAGCGTTCACCCGCACGCGGCCCGTGAGCAGGTCCCGCATAAGGCCCTTTTTGATGCACTTCAGCTTGGACAAATAGCCCTGTTCTGCCTGTATCCTCGATTCCGCTGATTTAATCCTCGCCGCCAGCGCGGTTCGCTCGTTGCTGTCTTTGGGCCACGGGACGAAGAAAGAGCGCAACTGGCGGTAATTCAACCCCTGGCGGTTGCTGCCAGCGTTCAGGCGGTCGATCTGGTTCTGTCCGATATACGAGCCAAGGATGGCTGACAGGAATACAGCATCTTCCCGGCGCGGTTCCGCAATGCGGATAGCGCACACGTGCTGGTTGACGTTCGCCAAGCCGAGCCCTTCCGGCATCGCGCAGCACCGCCCAATAGACGCGCCAGTAATGTTTAGAAGAACGTCGTGGGCAAAAATCTCACTGCGGGCCATCATTCGGTGGGTGCGCTCATCGATATAGGCCACATCGTTGAGAAGCAGGCCATCAAAGGTGACGTTCTGGCTGCGTATGAATAGAACGCCTTCGTGCTTGTAGACGTTGCTCCCGCCGGTAGGCGTTATTCCGCTCCCGACATGCGCAGCAAGATCATTGATCGTCGTCACGTCCCAAGCGACGGGGAAGCGGCCGAGGGTCGTTTTTCTGAACTGCTCTGGGTGTTTCTCAGGTTCACGGAGTTCACCGTTGTCGTCGAGGCCACGGGTCAGGATGTCGTACAGAAGGCCCTGCTTGATGGCCTTGAGTTTGGCGATGAGCGCCTCGGTCTTCGAAATCGCTTCGTCAATCCCGCGCAGGATGCCCGCCACGCGGTGTTGCTCGGGCGGTTCGGGTAACCAGATCGGTGTGTTCTCTACTACCGTGTTCGTGAGACCGTACCGGGTCAAACCATTTGCGAGCCTAGCGTAGTAGCGGCTGATTCGATGGTGTGCAACTTGTTTAGCCAGAAAGACCGGATCGACTTGATCGGAGCGCGGCCGTATAAGGGCTAGGTGATAGCCGCAGAGCAAGTCATCGGGTGCATCGAGAACAACGGCCGGGACCCCTATGTCGTCGGGTGTTTCAGAGTCCTTGGTGATGATCACATCCCCAGATTGGACGGCGAATCGGGCAATTTCACCCTCGGATGCTGTCGCGTGCATGAAGTCCTCGTTCCCGCGGACGTATTCCTTGTTGTAGACATCCATGTAGTTGCACAGACGGACGGGCTTCTCGCTGACATAGGACTTCTTGTCCACGTTGCTAAAGCGAATGTCCGATGCTGCGACGAGTGGCATCTCCTGCCAACCATCTGGCGGATTGGGGTCTTCTCGTCGTTTTGCCCATGGCGGGAGAGATGAAGGACTAGAGGCCATAGCCAAGCCCTCCTACCATCTTAGACAAGGCCCTGGCGGCTCGCTCTCTATCCTTCTCAATGGTGTCCATCGGCACCGCGTATTTGTCCCACCAGTTTTCTGCAACAGCCACAACCTGCTGCCGGTGGGCCACAACGTAACGCTCCAGGTGGCGGGCCATGCCTTCCCGGATGAGGTCGAGCACGATCTCCTTGTCTTCTTTAGCCGACAATTTTGCCCTCGCCTCCTCCAGCCGTTTCACGAGCGCGGCTTTGAGCGCTTTGTACTTCCTGCGGGCAGCGGCGAGGTCTTTCTTGATCTGCTTGTAGGGGCTGACGAGTTGCTGGGCCTCCATCATCTCCTCGACGATGGGCTCCAGTTCCGAGATGTTCTCCTGCACGGCTTTGGCCGCCGCTTTGGTCTTGGATAGGTTCTCCAGGAACTGGGTCGCGCTCATCTCATCGTCATCCCCGTTCAAGGCCGGGATGCGCACACGGCCGATTTTCTCTACCAGCCGTCCTTTCAGGTCCTTTATGCGGTCCTCAAGCTCCTTCCCGTAGTTGCGGTCCTTGCCATCGTATTCCTCATCGCTGTCCTCCAGGTGCTCGCCGCGCTCGAAAGATTCCTTCTCGGCCTTGAGCCGCTCGATCTCGGCCTCGGCCTCGGTCAGTTCCTGGATATACTCGGGGATGAGCTTGGCGACGATCTTGTGCTCCAGCGGCTTGAAGTCTTCGTCTTGGGTATCGTCCTCGCCCTCGATGAAATCTTTGATAGTCTGCACCCAGCCGTCGATCAGGCCCGTGAATCCTTGCGCCACGATGGTCTTCAGCTCGTCGTAGGCGTGGTTCCACCAAGAGGCGATCACGCCCGCGATCTTGAAGCGGTCGAGCAGGCCGACCGGCGCAAGAGCCTCCTCGAAGGTGACCAGGTAGTCGGCCCTGACTTTCATGACGTTGTTGTTACCGGGCAGCCGCTCGAGTTTTCCCTTGTGTGCGTCCCACCACTCCGCGAAGGCGTCGCGCAGCTTTTTCTCCTTACGCTGCACTCCCACGTTCTCCTCGACAGACTTCTTGATGGCGGCGCGTTCGGTAATCGCGGGTGCGAAGTCATAGTATTTGTCGTCCCGGGCCACGAAGAGCACGTCCGGCTTGAGGCCGTGGGAGGCGAGGAGATCCTTCTTAGCCGCGACCTCGGTTTTGGGGATACCGCCCACGAGGTGGGCGCGGACGTCGTGCGGTTCCGGCGGCGGGGCGTTGTCCGCGTAGCGGCGGATGTTCAGGTTGTAGTCGTTGGCTTTAATTTCGTCCAGGTCCACCACGCGCGAATAGCCGGGAATGGTCTCGTAGTTTTCGAAAGTGCGGACAATCTTCTCCGCGTGCTCGGGACGCAGGTAATTCTGGGCGCGGCCGGGCTCGTAGTCCTGGTCTGCGTTGATGAAGAGAATCTTGCCCTGGCGATCCTTGGGTTTGGCCGCGCTTTTCTGGCGCATGACGAGGATGCAAGCCGGAATCTGTGTGCCGTAGAAGAGGCTCGGCCCAAGACCGATCACGGCCTCGATCAGGTCCTCGTCGAGGAAGCCCTTGCGAATCTGGCCTTCCTTACCGCCCCGGAAGAGAACGCCGTGGGGCGCGACCGTAGCGAGCATGCCGTTGGGACGCAACACCGCCAGCATGTGCTGGATGAACATAAGCTCGGCTTTTTTGCCCGACTCCGGGCAGAAGCCGAAGCGGAAGCGTTCCCTGTATTCCATCCCCTCGCGCGTGTAGTTGATCCCGAAGGGCGGATTGGTGATTACCCGGTCGAAGCGACGCAGTTCGCCATGTTCGAGGTGTTTGGGATGGGCGAGCGTATCCTCGTTGTGGATTTCAGCTTTCTCGCGGATGCCGTGCAGGATCATATTCATCTTGCAGACGACCCACGCCGAACCGCTGGAGTCCTGACCGTAGAGGAACAGGTTGTTGCCGTCGCCGCCGTGTTCCTCAACATACCGCTTCGAGAAGATGAGCATGCCGCCCGACCCGCAGCAGGGGTCGTAGATTTCCATCTTCTCCTTCGGCTTAATCAGACGAACCATCATGCGCACGACGTCGCGAGGCGTGTAGAAGTCGCCCCCCTTGCGGCCGCCGGACTCGGCGAACATATAGATCAGATACTCGTAGGCGGAACCGAGCAGGTCCGTGTGTTCAAAGTCCGAATTGCGCAGGCGATACTTGTTGAAGTGCTTGATGAGGGCCCGCAGCTTGTTGTCCGGCAGGGAGCTGTCGCCGACCTTGCGGGTGAAGTCGATATGATCCATCACTCCGGAGAGGACGAGATTTACCTCGGCAAGATCGCCGAGGGCCTTGTTAAGACCGTCTCCGACGTTGGCGTGAAGATTGTCTCGAATTTCCGACCATCGAGCGCGCTTAGGAACGAAGAAGAGATCATAATTTCGCGAGTCCTCGGCCGCATCTTCGGCTTCCTCCTTGGCCGCGCCGGATTTCATTTCCTCGTGGATCACGCGCTCGCGTTCCTCCTCAAACACATCCGAGCAACGCTTTAGGAACAGCATCCCGAAAATAAAGTCTCGGAACTCGGCATGATCCATTTTGCCGCGCAAAATATCAGCCGCACCGTAGAGGTGTCTCTCCAGTCTGGGTAGGGTCAGTTTAGCCAATGAATCATCCCTCAGTTCCGCTATCAAAATACTGTTGCAGGAGATCAGCGCCGTTCTTACCCATGTTGCGAAGCATCTCCTCGATCTGCTTCAGTGCCAGAGGCGACGGTTTGGCGCGACCGTTCTCCCATCGGTTGATGGTTGGGTAGGTCACACCGAGCTTGGCCGCAAATTTTTCCTGTGTGATCCCCGTTCGTTCACGAAGCTCACGGACTAATCGGGGTAAGTCAGCCTGGGCATTCAACGTCGTTCTCCTTTCAGATCCGAAAGGGACCCGATAGAAACAAAGATCATATCACGCGCCCCAACAGATGATATATTATACAATAAAGCACGGTCTTGTCAAGGGTTTTAGGAAACGAGGAGGCGAAAGAAGGACGTGCGATTGACAGCGGCTGAATTCCGCTACTTGGACGATGACGTACCGATGGCCAACTCACGCAGTTTAGTCGCCATAGCCTCATAATGCTCGGCCAAGGCAATCAGGGAGCCTGGGTCCGCTGGACCGAGACAAGACATGCCAAAGGGCATCGTATATCTCTTGCCGTCCCGCGGATTCTTGTAGTGGACATCGACGAGGTCGCAGCCCGCGAAGCCCTCTTCGGGCCGGAACACCGTCACCGTGCCAACGATATTTTCAGCCCCAGGGTGATGAGGGTTTTGTCGGATGATCACTTTCTGTCCGGGTTCCAT
>Ga0116161_1003427_pt1 | contig 14135 bp, 9 predicted proteins | sample AD_JPNAS3_MetaG_FD_89877 | JGI IMG/M metagenome (GOLD analysis project Ga0116161, IMG submission 89877) | Active sludge microbial communities of municipal wastewater-treating anaerobic digesters from Japan - AD_JPNAS3_MetaG | ecosystem: Engineered > Bioreactor > Anaerobic > Digestate | place... | reverse complement strand
CAAGAATAAAGATTTGACCCCACCCTGCCCCCCACCCTGACCCTTATCGCATTTTCTGTCCCGCCGCATCCGCGGCGATCATGGCGTGGAGCACACGCTCGGGAGTGATGTCGCCCGCTTCGTGGTGAACAGCCGCGCCGGGCGCACAGGTCTTTTCCGCCGCTTTTCTCAGTCCGATTCGGTCCCGTTTATCCAATCCGATATCTGCAAGCGTAACGGGCAATCCCATTTCCCTGCAAAATCCATAGACCGTTCGCATCACTTCCGGTGATGCGCCCGTCAGATGAAGGCCGGTCAATACGCCGAAGGCCACCTTTTCGCCGTGATAATAGGCATTGGTTTCCTCAAGGGCAGTCAAGCCGTTGTGAATGGCATGAGCGGCGGCGAGCCCGGAACTTTCAAACCCGATTCCGCTCAGAAGAATATTCGCTTCCACGATGCGCTCCAGGGCGGGAGTCGGCACCTGATGCTCGCAGGCGAGTTTCGCCGCCGCTCCACAGGCCAGGAGCGTATCGTAGCATAGCCTGGCGAGATGCAGGCCCGCCATTGTGCTCAGTCCGCCGCATTCGTTTTTCGATTGCGTACGGCGGCAGGATTCAGCCTCAAACCAGGTAGCCAGCGCGTCGCCCATGCCCGCCACCAGAAAACGAACGGGGGCCGCGGCAATAATGCCGGTATCTACCACCACTGCGGCGGGATTTGATTTCTGGTAGTATTCCCGCTCGTGGACGCCGTTCTCGGAATAGACCACCGCACAGCCGCTGCAGGGCGCGTCGGTGGAGGCAATGGTGGGAACGATGATCACCGGGATATTCGCCCGGTCCGCGGCAATTTTCGCCGTATCGATCGTTTTGCCGCCCCCCATGCCGATCATAACGCCGATGCGGTTCTTTTCAATGACCTTGGCCAGACGGACTAATTCCTTTTCGCAGCACTCCCTGCCGAATGTTTCGATGAACGCCTGGTTTGTTTCTTCATGAATGCCGCAGACGGGAACAATGGTTTTGGCTGCCGTGGGGGATGCGAGGACAAGCGCCCTGGCGCCGAAGAGTGAGATCAGTGCCGGCAATTCTTTCAGCGCTCCCGCGCCCTGAATGTATTTTCCGGGGAATACCGCTTTTTTAAACATGCCTCTCCTCCATTTCTCCCATTTCGTATGTAAAAAGATAAATATCACAAAATGGCCGCAATCCCATCTGTTTTTATACTTCAAAAGCCATTTGCGATGAATGGCGCAAGATTTTCTTGACTTACAAAGCCTCGTTTTTTATACTCCGCAAAAATTATCAGTTCACAGTGACAAAGACAAAGATTGCAATAAGACAGCCTCCTGATCATACATTCGTTTATTTGCGGATGGGAAGGGCTTCGCATGATCATGCATGGCGCAGATAACGCCCGTTTTTGGACCGATCAGCTGTTCAACGCAATGATTACGGCGGACCGCCGGGAGGCGTCCGGCGTAATGGACCGGATGATGGCCGCCGGTGTAAATTCCCAATCGATCATTGATGACGTTCTCGATCCGACGCTTATCCGGCTGGGCGACCTTTGGGAGCAGGACGCCGTATCGCTCACCCAGACCTTCGTAGCCTCCAAGATCGCCGAAGATGTGCTGCTTCGCTGTGTGTCGGCTTCAGGAAAAACGGCAAAGCGGGGCGCGCCGGTTGTCATCGGCAATATCGAGGATGATTTCCACAGCCTGGGACGGCGCATCGTGGGATCTTTTTTGCGCGCGGGCGGCTGGGAGGTTCACGACCTGGGCAATGACGTGACGGCCGAACAGTTTGTGGACAAGGCAATCGAGGTTGGCGCGTCCGTTGTAGGGGCTTCCGCGATGATGCACACCACGGCCCTGAATATCCGCAAACTGCGAGATCTGATCGACGCCCGCGGGCTGAATCATCAGCTGAAGCTGGCGGTGGGCGGCGCCGTCTTCAACTGGCGGCCGGATCTTGTCGCGGAAGTGGGAGGCGACGGCACGGCCCGCAACGCAACCGGGGTTGATGCTCTGTTTCAAAGGCTCCGCGACGCAGCGAAAGGAGGGTGAGCACCATCAATTCGTGCGAACGCGTGATGAATACACTTCAGGGCCTTCCGACGGATCGCGTGCCGGTCTTTGCCGTGCTGGGCGCCTACGGCGGAAAGCTTGCCGAAACCGGCCTGAAAACCCTTTACAGCGATGCAGATGCCTACGTCTCGGGACAACAGGCCGTCCAGAATGCCCTGGGTTTCGATATGATTCTGGCCACCTTCGATTACAGCGCCATCGCAGAGGCGTTCGGCGGCGAGGTGGCCTGGTTTGACAATCAAACGCCCAACATGAAACGCCCCGCGGTCAGTGAAGCCTCCGCAGTTGCCGGCCTGAAGCTGCCCGATCCGCGGCGAGACGCAAGGCTGCCGGTCATTCTGTCGGCAACGCGGCAACTGGTCTCCCTGTACCGGGAAAGTGTGCCGGTGTTTGCGGCGGTGCCTGGTCCGGGGGCGCTGCCGGCGCTGGTGCTCGGACTGGAAACGTGGATGGAAACGGTTTTATTCGACGAGGATAACGCCCGCCGCATTCTGGAGCGGACCGGCCGGTTTTTCCTGGACTGGGTCCATGCGCTTTGCGAAGCGGGCGTGACCGGTCTTGTGGTGACGGAATCCGTCGCCTCCGTGGAAATTTCGACGCGCGACCTGTTTGCGAAAGTTTTCCTGCCCCACCTGCACGATCTGTTCGGCCAAATCAACGCGCCCCTCGTGTTTCACCACGGCGGCGGCCGAATTCTGCATATTCTCGACTTGCTGCCCGGTTTGCCGGGATTGGCGGGGGTGGTCGTCGGCTCCAAGGATGATCTGGGCGCCGCAAGGTCGGCCCTCGGAACCGAATTGACCCTGATCGGCAATCTGGATAATCTGAGCCTGCCGGCCGCTACATTCTGTCGCACTCCGCCGCGGATGTGCCGCTGAGTACACCGCTGGAAAACCTGCAGGCCATGATTGAGGCCGCCGGGGAATATGCCGCCAAAGAAATGAGTGCCTTATGAATCCTTCCACCATATGGTTGAGCTGCGGCGTTCTGCAGGCGGAGCTGGAACAATTGCATCGCGACGGCCGGATTCGCGGTGAACTTCGATTCCTCGACTCCATGCTGCACATGAACCCAGAGCGGCTGCAGGCGGCGCTGGAGGCGGAAGTAGCCAAGCATGTTTCCGAAGGTTCCCGTGTGGTGCTGGTGTACGGCGATTGCTGCAACCGGATGACGGATCTGATCCGCCGGTTCGGGGTCAGCCGGGTCAACGCCGTCAACTGCGCGCAAATGCTTGCGGGGCGCCGCCGCTACCGTGAATTGATGAAGAATCAGGCGTTTATGCTCCTGCCCGAATGGGCGCCGCGCTGGAAAGAAATCATGCAGGGCGAACTGGGTTTGTCCCCGGAGGTGGCGCGCGATCTCATGCGGGAGAATCGCCGCGAGCTGGTTTATCTGGATACGGCGGTGGCGCCGGCGCCCCGGGAAGCGATCGAGGAATGCGCGTCCTATACGGGATTGCCCCTGCGTGTCGAAAAGGTGTCGCTCGATCATCTGCTGGCCCTTTTGCTGCAGGCGGAATCCGGCCGTATCCCCCCGCTTCCCGAAAAGGCTGTTGCGTCTTCCGCCCCATACCGCAAACCGGCAACATGGGCCGATCAGGTCATGATGGCGGATGTGTTTTCCGAAATCCTCGCATCCTCCGATCCTTCCCGGCTGGCCCAAATCCTGACGGAACAAATGCGCGAACTCACCGGCGCTCATACGGCCATCCTCGTTGCGCATCCGGAGGGCGTCCATTCACACCGGATCATGCACGTGTCGCCCGCCCGGCGCGGATCGCTGTTGACGGCGGATGAAGTCCGGCTTTTTTGTTCCGATCTTGCTCAGGTGATGCCCCTGTACGTCAAGGATTACCATCCCGAACATCCCTGCCGTCTTCCGCTCTTGCGCGCCGGCGTCTCATCGCTGATGCGCTTTCCCTTGCGGGCCGGAGAAGACCTGCTGGCCACCATGCTTTTGCTGGATCTGCCGGGTGCGGACCGGATTGCAGAGACGGAAAAAATCATCACCCATCTTACGCCGGTCATGGCGCTGGCCCTGAAAAATTCCTTTGCCCGCGAAGAAATTGAACGTCAGGCGAAGAAACTTGCCTACTATGCGGGCGACCTGGAGCGCCGAGTGGCCCAACGCACCGAGGCGCTCAGGGAAAGCGAGGAAAAATATCGCACTCTCTTTGAGAATGCCGGCGAGGCTATCTTTGTCGCCCAGGACGGCAGGGTGGTGTTTCTCAATCCCATGATGACCCAGATCACCGGTTATTCCGGCGAGGAGCTTGCCGACAGGCCGTTTACCGATTTCATTCATGCGGAGGACCGCAGCAAGATCTTCGACCGTCATACCCGGCGTCTTCATGGAGAAAACATTCCCCGGAGTTACGCGTTTCGGGCGTTTCATAAAAACGGCTTCTTGATCTGGGTGCGGTTGGACACCATTCTGATCGACTGGCAGGGAAAGCCCGCAACGCTGAACTTCATGGCCGACATCACAAAGCGCAAACAGGCGGAGGAGGCCCTGCAGGACGCCTATAATCGTCTCAATAAAATCATTGATTTTCTGCCGGACGCAACGTTTGTCGTTGACCGCAGCGGAACCGTCATCGCCTGGAACAGGGCGATGGAGCAGATGTGCGGGATTTCCAAGGCCGAAATGATGGGCCACGGAAATCATGAATACTCCCTGCCTTTTTATGGCCAACGCAGACCGCTGCTCATTGACCTTGCCCTGCTGCCGGATGAAGTGTTTGAAAAGTCTCATTATGAGAACATTGCCCGGCAAAGCGACAATCTGCAGGCCGAAAGTTATGTGCCGGGAGTATACGGCGGAAAAAGCGCGTTTTTGTGGGGTATTGCCTCCAGACTGCGTGATGTTTCAGGAAATATCATCGGCGCCATCGAGTCCATCCGCGACATCACCGACCGGAAGAACAGCATGGACCAACTGAGAAAGGCGCTGGGCGGAACCGTTCAGGCCATTGCCCTGGTGGTGGAATCGAAAGATCCTTACACCGCGGGCCATCAGCGCCGTGTGGCCGATATTTCCCGCGCCATTGCCACGGAAATGGGCCTCTCCCAGGATCAGATCGAAGGCATCCGCATGGCCGGCATCATCCATGACATCGGCAAAGTCTCCGTTCCCGCCGAAATTCTCAGCATGCCCAGGAAATTAACGCACCTGGAGTTCAGCCTGATTCAAACGCATGCGCAATCCGGATACGATATTCTGAAAGATATTGAATTTCCCTGGCCCATTGCCCGGATGGTCCTGGAGCATCATGAACGAATGAACGGGTCCGGTTATCCCAACGGCTTGACCGGAGACAAGCTGCTTTTGGAGTCGCGGATTCTGGCGGTGGCCGATGTGGTGGAAGCCATGGCGACATACCGTCCTTACCGGGCTGCATTGGGGCTTTCCGCCGCTTTGGAAGAGATTGCCCAAAACAGAGGCATCCTCTACGACCCGGCGGCGGTGGATGCCTGTCTGCATCTTTTCCGCGAGAAGGGTTTTACGATCAAAGAGTAGTCAAAACCTATATTTTGCCTACCGGCCGGCCGCGAGGACGGAGGCGGCGACGGCCGCCATGATCTTATAAAAATCCGTCGCGGCATGGGTGACGACCTTTTCCGCCAACGTCCGTCCAAAATTCGTGAGATGCTTTTCCAGCGCCTCTTTCTGAAGCTTCTGCGCAAGCGCTTCGTTTTCCCTGTTTTCACTCTTCACGGCTGCAAGTTCGTTGAAATACAGGTAGGCCATAAATTCAAACTCGACCGCGATGTGATCGGGCGGCAGTTTGAAATCATCCACCAGATTGAGCCCCGCTTCGTAATACAGCCTCGCGATTTCAAAGGTCGATTCCTGAAGCAGTTTTCCTTCCTTGTAAACGGATTCGAAAAGATAAACCAGCCGGGGCTTTGACGAAAAGAACATTCTGGTATAATCTTTTTCCAGCTCCAGCAGCAGGTCCGCGGCGTTCTGACCGGCGGCGGTGTATTGGCGCTTCACAACCGCGATCCGATCGGCCCATGCGCCTTCCGGCTGAAGAACGCCCAGCGATTCGTCCAGGATTGCGGCAAATTCCCCCGAAACCAGTTTTTCCATGAGGAGCTGATCCGGATAGGCAAATGCCTGCGCCAGCAGGTTGAAAAGCGCCGCTTTGGCCTGCAGCTCGATCAGGCGGTCGTCAGGACCCGTCCGGCGCGTTTTGGTCGTTTGGTTGTTCATGATTGCTTCCTAACAAATTTCCACCGGATTGTCCAATGACCGACAAAACGGCAAACGATCCGGCGGCGTTGCAGAGCGCCGCCGGATTTCAGTTTAGGGTTGGGTTACTTTTTTTCCTTCTCCGTCCGTGTTTCAAGACGGGTTCTTCTTTCGCTGTACTTCTTGAAGCCGACAACGGCCAAGGCCGCGAGAGCCGGCACGCCCAGTTCTCCATCCAGCGCTGCTTTGCCCTTGAGGGCCTTCTTGGCCACCTTGGGATAGCCGAACTTCACGGGATCTTCCTTGGCCAGAACGAACAGATGGGTTCCGCCGTTTTCCTCGTAGCCGTACAGTTTGAGTTTCTTCTCTTTGGCCGTCTTTGTCGCCAGTTTCTTCATCGCTTCATATTCGCCGAACTGCAGCGCGCCGGTGGGGCAAATCTCCACGCAGGCCGGTTTCTTGTCGTCGTTGATCCGGTGCGCGCACATGCTGCACTTGACGATCTTCTTCGTATCCGCGTCAAACTGGGGAACATGAAACTTGCACACCCGGACGCAGGTCTGGCAGCCGATGCACTTCTTCGCATCGTAGAGAACCGGACCGTATTCCGATTTGGTAAGCGCCTTCACCGGGCAGTTTTCGACGCAGTCCGGCTCCAGACAATGCATGCAGCGCTTCTGGTAAAGGCCGTCGTCGTTGATTTGGACAAAGGTTCTGAACAGACCCTTTGACGCCTGATCGTGATACCGGAACTCCTGGATGCACCGGTAAGCGCAGGAATTGCACCCCGTGCAGAACGTATCATCCAGTAAAATGGCATATCTTTTCATTTCGTCACCTCGCTACATCTTCTTAATGCTGACAAAAACATCTTCAACCCATCCCATTCCGGTAGGATCGAACTTCTTTAACATCGCCGGATCCTTCTGCGGAATCAAATCGCCGTCCCGGTAACCGAAATTGGCCGCCACCTTCAGGTTCTTGGCCCGGTGCCCGATGCCGTGGAACAGAAGGACGCAGTCGTTTCTGGTGATGCGCTTCGTCAGATGCACCTTGGCTTTCTGCGGCCGGGGCAGATCCTTCATGTAGGTCGGATCGTTCGCGAGGATGACGGCATCGCCTTCCTTGAGACCCAGCTTTGCCGCCGCTTCGGGATTGATCCACACCGTATCCATGTAGTTGCGGACCGTCACTTCCTTGAGGACGGGATTATTGATGAAGTTGGGATCGGCATGCATATGCCAGGGCGCCCGGGTGATGAGCAGCGAGAACTTGTAGTCTCCCGTGGTTTCATGCCAGCGGGCATGCCAGACGGGCAGCGGGCTGTGGCCGACTTCGGCAAATTCGTTGATGTACATCTTCACCCTGCCTCTGGGCTTGCCGTAGCCGATCTGCTCGATCTGCTTGTAGTTCTGATACGCTTTTTTGTCGATCCAAAAACCGCCCTTCTTCATGAAATCGGCGGCGCTGTCGGCAATGCCCGCCTTCTTGACTGCGACATCGCCCATATTTGTCGGGATTTTCTTGGCCGGATTGCCGCTGCCGTCCGTCGTCCAGTACTTCGGCGCCATCGCCAGACCGATCTTCATGGCGAAACCGCCCCAGCCGATCTGGTCTCCCGGCGATTTCTGCACCGGCGAACCGCCGACAATGCAGGGATATTTCGGATAGTAGAGACGCAGGTCCATTTTGCCCTCTTCAAACTGATGAGGCGCCGGTACTACGTAGTCGCAGAAGTAGCCCAGATCGTCCAGATAAAGGTTCCAGTCCACGACGAGTTCCAGTTTCTGAGAGGCGGCCTCGAACATCTGGGAATGGATCATGGCAAAGAGCCCTCGGTGCGGGTTCCGGAAAAAGGCAACCTTCGCGCGGTTTGTCTTGTAAAGCCCCCATCCTACCATGCCGTAATGACCCGGCGCCGAAAAATCCTTCTTCCGGTAAATGTCATCCGTGACCGGAAATTCATTGCGGAAGTCCACCGGCTGGGACGGCTGTTCAGGATAAGGCAACGCCGGCGGGGAGATTTCGTCGATCCAGGGAATCTTGACGTCGTGCAGCAGAAGCATGCCGCCTTCATGGTCGATCGAACCGGCCAGGGAGTTCAGAATCTGGATGGCGTGGCGAAGACGCCAGCTGTTGGCGTAATTGGGGCCCGCCGCGTCGCGCTTGTACGTGGGAATCAGCGCGTAGGGCGCGGCGGCGGCAAAATCGCGGGCGATCTTGCTGATGGCCTTGGCCGGCACGTCGCTGATCTTCGCGGCCCACTGGGGCGTATAGGTCTTTGTCGCCTCGGCCAGAAGCTGCAGAACCGTCTTGGCCTTGATTTGCCGTCCGTCAAGCGTTACGGTATAGGAGCCGTCAAGCGCCGGATCATCACATTCATCGATGGGTTCGGCTTTTTTGTTTTTTACGGACCACGCCAGAAACATGCCGTCGGCTGTTTTCAGATGCGTCTGTTTTTCCACATCAACCAGAGCCGCGCCGTCCGAATATTTGGTCATGAATTCCTTGTTGTACTTCTTGCCGGCCATAATCTGGTTAATCATGGCCAGCGCAACGGCCAGATCCGTTCCTGGTTTGATCGCGTAATACTCACTGGCAAAATTGTCCGTCATGGGGGTGCGGACCGGGTTGAACATGACAATCTTGCCGCCGTTTCTTTTTCCCGCCGCCCAGTGATTGAGCATGCCCGCCTTACCACACTTGGAAAAAGAGTCAAATCCGAACCAGACCTGGTACTTGCAGGTGTCGTAGTCATAACCGCACACATGATGGCTCGGGGTGTAGCAGCTGGAATAAAACTTGTTGGGCGGATTGGTGAGCGTCAGGCAGTTGATGTAGTAATGTGTGCCGAAACATTCCGTCCGCTGATCGCTCCGGGTGCAGCCGATGGACTGACACAGTCGGTTGGTGTATGGATCGCCCGGCGACGCCATCAGAATTTCTTCCGGTTTGTAGGTTTTCATCCTGGCGATGATTTCGTTGACCGCATCTTCCGTCTTCATGATAATCCAGCCGGGATCCACATCGGTTCCCTTCGTCTTGTTGGTCCTCTTCAGAGAAACCATCAGGCGGTCCGGATCGTACATCGAATCCACAAACCCCATGCCTTTGATGCAGAATTTTCCGTTGGACACGGGATCTTCCGGACGTCCTTCCAGCGTCAGGGCCCTTTCAAGACCGGTGGCGGGATCAACGCCGACCACAACATTGTAAGCGCAGTCCGCCTCGCAGGCTCTTGCGCAAACCTGCGGGACTCTTTTGGTAATGCGATACGGCAACTGTTCCTGGGGATGATCCCCGAAGGCCCATGCCGCCCGCATATTCCTGAAGGGAAAAGCCGTCATCGCGGTGGCAACACCGGCGGCTCCCGCCAGCTTCAAAAAACTCCTTCTTTTCATTGAAAACTTCTCTTCCATAGAAATGTCCTCCTTTACACATGTAACCGGCAAAATATTCTTTGAAGGTCTTCCGAACGTTCAGTCCCTCTGAACATCGTCCGACACTCAAAATTTTCTTGTCCGGACATCCTGCGTCATGAAGACGCCGGTTGTTCTGTTGGATTTAGCATAAAGGATTTTAAGGGATTGTCAAGGAATAATTTCAATTATTTCATATAGTTATGCATCTGTGAGCATATGCCCGGAGGAGCATAGCCGGAGGATGGGGGGGGTATGCGTTCAATACTCATTTCTTTTCGTCGCTTTTCGTGGGGGGATCTTTCAGCACGATAAAAGTGGACCTGCGCGCATGGAGAAAACCATCGACATCTTTTTCCAGCTTTTCAAATTCATCCAGAATTTTTTTGGCGTCTTTTGTCAGGTGCAGCTTCTTGTCCTCTCCCGTTTCAACGATTTTCTTGCCGATGCGCTCTTCCGTCAATTTAATTTTGCCCCAGGCCGCGCGGTAGGACATTTTCAATTTTTTTGCGGCCCCGTAAAGACCATGACATTCGTCGATGGCTTTCAGCAACTGGTCGCGTCCCTCGCCGAACAGGGCATGACCGTCTTTTTCCAGCCAGATTTTAAACTTGATTTCCATGAGCACCTTCAAAAATTATTTTCCGGAAGTTCCTCGCCGGGAGATGGACCGCCGGAAGGGTCATTGACAAAAATTCCCTTTTAATGAAGTCAAGTATACTCAAAACCCTCCCGTTTGTGTAAAGAATATTTTATCCGCCATATCCACGGAAAGCCTGATTTCTTTTATGCCGGTTTTCCATGGCGCCGACCCGATGGAAAGTCCGGCCAACCGGGTGAATGGCTCCCCCTGAAACGGGAGAAGCAGTTTGAAGATAACCTTTCGACCGAAATCCCCGATGCCGGGCGGGAGCTTCTTTATCTATCCGGCCTCTAAACGACCTGAATGCCTTCTTCGGAAAATATTCTCCGGCAGGCCTCCACCTTTTCTTTCTCCATCCATGCCGCCATGACGGCATGGCCGCGATGGGGATTGTCCGCGCCGATTTTATCCGCCTTTTCATGCCAGAGGGGATTGTACGGCATGAGCGCCGCGTTCCTGACGCCCAGCTCGGCCAGGAATCGGGCAATGCCCTGAATATTCTCATGGCGGTCGGTGATCCCCGGCACAAGGGGCGTTCGGGGCAGAAGCGTGATCCCGGTATCCCTGGAGATTTTGAAAAGCCTTTCAAAGTTTTCCAGAATTCGTTGATTGGAAACCCCCGTGTGAATGCGATGCGCTTTCTCATCCATGATTTTGATGTCGTAATAAATCATGTCCAGACAGGGAAGAAGCAATCTTTCGAATTTTTCAAAATCAAAAAAGCCGCTGGTTTCCAGCAGGGTATGAACTTGATATGCTTTCAAAGCATGGAGCAATTCGGACAGAAACTCCATAAACATTACCGGCTCGCCCCCCGAAAAGGTTGCGCCGCCTCCGGAGGTGTCGAAAAAGGGTTTGTCCTTTAAGACTTCGGCCGCGATTTCATCAATGGACAGGCTTCGTCCGACGCGGGCGAGGGCGCCCGCGGGGCATTCCTCAACACAGCGGAAACAAAGGGTGCATTTTTCTCGATCCACAGGATGGATATTTTGCGGCGATACCGCTTTTTCCGGACAGACGGCCGTGCAGGTCCCGCAACCGATGCACTCTTTGCGATCATAACCGATCTCAACCCGAGCGAGCTTGCTTTCGGGATTGTGGCACCAGGAACAGGACAGGGGGCATCCTTTAAAAAAAACGACGGTTCGAATGCCGGGGCCGTCGTCAAGCGAGTTCCCCTTGATTTCAAGAATGAGAGGCTTCCGGGCCTGGGATTCTTCCGTCTGGGCCATGGCCGCCCCGTCACATTGCATATTCCGCCCGTTCAATCAGCTCACGCTGCATGTCTTTGTTCAGGGTTACAAAGTAGGCGTTATAGCCGGAAATCCGGACGATGAGGTTCCGGTAGTTTTCAGGGTGTGCCATTGCGTCACGCAGCATGGCCGACGTCACTACGTTCATCTGCATCTGCATGCCGCCCAGATCGAAATAGGTTTTTACATAGGAGAACATGTTGTGCACGGTTTTTTCACGTGTGTCGGCGGCCGACGGCACCACCTTGACATTGAAGGCGATGTTGTTGTTCAGGTTGACGGGATCCAGCTTCGCAACGTCCCGAATGTTGTCGAGCAGGTTTTTCGAAGCGAAGGGCTGAGGGGTGAGACCCGGCGTAAAGGGTTTGCCCGCCTGTCTGCCGGAAGGGAGCGCGCCCGTCAGAATGCCGAACGCCACATGCTGCGACATCGTCCAGAAACCGGTGGTATATTTGCCGCCCCTGTAGTGCGTCAGGCCTGCATAATGATCGTGCGACCAGCGGGTCAGGCGGTTGGCCATCTCCACCGCTTCCGCATTCCCCGAGCCGAAAAGCGGAACTTTCCTGCGCACCATGGCCAGCAGTTCGGGATCGTTTTCAAAGTTGCCGTCCACCGCCTTCTTTAAATGCGCAAACGAGATCTTCTTTTCATCAAAAACCAGCTTTTTGATGGTCATCAGGGAATCGGTGACATCGGCAAGGCCGACAATGGCGGTTCCGGAACTGTTGTAGGTTGCCCCCCCCCTGGTGACGTCTTTTCCTTTTGTGATGCATCCGTCGATCACGGAAGAGAGCAGCGGCGTGGGGCGCAGGTACTGATGGGCCAGGGCCAGCAGATCGTTGTATTCGATGGAGCGGTCGATGAGAAAGGCAAACTGCTCGGTAAAGGCGTTGAAGAAGTCCTCAAAGCTATTGAAGTCGCCTTGCTCGATTGCGCCGGTTTCCGGACCCAGTTTCCAGTCCGTGAGGGGGTGGAGCCCGTTGTTGAGCGCCATTTCAAGGGCGGCGACCATGTTCATCATCTGCATGTTGGTGTGGGCCATGTGCTTGCCCGAAAGCGTGGGTTCGACGCAGCCCGTTGCCGACCAGTTGCGGATATCCCGAATATCATACCCCATGGGAGACAGGGCCGCGAACATGGCCTTGTCATTGTGCATCGACGGCGTTGCCGCGGTGATCAGATTTACCTCGCAGAGGCGTTTCAGATAAGCATCGCTGCTGATGCCGGGCGTAAAGCGCGCGTTCACGTTGGGATCGCGCAGGCTTAACATTTCGGTCACTTTCAGAAAGATGTAGGTCATGTCGTTGACCGCGTCTAAGCCTTCGGGCGTGACGCCGCCCAGCGTGATGGCCTGGTCGGAAGAGCTCCCGCCAAAATAAAAGTTGGCCAGATCCGGCGTGAGAGGGAAATGGTCCGTGCAGCGCATGTAGAAGTGCCCGATGAGTTCGATCGCATCCCGAATGTATTCTGCGCGGTCTTCCCGGGAAGAGAGCTGCTGCATGTCGGCGAGGAAATAGGGCTGGAGCCACTGGTCGAGCCGGCCCAGCGAAAGGCCCGCATTCATGCTCTCCATGTGAAGCCCGACCCAGGTGATCCACATGGCCTGGACGGCTTCGTGAAGGCTGCGCGCCGGTTTTTCAACGACCTGTGAACAGGCGGCGGCAATTCTCTCCAGTTCCTTTTTTCGGACGGGATCCGCCTGGACTGCGGCGTCTTTTTTCGCCTGTGCGGCCAGATTTTTCGAGTAGGCCGTGAGGCCTTCCAGGGTGAGAATCATCGCTTCGAGCGTGGCCTTCTTTTCGGCGTTGCCCTGCACATTTTTGAGTTCCTGTTCGATCTCCCCGATGATGCCGGATGTGCCCAGGCGCAGCATCTTTGGAAAATCCGGAATGGTGTGCGAGATGGTTGCCTGTTTCCAGTTGAAATAATAGGCATAGCGTTCATCAATCTGCATGCATAGAGGATTGTTGTATCGATCCCGAACCCATTCCCGGAAATTGCGATGGGCCCAGTAGGGAAATACCTCGTAGTGCAGAAGGTTTCTTGTTTCTTCCGAGATCTCAAAGGGATTGTAGGAGCGATGAGCAATCGTGAAGAGCTCGTTCCAGATCAGGCCGCCGCTTCCCTCGGGGTACACGATGCATCCCACCTCGCGGCTGGTGGTGGTTCCGGCCAGCAGACAATCTCCGGCAATAACGGGTGCGCGGTTTTCCATCAGATATTTGTAGGAAAGGGCTTTGCGGGTTGCCGGTTCCCAGGGCCGGCCCTTCGCGTCGGTTTCAAAACCGTTTTTTTTATGCCACTCGGTGAGAAGCCGCGGCATTTCCGGGCAGATTTCCGGTTTTGCCGTGAGATGGACATCCAGAAATTTCTTCAGCCGGGGAAAGTCGTCAAGGCCGAATTCCGGCAGATAGGGATCTTCCAGATAGTGAACGCCGCCGTCAACTTTTTCGCCTTTGAGCCTTGTGGCGCGCCTTGCCTGGAGCTCATCGCTTAATTCCTTCCGGGAATCGGGTGATTTTTTGATCTCGGCTTCCCTGGAAGCTTCTCTT
>Ga0116161_1003416_pt1 | contig 14162 bp, 27 predicted proteins | sample AD_JPNAS3_MetaG_FD_89877 | JGI IMG/M metagenome (GOLD analysis project Ga0116161, IMG submission 89877) | Active sludge microbial communities of municipal wastewater-treating anaerobic digesters from Japan - AD_JPNAS3_MetaG | ecosystem: Engineered > Bioreactor > Anaerobic > Digestate | place... | reverse complement strand
GACGCGTGCGATTGCACCGCCGATTGCGATTGCGGTGACGATTGCGAGTGCAAAGAAGTGCGTGCGTAAAACTGTGGTATAATGACTCCTTACGCCATCTCACAAGGAGTCAAACACAATGTGTGCCCTTCTCAAGAAGTTGCGTTACGCACTCACCTACACGCAGCGTCGCACAGAACTAGTGCAACTGTTCTTCAACGCGCGCATGATCTAAAGTTGGTCCATCAACCAGTGTGCAGTATCGCTTAACGCCAGACCGCACCACACTGGCCACAGCACCACGAACCAGTGCGCATCGATCAACGCGATCCACCAGAACGCGTAGAGGATGCGCACTAACGTTCCTATAATCGGCGCGTGCGACAGCCAGTGACGGTGCGGAAGCATAAAGCCGTAGAGCCACCAGTACGCTTTCCACACACTGCCAACGCATCCAGGCAATAAGTTCTCGCCGTACGTACTGTGATTGATGTCCAGATCAGGCGACATCACAATACCGAACACACAGCCAGCGCCGACACCGATCGCCACAAGCGGATTATACGTTCTTATAAACGTACCGTACGCCACAACCGGTGCCAGCACCAGCGACGCAATCGCATGATCGACGCCATCACTCATGTTGTGCGTTTATAATACATTTACGTGCTACATCAAAGCAAGCACTGTCAATTTCTATACCAACAAATTTTCTGTTCGTTTTCATGCAAGCGATTCCAGTGGTGCCAGACCCCATACAAAAATCAAGAACCGTTTCACCTGGATTTGTTATTGCTTTAACAATACGCACTAATAGCTTTTCTGGTTTTTGACCTTTGTGTCCTCTATACTCGCCTGAGTTTTTCCTTGGTTCTGATATATCTGTCCATACATCTGACGGTATTGCACCATTTTTGTTATTGCGCTTATCATTAGTTTTGTGTGGAATACGAACATCGTTTCCGTTAAAGGTCCAGTTCCCTTTAGAAAACCATAAGAGATGATACGATCTGCTTTTGAATCGTGTTGTAGGATGATAACCTAGATCAAATTGCCAAACAATCCAGTTGACAAGAGTTAAGTGCTTGCTTTTTGCGTAGACAGCAACCTCAGCGGATGTATTAGTACCCAACATTAAGAATACAGATCCGTTGTCCTTAACAATTCTTACACTCTCGTCTACTGTTGCGTACGCAAAGTCCATAAAGTTCACAAGAGGCATATCCCAATTGTTGTTTGAGAATCCAAACGGATAATCCGCAACAACCGCATCGATACTGTTATCGTCTAGCATTGGGAGAACATCTAAACAGTTTCCTTTATACAACACAACGCGTTCGTCTTTGTATATATCACTATCGTTTATCACAATCGATAATACCTCGCACGCGAATGTGCCATTGCCAGCGCCACCGCGCCATCAATCTTCTGTTCCTTGTGCAATTTCACCAGACGACCATTGTTATCACGCCCCGCGTTCTTAACATGTTGCGATAACTCATCAATGCCGACCACGTTGTCCGTATACACAATACTTCCATCTCTGATCGCATCATACAGCGCGTTATCAGCTACAGTTCTCGCCTTGCTTTGTGCAAATTCTTTCCAGAATGCCACGCGTTTCTTGTTCTGTTCGGTCGCCATCAAGTGCAGTTGATACGGATCGTACGCCACCTCTAACACACGATAGCGTTTCGCCAACTCCATTACATAACCGTACGGATAATTCGGATCGCTTTCATTATTCACATTCTTAAAATCTAACTTGCCATTCTTACCAGCACGCCAGAACCTTGCTTCTTTTACCGCGATCTTATCACCGTTCCCGTGCTTTCCAACTACCACAATTGAGAACATATCACCACCACTCGCATACGCCGCATCAGCCGCCACAATCACCGACTCCTGTTCGCCATCATCAACACGCACCACAGGTTCTGTTTTACAGTTATCCCACCATGCTGCAGGCACAAACGTTGTCACCGATCCGACCCACTCATTACGATGAATGCGACGAAATTCCTCATCAGAGATTTCGCTGCGTTGCTGACGGTAATATTCCTCACTCTCCCATGGCAATCGCGGAGTATGATTCCACATCACAAACGTACCACCGTTTCGATACAGTGGCGCAATCGTTCCTTTAAGTCGATACTCATCCTTTACATTCGCGGTATACAGATCTTCCAGTATCTTTGATTGCCCCGTATACCCCGCGTACGATTCGGCCCAGCGAAATGATTGTCCGTATTTATTTGGAGGAACCACAGTCTCGGACCACAATTGTATGTGTGCGTCTTGCATATACGTCCACAATTCAGTGAACAACACCATATCATCGTTGCCACCGGCCTCACCTTTCGGATCAGCAGGAATCGCCTCAATCTTCGTATGATTGAAATTAAGATCAATCGTATACTTGGTAATCTTGATCTCGCCGGTTTCAATCATGTTCGCCGTTTCAGGATTCAACTGCAAGCTACGCACCAGATAAAAGTACGATCGCGATTGCGCCTGTTTCAAATCGTTTGCCACGACCTTGATCGACCCCCACTCCAACTGAAACGCACGCCACAACGCGACTGCCGCGGCGAGGCTCGACTTCGCAGATTTTTTCAAATCGCTCCACAGTATTAGTGCGTGTCGAAAATCACCGTTGGCATCTTTCTCCAACGCCATATCCATGGTTTCTTTTTGATACGGCGCTAGCCAGATCGGTCCTTTTAATTCAGGAATCCAGAAATTACTGGCGATCCAGTCACTTGCTTTGGCCTCTTTATCCAGCAGACTCACTTTCGACATCGATGATGTCCTGATTTCCTGTAAAAGCCTCAAGCTCCGCTCTCTCTCGGACGGACTCAATGAGTCCCAGCAACTCCGTAGTTGCTCGGTCAACATCAACAGGTTCGCTGCGCTCATCTCTGACATTTACGTTAATTTCCTTTTTCGCCTCAAGGCCGAACACCTCGCCGACCGCTGTCACAAAGTCCTTGGCGCTCTTACTCCACTTATCAAAACTCACATCGTCAAGATTCGGCAATCCCATCGTCAACATACGTTCCCACAATTCCAGCATGTCCACTTGTTTGCGCACAAATTTCAATCGTGCGTTATGTAATTCCTCGATCTCAGCGGCATACTGATCATATTGCACGCGTTCAATACGATCGCCCCAGTCAAACTTACTACTCCACGATGAAAGCGTGCCATACGATGTTGTTGGCACAGCAATTCCCTGCGCCGCCTGTTCCACAAACAAATCATGCAACGCACCAACCGATCGTCCTGGTCCCAATTGATAATAGTTAATCAGCGCACTGTGCGCACTATCGCTTTCTTTAGGCGTCTTCCGCAACGAATCCGGCAACTTTACAATATCCATTTTTCATACCCCCGTTAACATTATTATACGTTGCAACGCGACCCTTGTCAACTTTGGATATTTTCATATTTGCCTATTGACAAAAACGTGTTTATCACTACAATAGAGGTAGGTGCAGAAAAAAGTTGGCCTAGAAGCAGCCATCTTCTAAAGAGTAAGTCGCGATACCGTGTGCGGACGCGAGGAACGGGGAAGCCGTTCGACGCCGCACAACTGTGCAGATAGCAATCGGCCCGACTAATAACCGGGGATAGTTGCACAGATACCAAACCGGTAAAACCGGAGCGTTGAGACAAATGTGGCTGACTACTTACCTCAACGTTGGTCGGTTAGACTCAGCCGTGGACTTTTTGGCGTAATAGCACATTTCTGCACCAATTTATAGAAATGAATCTACTATGCAACCGACAGAATACAAAGTAACCGACAATCATGACGGTACGCTCACGATCAAATCACAGAACATGTTTGGTGAAACCACCTGGAAACTCACCGTCGCACGCGATGGACTATGTGTTCATGGATTCTACACTAGCACGCGCACCAATGAAGTAATCTCCGAAAACATTCTCGTCTATCCTGTCGATCACAGTACCGTTACGATCTCTCTATATTAACCTTGACAGTACGCACAAACCATGCTATACTACTCGTATACTGATAGTGCGCTGACAGTCGCAAGGATGAATCCAAGAAAGCAATGCTTATTGACATCACACATAAACACGTATTTCAAGGAGATTGATTATGTTACCAGAAACATAGTATCTTGGTGCGTTGCTTAACGTTGGTATACACGGCAAGGTAGTTGATGAATACGTGCAACAATTCGACCCTCGCGTTGTTGATGCAGAAACAATGGAGCGATTGCTTTCCATTTCAAAATCGCTTTTGGCATCATCTATACTTACATTTGATACCGTTCCAGAAGAAGAGGGGCTACTTTCAGAAATGGTCGCCGTGCATGTACAGGCGCTGTTCATGCTTGGCAAACGTTCTGGCACACTCACCTTTGCAGTATCAGACGGCGAATAACGAAAACAAATAGAAAGGATCGTCATGGCCAAGTCAAACATTGTATCCATCGAATATGCTGGTATGACGCACCTCGTTGTCAAGTGTATTGGTGACATCGTTGTGACCGAATGCGGTCTGTACGTCACGATTGACGGTCACATTCACTACAGTTCATCCGAACCCGTTGATTGCATCAAGTGCATGGTGAAACTATGAAACAAGAAATGGAAACGCTGACCTCCAGTCGAACAAACGATTGGTGTACACCACCGCACATCATTGCGCATGCCGCTGGCGTGCTCGGCGCGATCGATCTTGATCCTGCGTCGAACCATGTTGCCAACACACACATTGTACGTGCCTACAATTATTACGACGAACTCGACAACGGTCTATCGAAAGAGTGGAGAGGCACAATTTGGTTGAACCCGCCATACAATAAGATCGGCAATCAATCATCGGCTGGTGTATGGGGAGAAAAACTACTCCATGAATACCAATCTGGTCGCGTCATCGCCGCGATCATGCTCACCAAAACGGTGCCTGGTTACGACTGGTGGGATCGTTTCTTTCATGGCGATTGGCCTGGTTCAATCTGCATTTTACGTGGTCGTCTTTCGTTCATTCACCTTAGCTGGATCGCCGCCGATGGCACCATCAGCGTACCACCTAACATTAGTAACAAATCAAAAGCTGCTTCAACACTATGGTACGTTGGTCCTGACATCGACGTGTTCTACAACGTATTTCACAAGCTCGGTCGCGTGATCTAAAATGCGTCATACATTCACTGAACCAGGTCGCTATATCGACACCAAGATCGACGCATACACGCAAGACGAACTCCTGCACATCATTCAATATAATGTTGAACACAACACCGAACGCACTTACGAAGTTGGTCGCGTCGCATTCAATGCTGACGAGTTCTTTCAACTTTATGCATACCTCGCACAAGAGCGTGATCATAAGTTCGATGTCGCCACACAATACTGCGCCATGCTCATGAATATGTTCGGCATGGTATCACTACAAACATGCCGCGAGATCTGGCGCGTGGCGACGCACCAATGTGACCATTTCCTTGTGTTAACCGGCAATGATAGTGTTGCGTTTAGAATGCTGGCGACTGACGACCCATCAGAACAACTACGTCTCGAAGAAAACTTTGGCGATCAGGTTGTCGCGTCATGCCGCTATCGTAAAGTAACCATAAGACGCCACGGATTCAAACCAACACAAAAAGAGCAACCATGAAAGAAAATCTAACTTGGCTATCAAGCAATCTGTGAAAGAAACAGCAACATGTACTGTATCGGTATCAAATTAAAACCACGTATTGTACATCTTGCCACAACTGCAGAACCGAAAGGAAAATAATGCAATGTACACAGATAAGGTCGTTGGTTTTCTTGTATTTGTAGTCATAATCGCCGGTATCGTTTTTGGCACGGTTGCAATCATTGAAGTAAACACACCACATGAACGTGCCGACACCGTAGCAAAAACGCAATGTATCGATCTTGGTTATCAATTTCATTATGACAAACTCAATGTGTGGTATTGTTTCGACCTTGGTTTTGAACCACGCGTTATACGTCTCGGCACACTTGCCGAACTCGAGGTGCAGTATGAACGCTAAATGTCACCTCGCATACATGACATTTGTCACTAGCGTTTGATCGTCATATCGTCTATACTGTTAATAACAGAAAAGAGGTAACAAATGGACCCGCTCTATAAAGTCAAAATGCTTGTTAGCGCACGCAACGATCAGACCGAAGGCAACACGTATGCACACTCGATTCAAAACGCGTTGTACAAACTTGTTGATCTGTATCCAGAGGTAGAAGTCGAAGACGTGTTCTCAATCGAGCGTCATGATAACGCCAACGTTACTGTAACCGCAATCGTTTCGTTATACACGATCGCCGATGACAAATTTCGTGCGTTTTGCATTGCGGAAGACGTTATTCGTTCAATTGCAATCGATGACGACTTTACTATTTCTTCATACGAAACCGGCATTGTACAATGCGACGAACCATTGATGCCAGGATGGGATCGTGCAAGGATCTGGCAAGATGTCAACGCAGACGAAATAACGCTCTCACACGCAGAATACCGCGATGCTTACTGGAAAGAACAGGAGAAGAACAATGGCTAAACTCTATCGCCGCTACGAAGTCCGTGATGATATTCCCGTTTCATTTGTCGGTGTACATCCGTTGAAGTGGCGCACCGCCGAGTGGGGACTGCCTGATGCGATGTTTGCCGAAACCGATATCGACGACACAGGTGCCGACGAACCAGAACTGGTCGTTGCGATTGCCGAACTCGAACGTTTGAGTGACGACAAATGAGCGACGAACTTATTTGGCCGATCATCGCGTTTGTTACTACGCTTATCGGTGTCGTCGTTGGCTACGGTATTCGTTCTGTGCCACAGCACAACGACAACACGCCAGAGCAATGCGCCAAAGTACGCCGTGAGAATGAAGCGCTATGGCGGTCGCTATTAGAGATGGCGCGCAAGCGTGGAGCACAACGATGATCGCCACATTTCTGACTGTTGAAGACCGCAACAAGGTCTTCCTGCCTGGCGAAGAGTATAGTGCAGATTGCATGTCGCAATGGCTGCAAGACGATGAGGTGACATTAGGCGCGATCTTTGCTGACGACAGAGGCAACTACTGGAAAGCCTGTGACGCCGAAACAGGCACGATCTTGCGCCGCTGTGATCGCAAAGGCAACGTACAACCGCATGGCGACGCATTTCCGATGTTAGATCCGCACGAGATTGATCCGAGTCAATTGCGGTGGCGCACGTTTCTATCGTTAGCACATTTCGACGTTAACGGTGCAATGCCAACGATTCGTGAGATCGCGATCAAGGCCGGTGTGTCAGCACGCAGCATTCACGGCGTTGAAAAGCAACTCAACAATCTCGAACGTCTTGGTTTGGTGTACAAAGAACCGTATGCCGCACGCGGCGTACACCTCACCGAAGCTGGTCACAAATTGCTCGCCGCATATCGAAAGCTATAACAAAAACCATATGGCCAAATTGATCATTACCAGAAAATAAGGGACATTCTACGTTGCCAGAGCGGTTCCAATACTCACAATTAAAGGACGTGATAGATGACAAAGATACTAACAACAGAGACGATTGAAAGCGACGCCGCGAGGTGCTATCTGCGAGGGACGTCGGTGCTGGGACTGTTCAACACAGTCGTGGGGTGTATCGTGAATCGCGTGCTCGTCAGAGTCTCTGACGCCGACACGAAAAAGACGGTAGCATGGCGCTGGGACAGAGCAACGGATCATCCACCGGAGCACGTGGAGCAGGACGAGCAATGTAAATGCAGCGAAACTAAGGATGAAACACACGCTTTACTTAACACCCAGGCGGAACGCATTAATGAACTTGACGAACAGTATCGCGTTTTATTGGAAGCGTCCATTCAGATTCTTGACAGCATTGAGAACTATAACTCAGAAAGAATTCCAGAAGAAGACTGGGACGAATACGACTATATGATGTTTCCTAGATGGGCCGCATTGCGCGCCGCTATTGCCAAGGTGCGGGGAGGTGGAGAATATTGAACAAAGGCGAGATGAAGGTGCTACGCAAAAAACAACTGGCTAGAATCGTTTACAACATCGCGACTTGTGCTGAAGACAAATTGCTTTATTGGCAAGAGCAATACGCCGAAGCCCTGCGCTTGATCGAACAAGAACAAACAGAGGAAGAGAAACAGGAACCATGATACCTACAGATGTATCAAACGCACTCTTGATCTTGTTCGCGGCAACGATATTTACCTTGATTTGCGAATCATACATTCAACAGCGCGATATTGAACGTTATCGCGCCTATACACACGGTCTATTGTGTGCATGTAAAGATCTGGTGATCGTCGTCTCGTGCATGCAACCACCAGAGCGCGTGGACAACCACATTTACGCTCTTTATCAAGACGCCATAAACATCATTGACGAGATTGATCGCGATGCCGCGGTACATTAAAGTTGCCTGTTGTCGTGAATGTCCATACCTCAAGTGGGTCACGGTATACATCGGCGCATCAACCAACGCCACCGACGTTGGTCCGATCACCTACGATTACATATGCACAAAGCATAATAACGCATACGTTCTGGACATCCTTTCAATTCCGGCATGGTGTCCACTAGAAGAATATGGAGATCTACATAATTGTGTTGAACTCGAATAATTAATTTGGAGGAACTCTTGATTACTGGCGCAACGTTATTCACTGGTGGTGGTGGTGTTGATGTCGGCATGAAAATGGCCGATATCGATATACGTTGGGGAATCGAATACGACAAACGGATCGCGTCAATTGCGATACAAAACGGATTTCCTGTTACAATTGCCGATATCACACAATGTAACCCGCGCGATTTTGAACGCGTTGACATTTTACATGCCAGTCCACCATGTCCGTCATTTAGTATGGCAAAGATGAACAGACACGAAACCGAAAACGATATTGCGTTGGCACAATCGGTGTGTAACTTTATCGAGGTGTTACAACCGGCAATCTTTACACTTGAAAATGTACAGGCGTACGACAAAAGCGAATCATATCGCTTGATTGTCGAAACACTGAATCGCCTTGGTTACGGATTTAATCACTGGATACTGAACGCTGCCGACTACGGCGTACCACAAACGCGCGTGCGCATGGTGGTAATTGCGTTGCGTAGTGGCAAACAGCCAACGCGTCCACCCGTAACGCATGTTAATCCGAAGACGATTGTAAAAGAACAGCTTGCGTTGTTCGACACACAACTGCCACCATGGATTGGATGGTATGAAGCGATCGAAGATCTCATACCGACGTTACCTGAAAGCAAATTCGCTGACTGGCAACTAAAGAGATTGCCAGAAGAACTAAAAGCGCTTTTAGGAAACGTTCTTCATAACGGTGCGTTTCCATCAAGCAACGGCAGAAAAACATATGGCGAAGATGAACCAAGTTTCACCGTTGACACGCTCTCTCAAGGTCACGTACATGCCGTGTTGACCAACACGCAAATAAACGCCGAGCGCGGAAAACACTATCGCGAAATGGAAGAACCGTCAGAAACCATTAACGTAACACATGCGCCGAAAGGAATTATTATTGACGGAAAGAATAGTAGATCATATAAATCAAAACGCACCAATCACATCACGGCACGTGAGGATTTTGATCCTGTGTGGACTGTTCTAAGTGGATCGCACCCCAATCATTTTCGTGCGTTTCTTACCACTCCGTTTCACACCACACGCGAAATGACCACGCGTGATGACGACGAACCAAGCACCACGATCTGTGCGTCTGATATGCGCAGACCAGCAAATACAGCACGTGCGTTCGTATTGAACGGCATCGACAGTCATAAATGTTCATGGAAACCACGCGCTTTCGTATTGAACGGCATCACCGACAAAGTTGTCGGTGATGTAACACCAGACGAACAGGATAAACCGGCACGCACCGTCACCGCATCAATGTACAAGCACCAACCACGTGCGTTTATTATGCCAGCGGGAAACTCAAGTGGTGCACGCGTTAGAGATAGTGACGAACCAGTTCAAACACAGGTCGCAAGTTACTCTGGGAGTATTACACAACGCGCACTCCTTTGCAACGACTTTCTTGTTTCGTCACAAAGCGTTAACGGCAACGCGCCATCTGTGCGAGAAAAAGAAGACGCATCACAAACGATTGGAACAAATCAAGACAGATCACGTGCGTTGTTTGGCGAACAAGGTCGTGTCGTACAAATGACACCGCGTGCGCTGGCGCGTTTTCAATCGTTTCCTGACTGGTACGAACTTCCAGACAAGAAAACGCTGGCATGCAAAGTAATCGGAAACGCGGTGCCACCGTTGTTGTACCTTAACGTTATCAAGCATGCAATCAAACAGGGAGATCTTGAATGACCGATTACGAATTCGTCGATCATCCGCGCCATTATGCGCACCCGAAAGGTATCGAATGTATCGATGTGATCGAAGATGGCAATTCGTTCAATCTGATGACCGCGTTGAAATACATCTGGCGCGTCGAGTGGGGATCGAAACCAGGCACAACGCAACTGGAAGATCTTAAAAAGGCCGCATGGTACATCGCTCGTGAGATCGAAAGGATCAGCAAAAATGAAACCGCGTCTTAACGCAATCTTGTTAGCAATTGTTGTGGTGTTCTTTGTGCCACTCGCCGCGCTCGCCGGTTCGTGTTCATTCGGTGCAAAGGACGAAACGCCGCCGTTCGAATATACTGCACCGCAAAACTGTACGGTGTGTCAGGTAATCATCAAAGCGGGTCTCAATCGCAACGTGACATTTACGCAAGACGGCGACGACGGTTGCTATGCCGTGACTGGAATCGGCACACAGACCGCCGTGGCGATACGCAGTGGCGAAGAGAAACCACCATGCTACGATATCAGCCACGTCGATTTCTATGTCGATTGCAACACCACCGCAGTAACAATTGCCAACGTAGATGATAATGTTGACAAGACCATCATTGAAATCGCCATTGTTGTAATTATCATATTCGTTGTAGGTCTTGTCGTGTGGTCAGTTGCATACGAACGCGGTTATTCTACTGGTTGGAACACCGCGCGTGACGCACGCAAACCATTCGTTCTCGATATACATCGCGACGAGGCACCATGAGCAAATTACGATACTTCGCCAGAAAGCCAACGACTTCTAGTCGTTGGATGAATGGCGTTATCTGATTTGCAATATACACCTGTTGCGTGTATAATGTTTCTATGAACGGGAACAGGTGGACTACCAGCAATAAAGCCGTGTTTAATCTTGGATACCATTTTATCTGGTGCCCGAAATACCGGCGCAATGTCTTGGTTAGACAGGTTGAATCCAGGCTCAAAGAGCTTCTTATTGAGAAAGCCAGCCAGATTGATGTGGTAATTGAAAGCCTTGAAGTAATGCCCGATCACGTTCACCTGTTTGTCAAAACAACCCCGGTCAATAGTCCTCACTACATCGTTCAACAGCTTAAGGGCTACACGTCCCGAATTCTGCGCAAGGAATTTGAGAGCTTGCGGAAACGAATACCTACCTTGTGGACTCGCTCCTATTATGTGGAGTCGGTTGGTCATATCTCGGAAGATACAGTTAAACGCTACATCGAAAATCAAAAAAACCAATGAGAATCACCTACAAGTACAAGCTCTACCGAACGAAAAAGAATAAACATCTTCACCGGACGATCAACCTGGCCGGCAAGGCGTATAACCACTGCATAGCTTTGCACAAGCGGTACTATAAGCTGACCGGCAAGCACCTTAACCAGTATGCCTTGATGAAACACCTGGCAAAGCTCAAGAAACGACCAAGGTATGACTGGCTCAACTTGATTCCCTCCCAGGCGCTTCAAGACGTTGTCCAACGAATCGAGAAAGGCTATCAGCTTTTCTTTAACAACCGCAAGCGTGGTGCTAAAGCTGCTCCACCTTCGTTTCGGAAGATAGCCAAGTTCAAGAGCTACACTTTGAAACAGGCCGGTTGGAAACTGCTGGACAACGGCAGGATTCAGATAGGCAAACGAACCTACAAGTTGTGCAAGGACAGGCCCCTGGTTGGTGACGTTAAGACGGTCACAGTCAAGCGCGATTCTTTGAATGAGTTGTACCTGTGCTTTTCGCTGGAAGTTGAAACGCCCAGGCCAGAACCCACGACCGGTAAAATGGCGGGATTCGATTTTGGCTTGAAAACGTTCCTCACTGTCAGCGATGGGTTCAGTACCTACCCGATAGAATCGCCGGAGTTTTTTAAGCAGAGCTTGAACGAAATCAAACGCGCTAACCGGTCCCTGTCCCGCAAGGTCAAAGGGAGCCGCAACCGGCGCAAGGCTAAACGGATTCTGGAGAAGGTCCACAAGCGGATAGCCGATAAGCGCCTTGACTGGTTTTTCAAGCTGGCAAACGAGTTGACTGACCGCTACGACTACCTCTTTTTTGAAGACCTGAATCTCAAGGGAATGCAGCGCCTTTGGGGGCGCAAGGTAAGCGACCTGGCTTTTAGCACATTCCTGAATATCTTGAAGTACGTAGCCGAAAAGAAAGGCAAGGTTGTTAGCCTTATTGGCCGGTACTTCCCAAGCTCGAAAATCTGTAGTCATTGCGGTTGCGTCAATTCGAACCTTTCGTTAAATGATCGCCGTTGGCGCTGTCCCGATTGCTACGAGATTGTGGATCGGGATGAAAACGCCTCGGTTAATATTCTCAGGGAAGGGGCATCTTCCCTTGCCGGAGTCGGTGTAAGACCTGGGTTATCCGGGCTACCGGCGTTGATGGCAGAACCCCACGCGCTTTAGCCGTGGGAGTATGTCAGAAAGCGACCTATGGATCACCTGTTCGTGTGACAATCCCGATCATTCGCTCGTGTTCCAACACTACCTATACGAACACGACAAAAGCGCCGGTTCGTTTATCACCACAAGTGTACACTTGGTGCTAAGGCCGTGGCACAAACGCATCAAAGTCGCACTCGATTACTTATTCAATCGCCACAACGACGGCTGTTTTGATGAGTTTGTGCTTGAGGAAGAACAGATCGACGCAATGATCGCGTGGTTGTCAAACGCAAAGAAAAAAGCATCATCACCAGGGTGACAATGCTTAATTCTTGCAACGGGAATGTTCTAATGATTATTCCAGTATAGCAGGTTTCTTGTAAACGTCAAACGGGATTTTGAAAATTGGCATCCAACCATCGCAGACGTAACTACCGCGCGTTTCGCGATTCAACAACAAACAACGATGTTCGTAGCCGCTATAGTATTGACAGGTGCGGCAACGTTTCTTTTCGTTGTCAGGCGCAAAACGGTAGTTGAGATCGGCCATTTATTCCTTACGTGTGATTTCAGAGCGCACGTAATCGAACAGACCGATTGCCGAAAGGCCGCCACCAATTGAAGACACCGCGATCTTGAGCCACATGGTGACAGCTTCAGACAATAGTCCTTGTGAGATTGCCAACGACATAACTGTAAGTAGCGTTGCCACTACAAACGCCACGATCTGATTGACCTTACCTTCAATACCGAAGATGCTTTTCAGTCCCTGCGTAATTGCCAGTGTAAACGGAATGATCGAAATATCACCGATAGTCATTGTTGTTTCTCCTGTTAAGCGGTCTACTTACATTATACAATAAAATACAAGACTGTCAAGTTTATCCCGCGATCTGTGCGAACGAACGTTCGCCATCAAGAGTCAACACCGTTTCACCGCGTTCATTGAACATTAACAAGTTATGACTCACCAGTTCTTCGCGTAGCCGTTCTGCGGCGTCGCGTGGAATACCGATGCCGATCAAATAATTGACGGTCAGTTTGCCGTGTTGTAATGCAGCGCGTGCGATCGCGGTTTTCTGTTGTTCGGTCAATTGTACATCCGTAAGCAGCAATCCGTTCTTGTGTTCTGGTGATGGAAAGAACGCCCGTAATGCGTTAGGATCTGTTTGTGGCACATACGTTTCAACAGGCCGTGATTGCACATGCGATTCGTACTGTATGTCGCGCGCTTCATTGGTGTAGGAGATCAACGCATAAGCGAATGTAGACGCGCCGATCAAGAGTGCCAGCATTGTCAAACGCAGCAACCACACGATCTCCAGTTTGAAGAACACAACAATACACAGGGCCATCACCATTGCAACAAGTCCGTAGGCAACACCGATATTGAACGCATGTTGGCGCGTGTTGTACTCGTCACTGCGAACAGT
>Ga0116161_1003392_pt1 | contig 14213 bp, 9 predicted proteins | sample AD_JPNAS3_MetaG_FD_89877 | JGI IMG/M metagenome (GOLD analysis project Ga0116161, IMG submission 89877) | Active sludge microbial communities of municipal wastewater-treating anaerobic digesters from Japan - AD_JPNAS3_MetaG | ecosystem: Engineered > Bioreactor > Anaerobic > Digestate | place... | reverse complement strand
TTAACAAATAACTCCTGAAACACCTGTCCCCAGCCGGTGACCGGATAACGGGTTTTGTAATAATCTTTGCCCGGATCGTAATTATTGGCGTAATCGGCCACAGTGGAATCGCCGATTAAAAAAAGGCGGGTTACCTGTTCCTGCTTCGAAGTACAGGCAAAAAACAAGACGGTCAGCAGGACAATAAGCAAATGGAATTTTTCTGTTTTGTGTGACATATATCTGGGATTTAAAGTCCCTAAATTACACAAAATTTCTGTTTTGTATTATTTCCATTTTGTAAATTAGCAGCTTCAAAAATTTTCAGACCGAAAAATAAAACAAAATGAGTTCAAAACTCAGCTCTAAAAACGATCTGCCGGGCAAATCTACGGCCTTTATCTCCGTAATTCTTAAAGGACTCGGACAAATCATGCTTCAGGAAAACAGCATTACCGGCTTACTGTTTCTGATTGGTATTTTCTACGGATCAATTGCTATGGGGTTTGCCGCGCTTTTAGCTACAGTATGCGGAACTGCCGTTGCTTACCTGCTAAAATATGACCATGCAGAAATCAATCAAGGACTTTATGGCTTCAGTGCTGCATTAGTCGGAGTAGCAGTAATGTTGTTCTTAAAACCGGTATTCTGGTCTTGGATCATCGTCGTTATCGGTGCGGTGTTGGCAGCTATGTTGCAGCACTTTTTTATTAAACGAAAAATCCCCGCCTATACCCTACCCTTTGTGTTGGTTACCTGGTTGATACTATTTGTTTGTAACCTGTTTAACAGCGGTTTATTTACAGTATCCGCACCGGCTATTGCAGAAGTAAGTGACTCACTAACCGACGGTTTTAAAAGCTTTGGACAAGTGATCTTTCAAAGTAGCTTATTATCGGGCATATTATTCTTTTTAGCAGTCTTTATCAGTTCACCCATTTCGGCTCTATATGGACTTGCAGCAGCAATTATCTCTGCTATTTTAGCCTTTTACGCCTCTATACCGATTAATGATATCAACCTCGGACTTTACGGCTTCAATGCTGTTTTGTGTGCTACTGTCTTTGCAGGACCAAAAGTCAAGGATGGTATGTGGGTGTTGATATCGCTTATACTTGCTCTTGTTATCAGTCTGCTAATGCTCAAAATAGGAATTACAAAACTCACATTCCCATTTGTTTTAGCGACTTGGGTAACCTTATTTCTGAAGAATAAGATCTTTTTAAGAAAGTCTATAGCATATGACAAATAATGGTTATTCAGTTTATTGAATTTAAGACTTAACATACTGCTTCATTTATTGCTTGAACCAAACGAAGAAAAAAAGAGGCTGTCTCAAAAGTGAAGACAGCCTCTCTTTAAGAATTAATCAACTTTTTATTTTGAGAAATTGTATCCTGTCCAACTGAAAATATTGGTTGGGCAACCTGTATTACCTGCTTCAATCTTAACATTGGGAGTTTCAGCTTTAGCATTAATCTCCTTACCTGCGTTGGGATTTGTTAAGGAATTGGTTAAGCTGATGCTTGAGCTTGTGTCGCCATCACCTTTTTTGTCTGTTAAGTCAATCAAGTCGCCTGTTGCTCCGGTGCCTTTTACAAGAGCATTAACGATAGTAGCTTTTGCGCCGCGGCGTACTTTGATAACATCCTGCATTTGCGTGGTTTTATCGTTGTTGTGGTCCAAACGCAAATCGATGGTCATATTTTCAACCCTAAAGTTCGACTGATTGGTGTCGTCTTTGTAGTTTCCGTCGAAATTTCCGTCGGCTTCAATACCCCGTGGGTCGGATTCACTGCTTGTAAATCCTTGTTCCCAGATACCATAGGCATTCTTAAGTGTTCCGTTATAACCTTGGGTAAAGTCGAACATATCGTCGTCGGTATTTACTACCAATAAGTTGGTAACATTTACAGAGCCTCCAAAAAATTCAATCCCGTCGTCGGCACATTCATACACAAAGACGTTTTCGATTTTGGTTCCATTGCCTACCCCGTTCAGGGTAAGACCATTGTGCTCGATGTCTGCACTGGAACGTGCTCCGGTCGATTCTAAAATCAAGTATGTGATCGAGCCGGAATTATCGTTTGTCTTGTTGCCCCCGTACGAGTAATCGTTGTTGATTTCGGTTTTTGCTTCCTGCTGTGAGCTGGTAAGTGGTGCATATCCGTTAATAATGAGTCCGCCCCAGAAACCTTCTACCGGTTTTGTTGTTTTTCCAACCATTTTTACAGGTTTTTCTGCCGTACCTTCTATAAAGATTTTTCCTCCTTGTGCCACCAAAATATAATTACCGAATCCTTCTTCGGCAACTATCTTTGTGCCTGCGGGGATGGTGATGGAACCTCCTTTTTCTACAATGAAAGCACCGGCTAGTGCGTAGGTTTTACTGGCATCGAGTGTTACCTCGTGTGTCAAATTTCCGCGAAGTACTCCTTCTTCGATCAGGATATCGATTGGTTCCTTCACTTCTTTTTCATCACATGAGCTGAATAACAAAGTGCTTGCTACAACTGCCAGCATTAAGTTCATAAAATACTTTTTCATTTTGTTCATTTTTAAATTGTTAAAATTGTTTTGGTTATCTATTGGTTGTTTATAAATCATAAATCATATGCCAGTCCCAGGCTTACATTAATCCCTTTCTGGAATTGACTTAAAATCTCGTTGTGAGTGCCGTCACTATTTTCACGGGTAAGTAGGAAAGTTGAATTAAGCAGGTTGGATGCTTTTAGTTTGATGGTCAGATGGCGGCTGATTCTTGAAAGCGAAACAAAGTCTAAGGTCGGTGCTCCGCTCTCCATAATGTTTTTATACCCCTGTGCCCCAATGGTATGCACCCGGCTACTAAAATAGTTAAACACCAAAGAATTGGTTATGTTTACATAATCGTAGCTGTAGTTATAAGCCAAGTCAAAATTGATAATAAAGGGGGATGCTCCTTCCAATTGCACGTTACGAGGTGGGGTGTTTATAGCTTGCAACAGCAGATTTGAATAAATGTAAGATGCATTTAATCCCGCAGAGAGTTTATTCCTTTTGTCTTTAACTAAGCTTGAAAAATTAAAGATGTCTTTTCTGATTTCCAATTCAGCTCCTGCCACGGTAGCGAATTCCGCAATATTTTTGTAGGTCAGAAAACCACCGGAACTGGCTCCGTCGATTCGACCGATCGGGTTGAGAATATGTTTGTAAAAACCGTTTAATGTGATGATTTCAGACGTACCGATGTAATAATCCCATTTTAAATCGAGGTTATAATTTTCGGACGGTTTGATATTCCGGTCACCTTGACTTGTAAAACTTATATTTACGTACTGATAGGGTGAAATTTCTTTGGATTGCGGAAGCGTGTAAGTCTTGCTTAGCCCCATGCGGATTGAATTTTTGTCGTTCACATCGTACTTCAAATTCACGGATGGAAGTACATACAACTTGTTATTTATACCAACCTTGCCTGCAGGAAGTATCTCAATGTCGTAATCCAAATTCAAATCAACCAAATCAACCTTCACTCCGGCATTGGCCGTCAGTTTGGATGCCAGTTGATAGTTTATTTCAGCGAAGGGCGAATTGATCCATTTTGTCACCCGGTACTTGTTGTTATAACCTTTTCGCATCGAAAACCGCCCTTCCGTATAGTTTTGCTTATTATAAGCAGCATCAAGATGCAGGTCGTCTGCCTGATACTGACCGCTGACTGCGGTAAACACATATTCCAACGCGTCAAAATTATCTAACACATATCTCCCATTATATCCGATATTGAAATTGGATTTTTTGCTGTTAAACTTATCGTTCAGCTCATAGCTCAGGTTTAATTTCAAATTGAAATCATTTTCCTGGAGCAGTGAATAAAATCTTTTCTGGCGATCACTACCTGTAAAAAAATAGAACTCTCCCAATCCTTTGGTCAAATAATTTTCACGCCTGTCGGGTTCAGAGCCGGTTACATTATTATAGGAAATACCGGCATTGAATTTTGTTCTGTCGTCCAACTGCCATTCGGTCGATAATTGATTGACAATAAGAGTATTGTCGTTGGTTTGTTGCCGTCTTAGAAAACCCAGGTAGCGGTCGGGGTCGTCTTGGTGTTTCTCTCCGTTTGTACCTGTGTATTCCCCCACATATTGATTGTTGATGTGAAGTATTAAGAGGTTATAAGCCAGTCGATGTCGATTGAATTCGTACTGTGCATTTCCGAGAATAAGCTGATCGGTGGAATTGGAGTATTTTCTGCCCAACTGATCTTGCCACACCGTGCCGTCCACAACTGTGTTTCTTACTATTTCATCCATCACAGCCGAATAGCTTTTGCTGTGTGATCCGACCACATAAAAAGAGAGTGGATTTCTGGCATCTCCTATCTCGAATCTTTTTCCGCCTGAAATACTGACCGAGTGGTTTACAGGCGTTATTTGAGAAGGGTCCAGGCTGTTGCTGAAATTAAAGTGATCGGTCGAAGGACGCGTTCTGTTTGCAAGTCCTAAGTAATCGGTTCCATCCTGCACGAAGTACGGATTTTGAATGGCGGAAGTGTTGACTCCTCCCGAAAACTCCACGCTAAAATCTTCATCCCCGACCAGTTCTTTGGAACTAATATCAATCACGGCGCCGCCCACATCGCCTGCAAGCGAGCTGTTAAACACCTTACTTACACTTATGTTCTGTATGACATCGGTTCCAAAAAAATTAAGAGCAATATTCTTATATTCCGGGTCTTCCGAAGGTATGGGGAAGCCGTTGAGCGTTGTACTATTATAACGGTCGCCCAATCCGCGAACGAAAACGTTCTTCACCCCATCCTGTTTCGATATTCCCGAAACTTTGGTAACGGCCACCTCTGCGTCCCCGATTCCTTTTCTGGACATTTCGTGTGCACTCACCGCTTGGGTAACAAGCAAGGCTTTTCGTTGCTCCAACAGCATCATGTTTTCACTTTCGCGATTAGCTCTCGCCACCACTTCCATTTCGGTTAAGAGAAATTCGGCAGGTTTGAGATGAACATTTAAAGATGTGGTTTTGCCGGCTTCTACAACAATATTTTCCTTTGTGACCGTTTGATAAGAAATATAGGAAATAGTCAAGGTATAAGTTCCGGGGCTAACTTTTTGGATGTGGTACTCGCCGTCCAAATCCGTAGCCGCACCCAAAATAGTGCCATCAATAACAACGGCGGCCCCGATAAGTTGTTCTCCCGATTCCGCATCGAATATTTTACCGCTGATACTGCCTGTCTCTGCCCTGAGCGAAAAGGTAAAAAACATAGAGACGATCAAAAAACCACAAGTCTTCAATCCCTTGGCGAGTCTGTTTTTAAGCTTTCTGCGCATCGATATCATCAATCTGTCTGCTTTCAATTTTTCTTGGGCAAAGGTATCCGTGCCTTGTTATGAACTGTTGGCGTTCCAGTGACAAGGTTGTCATCTTTGTGTTACAAAAATATTACAAAGAGGACCCCTCAAAGACGAAAGGTCCTCGTGCTAATCCTAATCCAATCCTTTTCTTGCTTATTGCTAAACTCATCGCTGTTTCAAAGCGATTTCAAGCTCCTGTGTTTGATTCTTTTCCAGCTTGATTTGCTTACTCTCGTAAGATATTAAACTCACGGTAAGATATTTACCGTTCAATTCTGTATCCGATTTAATACTAAAGTTTCCGTCCAAATCGGCATAGCATACCTTCCCGTTGATTTCTATGCTCGCTCCGGCCAAAGACTCGGAAGAACCCAAATCATAAACCTTGCCGCTCAAACTGAAAATTTTTGTTCCGGTTTCGGTGCTGAGCTCGGCAACTGATTTCATTTTGGTTGCCGGCTTGGTTTCAGCCGTCGGTTCTGCCCTAAGCGTCAGAGCTACCAGCAACATCCATAAAACATTGATTGTGTTGATTACTTTGGTTTTCATTTCCGTTTATTTGTTTAGTTGTATTTTCTTTCCGATATAAGTTTTCCTGTTTCATCCCACATAAACCAGTTGCCCGTTTTCCGGCCCCGGTCGTAGTACATTTCATATCGCAGTGTTCCCTGCTCGTCCCAGATCTTCCACGTACCGTGCTTCTTTCCGTTCAGGTATTCGGCCTGAGCCAGCAAAATGCCCTGTTCGCTGTAAGATCTCCATATTCCGTTGAAAACTCCGTTCAAATAAGAACGGACTTCCTTAATTTTAGCGTTGGGATAATAGACCACATAAGTGCCGTCGGGCTTGCCTTGTACAATGTACATCTCCATTTTTAAGTCCCCATTTTCGAAATACTCTCTGTAGGGGCCGTTATAGAGTCTGCTCTGACTGGCATCACAGTAATAAATACCCTCAATCAATACCGGTACTTCCTGCGACGACCTTGCCTGCCTATTCCCCGACCTCCGGTCTGCTGCAGTTATACCCACAGCCAAAAAAGATAAGAGCAAAACGAGATAAGCTCCCGGCACCAAAATATGTTTTGCTTTCTCTTTCATTTCGTTCTTTTACGCTGCAAATATGAAGCTGTGGTGTGAAAAAGCCGTATCAATCCTGCTACGTTTCTGTTACAAAAAATCGTAAAAACCGGTTTTTTAGTTTGCTAAACATTTTTGCTTATTTTTGTACTCAGCGATACGCTTTATTTTATTGATTTCAAACAACAACAAATTATTTACGATGAACGAACAAGCTTTAAACAGACATGTCCTGAGCAACAGAATCGGATTATTGATGGTCCTGTCCGCTCTGTTTTTTTCTTGCCAATCACTCACTCAACCGGCTAATCCCAATCCGGGCCCTTACAGCGCTTATCTGTTCGCTTATTTTACCGGAAACAACATTGAACAGGAAGCCGTACATTACGCCATCAGTGCAGACGGTTACAACTATCTGGCACTGAACGGCAACCAACCTGTTCTCAATTCGAGCGAAATCAGTTCTACCGGCGGAGTGCGCGACCCCCACATCTTGAGGGGCGAAGACGGGAAAACTTTTTATATGGTACTTACCGACATGGTTTCGGCCAAGGGTTGGAGCTCCAACCGGGCGATGGTCTTGCTCAAATCGACCGACCTGATCAACTGGCAATCGAGCGTGGTAAACATTCAGAATAAATACCCCAACCAGGAAGACCTGTTGCGTGTATGGGCTCCGCAAACCATTTACGATAAGGAGGCAGGCAAATACATGATTTATTGGTCGATGATGCACAAAGGCGGCCCCGACATCATCTACTATGCCTATGCCAACGAAGAATTCACCGACATTGAAGGCGAACCCAAACAATTGTTTTTCCCCTCCAACGGCCGTTCCTGCATAGACGGCGACATCATCTACAAAGACGGGGTTTACCATATGTTTTACAAAACCGAAGGCCACGGTAACGGCATCAAGCACGCCAGCACCACCTCGCTGACTTCGGGACAATGGACGGAATCGGAGGGCTACAAACAACAAACCCGCGAGGCCGTAGAAGGCTCTTCGGTATTCAAACATCTGGCCGACAATAAATACATACTGATGTACGACGTATATATGAAGGGCAGCTATCAATTCACCGAAAGCGATGATCTGGAAAATTTCAAAATCATAGATGAATCCATTTCGATGAATTTCCATCCCCGTCACGGCTCCATTATTCCCATTACCCGGGCAGAACTGAAATCCCTGATCGAAAAATGGGGTAAGCCTGAAGGATTCCCCGAACTCAACGGCAACCCAGTATTAGAGGGCTATTATGCCGATCCCGATGTGCTTTATTCCGAAAAAACGGGCAAGTACTACATCTACCCCACCAGCGACGGCTTCGACGGCTGGAGCGGCACTTACTTTAAAACCTTTTCGTCCGACGATTTGCTCAACTGGACCGACGAGGGCATTATTCTCAACCTGGAAACCGATGTAAGCTGGGCCGACCGCCATGCCTGGGCTCCCTGCATCATCGAGAAAAAGATGAAAAAGGGCTATAAATACTATTATTATTTCACCGCTGCCCAAAAAATCGGAGTAGCCGTGGCCGATCAACCCACCGGCCCCTTTATAGATTCGGGCAGTGCCCTGATCGACTTTAAACCCGAAGGCATCAACAGGGGCCAGGAAATCGATCCGGAAGTCTTTTTTGATCCGGTATCCGGAAAAGATTATTTGTATTGGGGCAATGGCTATCTGGCTGTGGTTGAACTCAACGATGACATGATCTCCTTCAAAGAAAACAGCCTCAAAATAATCACGCCCGACCGGACCTTCCGCGAAGGTGTCACAGTGTTTTACCGTGAAGGACTCTATTATTTTCTCTGGTCGGAAAACGATACCCGCGACCCGGATTACCGGGTTCGTTACGGCACCTCCAAATCGCCTTTGGGGCCCATCGAAATCCCTGAGGAAAATTTAGTGATCGCCAAGAATCCCGAAGCCGGCATTTACGGAACCGGACACAATTCGGTGCTGCAAATTCCAAACAAAGACGAGTGGTATATCGTTTACCATCGCTTCAACTGGCCGGCCGGTATCCACATGGGACGTGCCGCAGGTTTTCACCGCGAAGTCTGCATCGACAAAATGGAATTCGGTACCGACGGCTCCATTCTGCCGGTGGTTCCGACGCACAAAAGCGTGGAGCCTCAGAAAGAAAAATAAACAGACAAGTATAGTGATTCTGAAGCCCATAGGAGCATCCGGAATGGTGTTAGAAGTGGGCATTGGCAAGCTTCTCTCCTATACGACGGACATGTGCAAGGATTTCACGCTCGCGTTCCGGTGAAGGAGTTTTGAAACCGTTGCAGTCTTTTTCTATACGTATCTTGCGTTACCGGCATTGTGTAATATTTTTTAATTGGCGTACGAAAAAGGTATTGTTTTTAATACCTGCAAGTGTTTGACAAATATTCTCAACAAGCATTTCCCCTGCCCCACAAATGTTGTAAATTTGCAACATGTTTATCAGTTGTCGTCAAATTACGGTAAGGATGAACGAAGCGGGGAAATCAAAGACCCCGTTTCTGTTTGTTGTAAACTTTGAGATGAGCGAAGGGCTCTTTATTGAAAACCCCTTGCAGCAAGACCGTGTCCTTTTCGATATAAACGGCGTTACCAATGCCGGACAGGTACCGGGCGTAACCATGGAATATGTGTTTGAACCTTATCCCGAAAGTGTTGAAACCTACAAAAAACGATTCGTTTGTGCGATGGATGCTCTGCGTAGAGGGGAAACGTCCTTACTTAACCTCACTATTAAAACGCCTATTAAAACATCACTGTCGCTGCATGAAATTTTTACCTACAGCCAGGCAAAATACCGTCTGTGTGTTCCCGAAAAGTTTGTTTGCTTTTCGCCCGAGCGATTTGTGGCGATAAGAAACGGAAAAATCTTCTCGCATCCGATGAAAGGCACCATGGACGCCGGCATACCAAACGCCGCCGAAAAGTTACTGAACGACCACAAGGAAACCGCCGAGCATCAGACGGTAACGAAGCTTGCCTGCAAGGATTTAGAGCGGGTGGCAAGTTCTGTGAAGGTAAATCGATTTCGATACATCGATCAATTAAAAACAAACAAAGGCTGTATTTTACAGACAAGCTCCGAAATTGAGGGCACCCTACCCTCCGATTATATGCAACATCTGGGGACCTTGTTTTTAAAGCTACTTCCGGCAGCTTCTATTACGGGCACACCCCGTGAAGCCACTTTAAGAGTGATACGCGCTTGTGAACAGCAACCCCGTGGTTTTTACAGCGGTGTGGCCGGTTATTTTGACGGAAAAAATCTCGATTCAAGCGTTTTAATTCGCTTTATCGAAAAGGAAAACGGAAAAATGTATTTCCGCAGCGGTGGTGGCATTACCATAGACAGCCGGTGTGAAAGCGAATACCGCGAAGCCATTCAAAAAGTATATCTACCCTTTTAAGCGTAACAACATGTTTCTTGAAACCATTTGTATAAAAAACGGTATTGTGCAAAGCATGGAGGCACACAGGAAGCGAATGCACGACACCGCCCTGAGCTTCGGATTTAACGCACCCGAGCTGCCCGGCTTATCGAAACTTATTCCGGCAGAGCTCAAGAAGTGCAAAAAGCTAAAATGCAGCCTGGTGTATCACGAACAAATCCTCAACATTGCATTTACCGATTACCGGCCGAAACAAATCAATTCACTCAAACTCGTAGAAGCAAACGTGAATTATTCGTTTAAATATGCCGATAGATCAGCGCTTGACGCCTTGCTACAAGAAAAAGGAGATTGCGACGAAATATTGATGGTGAAAAAAGGTTATATCACCGACACCTCTTTCAGCAACGTCGTCTTCAGAAAAAACGGCGAATTTTTCACACCCGACACTTATCTTTTAAACGGCAGCAAGCGGCAGCAACTTCTTCGTGAGAATAAAATCCGCGAAACACGCATACGAGTTAATGATTTATACCATTTTGATAAATTATACCTCATCAATGCCATGCTCGATATTGAAGACAACCCGGGCTTGGATGTAGAGCGAATAAGGCAGATGTAGCCGGAAAAACCGGTTTTTATATCTTTGTAGGAAAGGCTGGTGATGTACGATTTAAACCGGATGAAACGAGAAAAACCGGATGAAATGAAAAAAACTGGATGAAATGAAAAGAATTATAGATACGGAAAGAATACCCATTAAACTTTGGCTTGATGAGATTGACGATCAAACGCTGTATCAGGCAAAGAACCTTGCCAATCTGCCTTTTGCCTTCCAACATATTTGCCTGATGCCCGATGCGCATTCGGGATACGGGATGCCCATCGGAGGAGTGATGGCTGCCGATGGAGTGATAGTGCCCAATGCTGTAGGTGTGGATATAGGCTGCGGTATGTGTGCTGTCAAGACCGACATAAAATTTGCGCCGGCCATCCGGAAAAAAATGGAGGATATTTTAGAAGACATAAAAAAGAGAATTCCTGTAGGGTTTTCTCACCATAAAAAGGCGCAAGACGAAAACCTTATGCCCCAAAACTACGATATCAACAGTTTGCCCGTGGTAAAATCGGAGTATGCCTCCGCCTTAAGACAGCTCGGAACACTTGGAGGAGGCAACCATTTTGTTGAGATTCAGAAAGAAAAGGACAATACTATTTGGATCATGATACACTCGGGCAGCCGGAATTTAGGCAAGCAGGTGGCAGATCATTACAACAAACTCGCAAAAAAGCTGAACAAGGAGTGGAATTCGCCGGTAAACCCCAAGGTTGATCTTGCTTATCTGCCCTTCAAAACCGGTGAAGCGCAGCAATATTTCGACGAAATGAACTATTGCGTCGATTTTGCATTAGCCAACCGCAAATTGATGCTCACGAGGGTACAAGAGGTGTTTCGCTACTATTTTCCGAATATCACTTTTGGCGAAATGATCAATATAGCTCACAACTACGCCGTATGGGAGAAGCATTTTGGGAAAAAAGTGCTGGTACACCGCAAAGGCGCCACTTCCGCTCATAAAGGCGAACTCGGAATTATACCCGGCTCGCAGGGCACAAACTCCTATATCGTAGAGGGATTGGGCAATCCGGAGAGCTTTGCAAGTTGCTCGCACGGCGCCGGTCGCAAGATGGGACGTAATGAGGCCATACGAAGCTTAAGCCTCGAAGAGGAACAGCGCAAGCTTGACAGATTAGGGATTGTACACGCCATTAGGCGGCAAAGAGACTTGGACGAAGCGCCTTCCGCATATAAAAACATCGTTCAGGTCATGGCCGACCAGGAAGATTTGGTGAAGATAGTGGTGAAACTGTGGCCGCTTGCTGTTGTTAAGGGGTAAGAGGCGTTTTCAAAAACGCCACGAATCTTTTCCAAAAGCGAATCACTTTTTTCCGCTCAATAACTCCCCATACAATCAATCCGGCCAACACAATAAGAGCCACAACTCCCAATGCCTTAATCCAGGCAATCATCAAATTATTGCTATGCACGATTCTGCTGTGCTCTTCGGAAGTAGCAAAAGAGAGTTTGGTAACCTGCGCAATCTTGGTCAGCATACGATTGGGGATGGTGCCTTTTGGAATATCCCGGTGGCAGGCCACACAAGAATTTTTGCGAGTCAGGAAATCGCGTTGCTCTTGGGTGAGCGGCGTGGAGGTAGGCCAGTGCGTGTCGATGGTTTGCACCTGCTGTCCATCGAGGGTGAGCAGCCTCATAAAATCGCCGTGCAGTTCTCTTATTGCGGCGATTTGCGCCCGGGTAAACCGGCTTACATTATTTCCTTCAGCATCAACCACATCGGCATAACGGGGTTCACCCGGCATTGCATCGTAAATTCCTCCGTCAATACCGTATCCCGCTGCAACGGGGTTGGTGTGACAATCCACACATTCTCTCGATTTCAGCGAAGTGGTGTGCGGGTTGAGCGGTGCCAGCTCGATGGCATTATAACCTGCCTCCGTTTGGGCCACATGGTTCCATACCACCGTTTTTCCTTCCTTGTCGATCACGGTACTCACCGTTTGAATCACGCCGACCAGGGGCGAAACCCTTCCCTCGCCATTGATGCCCAGGGGTGCATTCTCCCAACGGATATGGCTGTAGTCGCCGTAAGTCGGTGCACCGGGTTGCATTGCAAATTTTTTGTGATAATCGGCAGTCGTGCCATCGGCTCCGTAGAGCTGCGGGGAGCGAAGCCAATCGACAGAGGATTTGGAATAATCGATCACGTATTTATATCCGTAGTATTGCGGCATCCAGGTAGAGTGACAGGCGTAACATTCCATTTTCTCTATATGCTTGGTGGAAACCATTGCCACCTTGGCATCTATAGGATTTTGCCAGCTCTTAGTCTTAGCTATCTCTTTTAAGGTGATCAGTTCAAATTCGTTATTACTGCCGTCAGAGTGGACAATAACGCGGTTGCCCCGCCTTACCACATTGCCCAGAGGATTTCCCCGTGCCGAAAGCAGGTAGCCGTCCTCCTTGGGGTAGGTAATGCCAAACTCTTTGGTAACCTCGAGCGGTTCATCGGCCACACCGCGGGCAAGTTTCATGTCAAGCGTTTTGCCGAACTCGTCACCATAACCCAAAGGCAGTTCCCACGGATAGTGTGTGGGCGTTCCATGACAATCGGCACATTCTATCTCTATCGCCGCCAGCGTGGCAGCCTCGATATTTCCGCTGCCGTGCATGGAGTTGGTTGTGTGACAATCCTGACATAGCAGTCCGGGAACCATCTTTTCATCCTTCTCTATCTGCCGGTGTACATCGCCCTGCATATACTTAAACACATAACCGGCATTGGACTTTTGCGGCAGTCCCTTTTCGTCGAAAGGTCCGCGATTGTATGAGTCATCCAAGGCCATCAGTCCCTGATAGGCATGTCCGATCCTGCGTCCTGCCGCGTGACAGGCTGCACAAGTGGAGACCTGCACACCACTCAATTCATGATCGTTGAAGCGGATACTTGACTTTCTCGTTCCCTGCATGGCGTGTACCATCAGATGTCCGGGTTCATCTGTCGGTATTTCGGGGTCACCGCCCTCGTAAAAACCCTCATTGCTGTAAACGCTGTGGCATGCGGCACAGCCCATTCCCCTGTAATGTCCTCTGCCCTGATTTCCCTTGTTGCTCAGGTGACAAGCATTGCAGTTACGCAAATAGGTAAAGGCGGCAAGCTCCGGGTTTGTCTCTATATCTTTGGCAGAAACGGCAGGGATCTCTTTCAGTTCGGAAGGAAATTGCCCGGGGAAAGTAGCCGCCATCTCTTTCATATAGTCGATGTATTGTTGGGTTCCGAATCTTGGAGTTTCTCCGTCGGTATCAACAAGCGTGCTGTTGGCATAAACGTGATCGTAATTTTCAGTGCCGATGCCGAAACTCCAGGAAATTGCCTTCATCTTACCCGCATCGCTGTTCATCATGGAAAGGCGGACATTATAGACATGGTCTTCGTGACATTGTCCGCAGGTGTTATTATTTACTTGCAACGCAGCGGGAACCGGCGTAAACGCAGAGAGCAGACTGCCTTTGGGAACTCCTCTGTGTGCCCTGTCTTTGTCGTGCAATTCGGCAGGGGTTCCTCCGTGACAGACGACGCAGCCGTTGGGATCGCCAAGGGCTGCACCTTTTTCGAGTATCTGCTGCATCATTTTGGAGCCGATGGGACGGGCAGGTTCAATGCCCTGATGGCAGGCGAGACAATACTTCCCCTCAGCCGGAAACGGCTCACTTGCAAAAACATATGAAATATCGGGATGCGCGAGTTCCGGAGCTTCCTGTGCGAAAAGTCCGCTTTTTCCGTACGAGTCGCCTACGACACCAACA
>Ga0116161_1003385_pt1 | contig 14235 bp, 10 predicted proteins | sample AD_JPNAS3_MetaG_FD_89877 | JGI IMG/M metagenome (GOLD analysis project Ga0116161, IMG submission 89877) | Active sludge microbial communities of municipal wastewater-treating anaerobic digesters from Japan - AD_JPNAS3_MetaG | ecosystem: Engineered > Bioreactor > Anaerobic > Digestate | place... | reverse complement strand
GTTTCTTCGGTAATTTTTTTCTTCATTCTTCTTTCCGTCAGCAAATCCGGCTTATAAACATCCGTTTTTATGGGATTATAGACAGAAAGAAATATCAGTCAATAGGTTTACTGAAAAACTGATATTTTTTATTCAGAATATTTTTTTATATTATAATTCAATCAGATGACTTCACCGTAATTTCAACACGGCGGTTTTTCTGTCGATTAATTTCATTATCATTGTCGACAGCTGAATTAGAATATCCGTAACCCTTTGACGAGATACGGTTATTTTTTATACCACGGCCGAAAAGATATTCAGCAACTGCTTCCGCTCTTTTTTTAGAAAGCTTCATGTTATAGTCCGGGCCGCCGACATTATCAGTATGTCCTGAGATTTCAATTTTGACTCCGGGATTATTTTTCATAAAATCATAGAGCCGTTCAAGCGCAGGCATAGACTCGGGCCGTAGTTTAGCACTTCCCGAATCGAAATAAATATTATCCGCGGAGAAAGTATATCCTGTCCGGACTTTTCCTTTATTCAGATAAACAGTCTTTGTAACGATATCATCAGCAGAACCGGTTTCAAAAGTTTCATTATAATAAGCATATCCGTCGGCTGTAATTTCAGCCGAATATGATGTACTTTTTCTTACGGTAAACGCCGAACGTCCGCGAGTGTCAGCTGAACTTTTCAAAGCTATCCCGGAAGTTCGATCTCCTATTCTAACAAGTTTGACATTAGCCCGTATCGGAGACTTTGTCGCGGCATCAAGCGTGATTACATCAAAAAACATTACAGGATAACCCTGACGAAATTCATCAGAAAGACTGCAGATTACCGAACTGTCATTTTTCCGGAATGAATGATATGCCTTTCGCGAAGTGCCCTGCACATATACCGGGAAAAATTCATTCCTGAATGTGTTAAGGGATTTCATGTTTTCGATATTATCAATTTTAAAGTTTCCTTTTAGTGATGAAAGCGTACCCGAATATACATCATATCCTCCGCTTCCGCCTCTTCCGTTAGATGAAAAATAAACGGTTTCACCGTCAGGATGCAGATAAACTGAACATTCATCCATTGGAGTATTGATGTTCGCCATAGGAACGGGATTATCCCATATTCCTTTTTCATCTCTGCGTGAAATATATATATCAAGACCGGTCGTGACATTTCTGTTTGATACAAAAAGAATGTGCTCTCCGTCACCGAGCATATTCGCAAATCCGTTGATTGAACCTTTGCCGGCAAACTGCGGCTGAAACCATTCTGTCCACTTATCAGTTTCAATATCAAAATGACGTTGAAAAATCACAATCGACTTATCATCCTTACCGCACGTTACAAAAATATCACGTTCGTCAGGCGATACGCTTACGGAAAGAAGCTTCAACCCTTCAGGAAACTCAAACTGAGGTTCTTTCATTGATTCAATTATTTTATCTTCATCAGCCGAATAAAAAAATGTTTTATCAGAAAATGTTCTGACTCCGACTAGAACTCCGCTTCTGCCTATTATTCCGGCAGCATAGGCGTCATTTCCCCACTTGGTTATTTCCGCACCGTAAGGAATTCCTTTGGTGGAAATCCCTTTTTCAAAAAGCTCTATCTTCAATTCAATCGATTTGCGTTCAGCGGGTGTAAGAGATTTGTCTGAGAGAATATTTTTTGCAGAATCAGCCGCTTCTTTATAATTTCCGGAACTCGCGAGAGAAAGAGCTTTCAAATATTCAATTTCAGGTTCTTTATTTATTTTCAAATATTCATCAGCATAACGCGCAGCCTCTTCAAACTTTTCAGAAACAAAAAGCATTTTCACAATACGTTCGAGCGAAGTCTTATCCTTCGCATTCAGAGATAATTTCTTTTTTAGTATTGAAATGTCTTTCTCGTATAATTCTGATGTATGACCGTTAGTTTCATAAACCGCTGCATAATTCTGAACTACAGCAAATACTAAGAGCAAACATATAAAGTAACGTTTCATAACGGTTTCTCCAGCGAACACCAGATGAAAAACGGAATATCGAATCTTTTTTCAGTGCTCGAAGTATTCTCTTTCTGAGCAAAGGCATTGTTGCGGAAAAACAGAACATTCCAGCATTCCAATGAAATGCGCGTGTCGCTTTCTGTTCTGTATGTTCCCTTGATGTCGAGTCTTTTGTTGAGCGCAAAATTCGCCGAATTCCGTTTTCCGTAATCCGCCGTATAAGTTGAACCGTCATAAAGAAATCTTGATACCGGCGTATACGGAAGAGAGCTAGTCATATGCCATATAGCCGACGCGCTGAAACGGTTCCATGTTCTTGAAAGTACAAGTCTCAACAAATGTGCCTGCTCATAATCCGAACGGAAAGAACTTTCATCCGAGCTGCTGCGGTTTGTCCGCGAGAAAGCATAGCTCAGCCATCCGTCAAAGCCCTTAAACGAGCCTCTGCCAGAAAGTTCAATTCCGAAATTACTTCCATCTTCTTCTTTTGAATACGGATGAAGCTGCATGAGCTTCTTTGCAGAATCATCATCGACATCGAATATAGTTCCCGGATTTAAATTTTTAAACCGGCTGTAATAAACTTCCGCATTGATGAATATACTCTGCTGCGTAATATAATTCATTCCTACTGAAAAGTTTTTTGCTTCAGCAAGTTTGAAATCAGGATCAATATTTCCGAGATAATAATAAACGTCAGGATGAGCGTAAGAAGTTCCATGTTTAAAATACACACTGCTTTTTTCATTCATCTGATAACCGGCGTTTATACTGTACGATAATGCCGATTCATCAACAGGACTATAATTCTCAAACCTGACGCCGGCATCGTATATGAACCTGTTCAATTTGCCGTCTATACCGGCGAAACCGGCAAGCGAATTGCCTTCAACCGGAAATGAAAGATTCAGATTACTGCTCAGTCCTTTGTAAAAATCAGTTCCGGCTATATCTGCAAATGAAGTGTTGCCTGTACAGCCGCCTTTATACTTAACGGCTTCATATCCGCCGCGGATGTTAAAATCATTCAGAGATAAAACTGCCATCTGCAATATGCGGTACTGATCGGGATTGAATTCGATTTCGGCGCCCGATTCGGTATCATAATCCTTTTTGTTTTTCAATGACTGAATCATATTCTGATTTGAAATTACTGTTTTAAACATCAGATCATCGAGAGCTCTAAACTCCCATGTGATGCCGTTTGCGTAATAACCGGAACGAGTCGACAGATCGTTGAATGAAATTTTATCCTGTGATCCCGTTATCAGCATAGTAATACGGTGTGAATCGTCCGGAACATATGATGCTTTTAAAAAATAATCCGCCAGATAAAAGTGCGCCTTATTCATATCAAAAAGCAGATCCGGCGTCGTTCTTCTGCCGACGGCAATCATGCTGAAACGTTCGTTCGGCACAACTGTAACGGAGAATGTAGGAAGAAACGGAAGAACGGGATCAAGAATCATTTTTCCGTGAATTCCCTCTTTCTGCGCATCAGCGCTTTTTATCATAATTGTATTGCCGAGATTATCACTTGTCCACAGAGGAGAATTTCCTTTTATTACCTGAACGGAATCAATCGCTTCTTCATTGATTGAAGAAAAAATCGGAATAAATCCTGCCGCGTAATGGAAAGGATAATCAACAGGAATATCATCGACGTAGTACTTATTAAAGAGAGGATTGGTTCCTCTGATTATAGGCACAGTCGCAAGAGAAAAACCGCCGCCGATTCCGGGAAGCGACTGAAGAAGATGAAGCGAGTCTCCGGCACCGCGCATCGGATATTTTTTAATATCATCCTGCGTAATGCCGCGCTCACCCTTGGAGTCAAGGTATTCGCCGTAGACTTTTGTTCTGTTCCCTGCGTCGAAAGCTTTCGGAGTCAGATTTTGTATGATTCGGAAATTTCTTTTTACCCGTATATTTATTGAAATGTTTCCGTAATCCTGATGAGAAAACGTCAGCTCATAATAACCTTTTTCGATTCCGCTGAAGCGGAACTCCCCGCGCGAATCGGTCTCCGTCACCATATCGAGTTCACGCAAACCGACGGTAACACCAGCTGCCGGTTTTCCGGAAACTGCGTCATATACAGCACCTGATACAGATTCGGCCGCATCAAGCGCACAGACAAAAACAATTAATAATACGGACAGAATTATTTTCTTCACGGTTTCTCTCTGAATATAAATCTTACATTAAAAACCGAACCGCGCTTCTCCCCTTTATGAACGAGGGGTTCAATTTTAATATTTTTCACCATCATCTCGACATAATCATCAAGCCCGAGACCGGCACGTTTCACAAAACGGTATTTCAGAACTTCACCGCGCTCATTAGACGTAAACTGAACGATAGCCAGACCTTCGGCAGGTGCAGCCGGATGTATTCCTTTAATATCCGGAAATGTTACTCTAACAACTAACGGATCATCTATTTCCGTATTCACAAGATAATGTATGCGTTTTGCCTCAGTCGAAAGACCGCGGTTTGTGTATTCGTAATTCAGCGTTTCAGTGTTTCCGAACCTGTCATCACTTACCTGATTTGTAAGATTTGCATTAGATGCGCATGATAGAAGAAATACTATCATTGGAGATATCAATAAAACATTAAACTGACGCAGAAGCTTAATCCCGTCTGCAAAGCGGATTATCATCATAAAGAAAGATTTTCTTTTATTTAATCTTTTCATTATAACTCTCACTCGGAATGCAATACCGCACCTCAAATCCGATACAACCGGACAAAGATCCGGTTGAAAATTTACGCGATGATCCCTGATAATCCGCGTCGTAAGCAATGCGGTTTATATCAGCGGATAATTTTATAAGCAGTGTAACATTATAAGGTTCATACTGCACGCCTGCGCCGATACCTGCGCCTGAAGTCAGTGAATATCTTTTTGAAACTCCGGTATAACCGTTGTCGGAAGAAAAATTATCGAACCTGTATGTACCTAAATATAAGTCAAGTGCAAGAACGAATTCATAATTGGAAGAAAGACCGAAACTGTAAAAACCCGAATATCCGGCGAGCCAGCCGTACGCCGTCACAGCTGTTCCGCCGAAAGAATCATAGCTGTAGCGCTTTAACCCGAGATAAAGCCAGGTATAAGATGTATCGCCGGGATTGCTGAAACGGTATCCGCCGCGAAGCAATATAGATGAATCGATTGCACTCTTCAGTCCGTCATTAGCAATAAAATCCGATACCTGCTTGCTTATTTTAGTTCTGGAGTAAGAAAGATCTCCTTGAAGATAATCATAATAATAGCCGCCTGACAAACAAAGCTTTGAAGCAGAACTTAGAGCGGAACCGGATTCCGGCTTTGTAGTGTCGCCGCTGTTCCAATCAGGCCCCGGTGCATAAAGATAACCAAGCCCTGACGGAGAATATGAAAATGAAGCGGTCGGTCCGCTGTCAAATGCTGAAAGAGGTATGGAAATAAGTATCAACAACGTCAGAAAAATACGTAATGAATTCATCGAGTCCATGATCAAACAAGCTCCCAGAGGAATATATAATTATATTCCTGATGCAACATTGGAACGTAAATTATGATTCAATAAACATCGTTATTCATATACCAATCTATAAAATAATCAATCCATTTTTTATAAGTCATCAAAAAAGTCCGCCGGTCAAGATATCTTATTCGACGAAAATATTTAACCGATGGGGGCTCAAACATATTAACAGCAAAGCTTTGTTATTCAATATGAATTTTGAAAAAACTGATTCTCTTCTCGAGTTCTTCTGATATAGCCGTTATTTCCGATGCGTTTTCAGCCGCACTTCCCGCTTCTTTCTCAATTAATTCTGAATGAGAACTGATTCTTGATATGGCATCTGCAGTACTTTCAATTGTCTTTTTCTGAATATCAATTATTGAATTTATTTCGGAAGCTTTTTCCGTAACGCTTACTGCGGCAGAATTAACATCCGCGCTTACAGTCACCTGATTTAAAACAAAATCCGAAACAGCAACGATGAGCTCATTGGCCTCTTTGATATTTTTCGCGATGTCTCCGATTGCACTGAGAGCCTCAGCTGATTTAAGCTTGCCTGTTTTTGATTTTTCGGCATTAAGCTCTATTATGCCGCTGATAAGATCGACGCTTTTATCCGTCTGATCCGCAAGGGCTGAAACTTCCTGAGCAACAACGGCAAAGCCTTTTCCCGCATCACCGGCACGGGCCGCTTCTATTGTCGCGTTTATGGAAAGCATATTTATCTGTTCGGAGATGGTGCTGATTATCGACAGAATATTTATCATCTGAGCGGAAGACTGATCCATTTCATCCATAAAAAGATTCATCGAAGAAATATTGTCCCTGCAAAGATCTGCTTCTTCGGAAATCATTCCGCTCTTTTTCAATATATCAACTGTCATATCTTCCGTCTGACGTATTCCGGAGTTCAGCGACTCCATCATCGAAAGAAGACTGCTCATCGACTCTTTCTGTTCAACCGCCTTTGCCGCTACAAGATTGATGCCTTCGGAAATTTTTGCCATCGATTCATTCGCGTTAACGCTCTCGCCGGCCTGTTCGAAAGTGCTGTTTTTGAAAGACTCGGAAAGAACAGACAGATCATGAGAAACAGAATATAAACGGGCAAGCATCGTTTTTATTCCCTTGATAGTATCAAACATCACACCGCAGAATCCGTCGAGTGAAGAAAGAAGAATGCCGGCTTCATCCTTTGAGCTGGAATGCTGAATGCTTTCAATGTTTCCCTCGGAAATATTTTTCGCAAGAGAAACCGCTATTTCCATTTTTGAAGTTATAGAATGAGCAAACTTGACGGCAATAATACTAAACAGAACCGACAGAAATATTCCGCATGATAAAACCGCGATCTTGATTTTTGCAAATGACATGAGCGATTCTTCTTTTTTAGCGCATGAGAAAAAAGCACCCTTGAATAATCCGCCTGACATCAGGGGAAGATACGAAACATAGCATTCTTCTTCGTTGAGAAACTGAATGCCGAAATATGATTCGCCTGTTGATATTTTTCTTTTGATTTCATCAGGAATCTTGAGATTGTCTGGTCGCGATCCGGGAAAATAAGGAATATTGGAAACTAAAATTGAATCCTCAAGAAATATTCCGCTGCCCCCGCCGTACATGGCCTGAACCATGTCGACGATTTCGTGATTATTATTCAGCACATAACTTCCGCAGTAGAGAAAATCACCGTCGATGGCAATATCCTCCGAACCCGAAATTCGAAAAAGAGTCTTCTTAATTGTTTCTGTTCTATGAGAAAGATCCAGTTCTATTTTTCTTTCGCTATCTCTTTCAACGAGATAGAGCGTAAGAAAAAGTGCGATGATAAGCGACACCGCGACGGAGATAATCGAAAAGAGCATGAATTTATATTTGATGGACATGGCAAACCCCTCGGGCAAGCTATATGGGAAATAAAATTTACGCTTAAATTTATTGTAAATTTTTCATCAATATTCAGTTCAAGCTCAAGTAATAAAATCAAATTTCTCCATAAACATTTGCTTTGAGGATTTTTTTGATGCCCGCCGCGAAATCACCAAGCCAATTTACGTATATATTATTGACAAAGAAAATTATTATTAGTAGATTGAGGTGAATAATGGGTACTGCAATGGAATTGACGAAAGAACAGCTTGAACAGATAGGTTCATATATCGAATCAAACTTCGACCGCTTCGGCGCAAAAAGCAATGTCGTTCAACTTCGCCCGTACGACATTCAGCTAATCGAGCGCATGACCCGCATCGAAGAAGAACTAAGAAGCCAGCGCGAATTGATGCAGTTGGGATTCAATCAGATGGACAAACGTTTCGAATCAATGCAGAAACAGTCGGACACACGCTTCGATGACATGAATAAAAAATTCACCATGATGATGTGGATGATGAGCGCGGGCTTTACAATAATCGCAACTGTTATAACACTTCTGACAATATTCGCGAGATAGAATCACCCCAACCCCTCTTTACTAAAGAGGGGCTTGCGCAACTTTATCAATATACTATTTCTTATGAATAACATCCATTCTTTCTCCTCTCTCCTTTATTAAAGGAGAGAGGCCGGGAGAGAGGATTAAACTGCCACTGCTGTTTACATTTTATCCCATTCAGGCAAATCTTTATCTTTAATCCGTGCAATAACGGAATCAAAATCTTCAAACAATTCATTTTTAGTTTTCTTTTTCCAGTGTTTTGAAAAAGAATTATAAGTTTCCATTTCCTGAATTTCTTTTGTAAAAGCATATAAAGCCAGCTGATTGATAGACAAACCCTGCTGATCGGCGACTTTTTCAATTTTGTGTTTCAATTCATTCGGAATACGCAAAGTTAATACGCTTGCTTTAGACTTCATAATTTTTTCTCCACATTTTAACAAAATCGGAAGGTGTTATGACTGAAATATCATCAAACTTCAGTTCATTATATTTTGTAAAATCTTTTGTATTACTTGTAATAATAAAATCACAATTGCCAGCCAAAGAAAGTTCGAGAAAAATATTATCTTTCTCGTCTTTTAAATTAGGTCTGAACAAATAGTAAATCGTTACAGGTTTTGATATATATGAAAGGAATCTCAGCACCTTATCAATATCATCTTTTGTCAATTGAAGATCATTCAATTTATCAGGTCTCTTCAATACATCTTCATATTCGGTAAATACAGGCAGAGAAAGCGCAAGGGTTATTTTCCTGCCGCGGATAAGCTGAAGAATAAAATGAGAAGCACCTTCTCTGCTTCTGAGAGCCTGATAAAGAACATTTGTATCAATAACCACGACCATATTTCATGATAGCACATATGCTATCTAATGGTCAAGCAAATATCTGAACTAAGTATTACTTAATATATTGTGACCTCACCTAGCATGAATTTATCATTGATATCAATCGAATATTGCCATTTCTCCGCGAACTTCGTGTTCGCTCCGAATGATATTTTAAATCGACTTTTCACCGCAAGCCATGAGGTAACGCTTGCGGTCTCCAGCAAAAGACTTCGTCTTCCTCGCGAATAGTTGGAACGATCCCGACAAACGAGACGCTTCAAACGCGAATTGTACGAATCATCAATGCGGCAACCTGTCACAGAGTTTCGCTGCAATAATTGAGATGGCTTAAAATATGCGAGAAGCGGCACTAAACAGGGCTTTCTTATCGTAAAACAACTACAATCATCCACCCTCATATTGACACGCCGCATAAAGATAAATGATATAATATTACTCTTCTTCATATTGTCGAATTCTATTTTAAATAATATCGAACTATCACCATGCTTGATTGTAAAAAAACTTGCGCAACTTATTTTTTAGTTGATATTCGATAGTACAAGTTTCCTATTAACATTAAATAGAGGAACATTTTATGAAACAACACATCTTCAATAAATTTATCTATGCAATTCTTCTACTAACAATACTAGGTTGCGGAGGAAGCGGTGGCGGTGGATCTGATACCATACCGGTGACAGGAGTCTCGATCAAATCAGAGACATCAATGCTCGTTGGATCGACAGAACGGCTCGCGCCGCAAGTACAGCCCTCAAACGCCTCGAACAGAAATGTAACATGGAAAAGCTCCAATAAATCGATCGCATCAGTAGACGCTAGTGGACTTGTGACGGCAAAAGCGGTAGGTGATACAACTATAACTGTGACTACCGAAGAAACCGGATACACCGCTGTATGTACGGTGCATGTAACGAATTCCAGCGTATCGGTGACTGGTATAACTTTGGACTTGTCAACACTCACGATTCTCACAGGCGAAACGGGACAGCTTGTCGCTATAATCCAACCGAAGAACGCGACAAACCAGAACGTGACCTGGGCCGTAGATGACACCGATGTCGCGACAATAGACAATACCGGTGTGATTACCGCAGTTGATGAAGGAACCGCGATTGTCACTGCGACTACCGTTGACGGTTATAAGAAGGCTCAATGTACGGTGACGGTGAAAGAGATGTATTCACCAAAAGTAGTTAAATTGCTAAGCGACATAAACCAATCTGGTCAAGGCTCAGCACCGTCTGCTTTCACGGCAATAGGATCAACTTTGTACTTCGCTGCAATAGAAGCGGATTCCGGTATGGAGTTATGGAAGAGCGATGGGACTTCTGCTGGTACTAAAATGTTGAAAGATATTTGCAACGGTTCAAACGGTTCAAATCCAAAAGGTTTTACAGCAGTTGGATCTACTCTGTATTTTGTAGCGAATGATGGAATTAATGGATTCGAGTTGTGGAAAAGCGATGGAACTTCAGATGGTACTGTACTGGTGAAGGATATTAATAGTGGATCAAGTGGCTCAGATCCTACTTGGTTCAAAGCAGTTGGCACAACACTATATTTTGTGGCAGATAATGGTTCAAGTGGGAAAGAATTATGGAAAACTGATGGCACTTCTACTGGCACTGTTATGGTAAAGGATATTTACAGTGGAGCTAGTGATTCTTATCCGGCTTGGCTTACTGTAATTGGCTCCACTTTATATTTTGTTGCTTATGAGGGATTAAACAGATTTGCGTTATGGAAAAGCGATGGAACTTCTGCAGGAACCGTTATTGTGGAGGATTTTAATAGCGTTGATGCATCGTCACAGCCATGTTCTCTCTCTGTAGTTGGATCATGTTTGTATTTTTTTGTATCTATTGGTGCCGATGGTAATGAACTATGGAAGAGTGATGGAACTTCCGCCGGTACCGGCATGGTAAAAAAATTCAATAATCACTATGCATGTAATTCGATTACAGTAGTTGGATCTTTGTTTTATTTCTGCCAGTATGATGAAGTCAATGGTCATGAACTATGGAAAAGTGATGGAACTTCCGCCGGCACCACTATGATAAAAGATATATGCATCGGTTCAAAAGGTTCAAATCCTAATAGTTTCACGGTAGTTGGTTCAACTCTATACTTTGTGGCAGATGACGGAATTAATGGACGCGAGCTATGGAAGAGTAACGGGACTTCCGGCGGTACTGTACTGGTGAAGGATATAGATAGCGGATCTTATACTTCATTACCGTTCTTGGAATTCATTGCGTTGGGAGAAACGCTGTATTTTACGGCTTATAATAAAATATCTGGTCATGAATTATGGAAAAGCGATGGAACTTCAGATGGAACCGTTATGATCAAAGATATTCGTAGCGGTTCTGCAAATTCTGATCCACGTGGCTTTATGACAGATGGATCTAAAATATACTTTGGTGCAGATGACGGTACTCACGGTTGCCAGGTCTGGAAAAGCGATGGAACTTCAGATGGCACTGTTATGCTTAAGGATATACGAAATGGATCGAAAGGCTCATATCCAACACTTCTCACTACAGTTGGATCTGATATATTCTTCAGGGCAGACGACGAAATTACCGGAAATGAATTGTGGAAAAGTGATGGTACTTCAAATGGCACCGCAATGGTAAAGGATATTCGCAGTGGTCTTGGTGGTTCTTATCCATATTATGGTGATGCTGTTCTTTATGCTAATGGATCCATTTTATTTCTTACGGCAGACGATGGAATTAACGGAAATGAATTATGGAAAAGTGATGGTACTTCAAATGGCACCAGTTTAGTGAAGAATATTTGCAATAGTTCTGCTGGCTCAAATCCATCAAGTTTAACTTCGATTGGCTCAACTTTGTACTTTAGTGCAGATGATGGACTTAATGGGCGTGAGCTGTGGAAGAGTGACGGGACTTCCGGCGGTACTTTACTGGTGAAGGATATACGTAGTGGAGCTGCTGCTTCGAATCCTGATAATCTTATAGTGGCTGGATCTACGTTGTATTTCATATCTGACAACGGTGTTAACGGTTTTGAACTATGGAAAAGTGATGGTACTACTATTGGGACTGTGATGGTGAAGGATATTTATAGCGGATCTACTGGTTCAAATCCGAGTAATTTTGTGGTAATCGGCTCTACTCTGTATTTTACAGCAGATAACGGTTTAAATGGTACAGAGTTGTGGAAGAGTGATGGCAGCACTGCTGGTACTATTATGATAAAAGATATCCAAAGCGGGGCTGCTTCGTCGCATCCATGTCAACTTGTAGTAGTTGGATCAACATTGTATTTCACATCGGATAATGGTAATAATGGTCAGGAGCTTTGGAAAAGCGATGGCACTTCGGCTGGCACAGTTATAGTAAAAGACATTATTGTCGGGTATGCTGGTTCACACCCACATTGCCTAACTGCAGTCAACTCTACATTGTATTTCACATCTGATAATGGTATTAATGGTCGGGAGCTTTGGAAAAGCGATGGCACTTCCGGCGGTACTGTACTGGTGAAGGATATACGTAGTGGTTCATCTGGCTCAGATCCTACTTGGCTCAAAGCAGTTGGCTCATCACTATATTTTGTGGCAGATAATGGTATAAATGGCAGTGAGTTGTGGCAGAGTGATGGTACTTCTTCCGGCACTTTTATGATTGAAGATATTATCCCAGGAAATCAAAGTTCAACACCTCACGAGTTTCTTTTTTTTAATGGGTGCTTGTATTTTATAGCGTCAACATCGTCTAGCGGAGAAGAACTTTACTATCTAGAATTCTAAGTCACTTAATAGATGCCACCAAGAGTAGCAGTGTGTTATTTAATTTCAAGATAGTGGCTACAATGATCAGATTACTTTTCATGTTTTATTGACAATCTCGCGTAGTGGCTGGTTCAAAACCCGCCACTACGCGAAAACACACCCTATTTCAACATCATGATCCCGGTCTGCTTTGTCCCGCCGGCGAAGATGGTGAGACCGTCTGCGGTGGAAGCGATGCAGTTATAAGACTTACCTGACTCCATTTGATTTTTAATCGCTAAATCACGGCCGACAAAAGACCACAAACCTTTACTTGTAGCAACCGACATATAGTCACCTTTTTCAGAAAGTGATATTCCCGAAATAGTAATATTCGGTCCAATATTATTACTTGCAACAACTGTTAGAACATTATTCTGAAGATTATAGAGATTAACCATTTGATATGGATTGGCTTGTGTTCCTTCATATGATAAAGAAAGTGTTTTTCCGTCAGAAGATAAATCAATAACTCCATTAAAATTAAGATTTAAGTTATACTCTGTCCAGGATGACCCAGAATTGCTTGATGTATAAACCATCTTGTCCGCCACAGCAGCAATAACAGTCCCTGTCACATCACAGTCGATCCATATCCAGTTTTTTGCTCCCAATAGCGAATAAAGAGAATTAAAATTCTTAGACCCGGCACTCTTATAATAAATATCTCCAGAACCTAGTGTTCCATCATCATTCTCTGAAGCAAAGATCTGTCCAGTATCAGATATTGCAATACCAGTCCAATTGCTCCATTTTGATGATCTATCCCAAGTTAGCCCAGAATCATCCGAAAACCATATATATCCCCAATCTTTTCCAGAATTACCAGCCTCACGAAAAGAAGAGGTTTCTGTCGCAACAATATACTCACCCTTATTAGAAATTTTAATATGAGTCCATTTTTTTTGGCCTAAATTCTTATGCAAAGTCCAGTTTGCACCGCCGTTACTTGATGTATAAATATATCCGCCGTGAACACCCGCTCCTCCGTCACAAGCGGCGATATATTGTCCGTTAGCTGAACACGCTATACCCTTCCATGTGCGTGTATTTTGACTCGACCAGTTCCATGATGTTTCGTTATAATTTGCGCACCAGATATCACCGCCGTTCATCGCGGCAAAGATTTCATTGCCGGTGCCATTAATAGCAACACCGCTCCATGATTTATTTCCGCCGTCAAAGCTTTCAGCAAACCAGCTTACACCACTACCTGTAAAGCTGCCTGCTGTTTTATTTCGATATACCTGACCATCCATAACACATGCGGCAATATATTTACCGTCATAACTGACAGCAATATCTCTAAAGTCAGCACCGCTAACTTCAGTAATTGGAGATATTTGTAATAAATTACCATAACATAAAAAATTTGTGGCTCCATTATACGCTATTGCAGCAGTCGTAGAACCATTACCTGAAATGGCTAAATCTTTCCATGAATTAACTGTATATCCACCACTAACAAAATCAATATTTTTTGATGAGTCATTTTGCCAATATTTTAATAGAGAATCCGAAGAATCTAAATAAAAAACAATCGAACCATCGGCGCTGAAAGCTTCCAAGGCGCTATGTGAGATCTGTTTAGAATTATTACCGTATATTTTATTTGAAACACCGTATGCAATCCAAT
>Ga0116161_1003380_pt1 | contig 14245 bp, 10 predicted proteins | sample AD_JPNAS3_MetaG_FD_89877 | JGI IMG/M metagenome (GOLD analysis project Ga0116161, IMG submission 89877) | Active sludge microbial communities of municipal wastewater-treating anaerobic digesters from Japan - AD_JPNAS3_MetaG | ecosystem: Engineered > Bioreactor > Anaerobic > Digestate | place... | reverse complement strand
GCTTTCCGGAGGACAGCAGCAGAGGGTATTTATTGCGAAAGCCCTGGTCAGCGATCCAAAAGTAATATTTATGGATGAGCCGACAGTCGGAATCGATCAGAAATCAGAGGAAAGCTTTTATGAATTAATGGATTTTCTTAATAAGAAAAAGGGCATAACTTTGGCTATGGTTACCCATGATATAGGAGCCATTGACAGGCGGGTCAACAGGGTATTGTGCTTATTTGAGGGAAGGCTCCATGAACATGATTGCATAATAAATCAGAATGCAGATATATTCGGGGAGCTTTATCAAAATCAAAACAAGTCCCAAATAACCCATAAGCACAGGGGGGATAATTAAAATGCCGGAACTTCTTAATTATGAATTCATGCAAAGGGCTTTTGCTGCAGGACTGTTGGTGGCAATAATCTGCCCCATTATCGGAACTTTTGTTGCCATGAGGAGGTTATCAATGATAGGAGATACCCTTTCCCATGCATCGTTGGCGGGTATTGCAGCCGGTATGGGAGCAGGGATATATCCCCTATGGGGCGCACTGATTTTCTCTATAGCGGCTGCTATCGGGGTGGAAAAATTAAGAAAGCGCTTTTCTCAATATGCCGAGCTTTCCATATCCATAGTGCTATCTGCAAGTATAGGATTGGCCGTTGTGCTAATAAGCCTTTCAAAGTCCTTTAATTCGGATCTTATGGGCTACCTTTTCGGGAGTATCATAGCGGTCAATACTCTTGATATATACATTATTCTAAGCCTGAGCATCATTATAATAATTTCGGTATGGTTACTTTACAAGGAATTTTTTTACATGGCCTTTGACGAGGAGGGCGCCGAGCTGGCCGGAATTCCGACAGCCGCTTTAAACACATATTTCACAGTCCTGACAGCAATGACCATTGTTGTTTCCATGAGGGTCGTCGGTATAATGATGGTATCCTCATTGATGGTAGTTCCTGTGGCCTGCAGCTTGTTGATATCAAAAAGCTTCAGGAACACAATTTTCCTGTCGGTAATTTTTGCATTGATTTCTGTGATTATCGGCCTTTTTTCCTCTTATTATTTTGACCTTGCGCCGGGAGGTTCCATTGTATTAACTTCCGTATTCATATTACTTGGCATTTTAGTCATTAAGAAAATTTAGAACTGGATATTTTGTACCCGATTCATATATAGTAATTGTGCGGGCGTGATAAGGATGTGAGAAGAAATGAACTACTTGGATAAAACCGAAATAATATTGAAGGAAAAGGGCTATAGGCTTACCGGGCAAAGAAGGCTTATTATCGAAGCCTTTAATGAGAATCCAGGCCATCATACAGCCTGGGAGATTTTTAATCTTGTAAAGGGGAAATCCGAGGGGATTAATTTTTCCACCATTTATAGAAATCTGCAACTTTTATGCACCCTGAGGATTATTGATAAACTGCAGATAGAAAGCGGGGTCAGCCATTATGAACTTTGCGGGCAGGCGCACCATCATCATATAATATGTAAAGGCTGCGGGGAGACAAAGGAGATTGATATATGCCCTTATGCAAATATGGGAGAAGATAAGCTAAGTACAATGGGTTTCAAGGTTACCGGCCATAAATTTGAGATTTACGGTTATTGCAGCAAATGCAATCTTTTAAAGGAATAACCGAAACATATAGGTTTTAGGAGCTGTATTAACAGTAATAATAATAGATTGTGTAATATATAATTTTATGAGGTGAAATTGATGTTAAGTAAAAGGACAGCATTTTTCTGGGCGTTAATTCTTGTTATTGTCACAGCATTCGGCACTTTTACAGCAGCGAATACAATTGCAATAAGCCTGGGGAGCAAGGTAGTAATTTCAAAGAGTGATTTTGAAACAGTCAAGAGCATGGATAAACTGTTGTCTCTTAAAGAATACATTAAGGGCAATTATGTGGAAGAAGCGGATGATAATAAGCTGATAGAGGGCGCAATTAAAGGAATGTTTGAATCCCTTGGAGACCCTTATTCCACATATATGACTAAGGAAGAATTCAAGAATTTCAATGAATCGACAAAAGGCTCCTATGGCGGGATAGGGGTTATTGTCTCTAAAAGCGAAGATGGTTATGTGACGGTTGTGGCCCCCATAGAAGACACACCGGGGGAGAAAGCTGGACTTAAGACCAATGATAAAATTATAAAGGTCGATGATAAGGATATTATAGGAATTGATTTGGAAGCAGCTGTCAGCCTTATGAAGGGTAAAAAAGGCACACAGGTCACATTGACAGTAATGAGAGACGGGGCAAAAGAACCACAGATGTTTAAAATAATAAGGGAAGAGATTATTCTAAAGACAGTAAAAAGCGATATGATGGAAGATAATATAGGCTATATAAGAATAAGCATGTTCGATGAAGACACGGGCAGCGAGTTCAAGAAAGCTTTGGGCTCACTCAGGGCAAAGGGTATGAAGGGTTTGATAGTTGATTTGAGACAAAACCCGGGAGGCTTTATTAATCAGTGTGTTGAGGTAGCGGACGAACTGCTGGACGAGGGGCTTATAGTATATACGGAGGATAAGGCCAAGAAGCGGGAGGACTATAAATCCGGAAAGGGCAAAGTGGATGTACCCTTTGTGGTGCTTATAGACGGAGGCAGTGCCAGTGCATCGGAAATAGTATCAGGAGCGGTAAAGGACAGGAAAGGGGGTCTCCTGATAGGGGAAAAAACCTTTGGAAAAGGATTGGTTCAATCTGTTGAGCAGTTAAAAGACGGCTCCGGGATAAAGCTTACGACCCAAAAGTATTATACCCCTAACGGTATAAGCATCAATAAGGTTGGGATACGGCCGGATATTGAAGTAAAGGCCCTGGAGACAAGAGGGGAACAGAAGGATGAGAATGAAGTTGATGTGCAGTTGGATAGGGCTTTGGCGGAACTGAATAAGCAGATAAGGTGAGGTGTTTTATGCTTACAATACTTAAGATTGCCGGATTGATATTCGAGCAATTCGCCAGTCTGCTGTTAAATGAGTTTTTCTGGATAATAGTGCTGATAATGATATTAGTCTATAAAAAAAATACGAATATGGAGGCAATGATGCTGAACAGCAGTTATTCGTTGCTTCACAAGGCGTCAAGCTCTGTAACTGTTGGACTGGCAGGGGGGCTTTTAGGCAGCCTTATGGCTATTCTTGTCGGAATCAGTATAGCTGATTATACGGGAGCAGGGGAAAGCTCGCTGGCAGAAGGAATAACATACATCTGGATTGTTGCGATACTTCTTGCGTTTATTAACCCAAGGTACCTGTGCTTCTCGTATTCCGGGGGAATTATCTGTCTTATGAATCTGATGTTTGGATTTCCGCGAATCAATGTTCCCGGTTTGCTGGCGCTTATAGGGGTGCTTCATTTAATTGAGAGCTTCCTTATATGGTTGGATGGTTATACATATTCTTTGCCAATGTTTTTGAGACGTCACGACGGCAAAATCATCGGGGGCTATTACATGAACAAAATCTGGCCAATCCCTTTGGTGGTGTTTGCAATAATGCTCAGCAGCGAAGGGGCCGGGGCAAGTCCTGACAGTATAATTAATATGCCGGACTGGTGGCCATTATTGAAACATTCGGCTGCCCAAGGGGATACCCTGATGTATTTGCCTTTAGTGGTGCCTGTAATACTGGGCTATGGGGATATAGCAATAACCAAAGCTCCCGAAAAAAAGTGCAGAAGTTCTGCCGCACGGCTGGCAGGCTATAGTCTGATATTGGTCCTCCTTTCTGTGATTGCTTCAAAGCTCAGACCTCTTGCTTATGCAGCCGCAGTCTTTGCCCCTCTTGCCCATGAAATGCTTATTCTTTACGGCACAAAGGAGGAAGAAACGGGAAAGCCTTACTTTGCAAACAAAGAAACCGGTTTAAAAGTGCTTCATGTAAAAAAGGGAAAGGCTGCAGATAATATGAAAATTGAGCCCGGGGATACAATACTTGGAATAAACGGTATTGCAATATATAGTGAAGAGCAGTTGACAGACTTTTTGGACAACCGCCCTTCTTACATCTGGCTGGATATAGAAAAGGCAGAGGATGGAATTATTACAGTCGAGCATTCAAATTATCCTGATGGAGTCGGGGATTTAGGAGTGATTACAGTCCCGCGCAATGGGGATTTCTACTATGAGATAAACAGGGGCAGGTCCCCGATAAAAAAAATAGTAAGCCTGTTTAAGAAAGACGCCAAATAAATTATGAAAAGCAGTGATTGAATGGGCATAACGCAACAGAAACAGCTTAAAAGCATGTTTCAAAGGCAGCTGGAAGGGGAGATCCTCAGAAAGATTATTCTGTGGGTTATTGTGGGGTGCCTGCTGTTTTGTATCCCAATTTTTGGTATTAATTATCTGAATACCTATTTCAACGTCAATGAGCATCTGAATTTTCTCGATCGCACCTTTGTCAGGGTATATAACGCAACTGCGGAGTACATAGAAAACCCCGAGAACCTCAGCATTTTTTTGCGTTGTATCAAGGTCGGGTCCAATGACAGGGAGGTGCAGTATTCTATAAGTAAGCACAATGTATCCGCTCCGGTCAGAGTTAACCTGGTCTTGATGGACAGAAACAAGAACATCGTTTATACCAGCTTTGATAAGGAAAACATGAACCTGCACCGCATTGAATTCAATAAGATTATAGCCGAAAACCTGCTTAACGGTCGAGAGCAAATTTACAATACAGTTTACTTCTTTTCCGGCAACAGCTCGGAATATGTCTTTTCAAAGCTGCTGTATGATGACGGCAGGGTGGCGGGCTTTGTGACTGTATATCTCAACGGCGGCGACTGGAGCAAGCTCTTTTCAGACTATCAGTACGATAGTATCATCACCAATCTGAAAGGGGATATTATCTACTGCTCAAAAAGCGGGTTTCTGCCCGAACGGGGAGCCAATAAGTTCCGAAAACGCCCCGGACAGCATATTTCCAGTATTAAGGGCATTCGGTACATTCTTTCATCCCGAACCTTGCCAGACCAAAGGGCGGTGCTCTATTCGCTGATTTACACCCCGGGCAACACAATCTATATCCTGCTGGGAGTGCTGACAATAATTACTTTGGGAACCGTATGGCTTGTGATGTTCCAGAAAATGTCGCAGGTGATGGCGGCAAAAAACGCCGCATCCCTAGGCATATTGGTGGATGAAATGCGGATAATCCGAAAGGGAGACAATAGGCATATTATCCGCATTGAAAGCGGAGATGAATTTGAGGAGATTGCTGCGCAGATTAATAAAATGCTCAAGAGTATTAACGAGCTTAATACCCGCAATACCGACCTCATTAAGCTCAATAGCATGATTGAAATGCGAAACCTGCAAACACAAATCAACCCGCATTTTATCTATAACGCATTGGACACCATAAAATATCTCATCATTACTGATGGAGAAAAGGCGGCTTATTTAATAGAACGATTTACCCATATCCTGCGTTACAGTATTAATAATGCCAAGCAGGATGTGTTGCTTTCAGAGGATATAATATACATAGAGGATTATTTGTATGTGCAAAAGACAAGGTTTGGCGACCGATTTGTCTGCAGCATAGATATTGACGAATGCTGCAGCTGTGCTCTTGTTCCCAAGCTTTTGCTCCAGCCTCTCATTGAGAACAGCATCAAATATGGCTTTAAAAATCAGATGAATCTCTCAGTGCAGATTAAGGGCTGGTGTGAGGGGGAATACCTCTTCCTGAAGGTGACAGATAACGGACCGGGGGTTTCCGGGGAGGAACTGGATCAGCTGAGAGATACGATGGTGTCGGAGGAAATAATGACCGAACACAACGGCCTGCAAAACCTGTGCAGGCGCATTATACTGGAATACGGAGAAGACTGTGGGCTGTTCATAGACAGCGTGGAGGGGAAATACTTCACGGTGACGGCCAAACTTCTGCGCAGGGGGGCTAGGGATGTATAAGGTAGTATTAGTAGAAGATGAGGATATCATACGAAAGGGCATTAAGCATTCGGTGCCATGGGAGCAGCACAACTGCATCGTTGTGGGAGAGGCGCGCAACGGGGTGGAGGGCAAGGAACTCATCAACTCAATGAGCCCCGATATCGTCATTACCGACATCAATATGCCCGTGATGGACGGTCTCCAGATGATTGCCGAAACAAAGAGCGGAAACTATGCCACTATAATCCTGACCGGCTACCCGGAGTTTGAATATGCCAAGGAGGCCATAAAGTATGATGTGGCTGATTATCTGCTTAAGCCCTTAAACATGGAGGAAATGACCGAGGCACTCGAGCGCGCCGTTCTGGAGTGCAGAAATATAGAAATTTTAAGAAATCAGAACCGGAACGCCGCCGAATGGAAGAATATTTCACTGTTTGAGGATGATGGGCAAAAAGAAGACGAGGACCCTGTTGTGAAACAAATAATAGAGTATATCGCAGAAAATTATACCCGTAAAATCACCCTTACCGACATTTCAGAAAAGCTGTTTTACTCGGACAGATATATAAATCAACGGTTTCAAAAAGTGCTGAACACCACCGTCATCGAGTATTTGAATCGATACCGAATACAGAAGGCTCTGCTGCTTTTGCAGCAGGACAGGGTGCCTATCTCAGATATCGGCAGGGAATGCGGCATAGGCGATTATAAATATTTCAACCATGTGTTTAAAAAATATATGGGTTGCTCGCCCAAAGAATATAAACGAAAAATCCGCTAAGCGGCGGCGCTTTTTTTTGAATTTACAGAAAAGTGATAAAACTGTTCTGTATCTTTACCATTTGTTCCATAATTAGGGTATTTTCTTTGTATATGCATACTGTAGGATATAATTATAAGGTCCTACGGACCGCAATGATGTGAGGAGGAATTGAATATGAAAAAAGTAATAACAATTCTACTGAGCCTGATAATGGTTGTTTCCCTTGCCGGTTGCGGTAACGCATCACAGCCTGCGCCCACGCAGGGCAGCCCGGAACCCGCACCGGAAGCACCGCCTGCAGCGCAGACGGGGGGCAAGCTCGTCGTCTATTCGCCCAACTCGGAGGGGCTAATGAATGCAACTATCCCACTGTTTGAAGAAAAGTACGGAATTGAAGTGGAAGTTATACAAGCGGGCACAGGCGAGCTAATCAAGAGAATTCAGTCCGAAAAAAATGACCCCTACGCCGACGTACTGTTTGGCGGCTCCTGGTCTCTCGCTTATGACAACAAGGATTTATGGGAGCCGTATGTATCCCCAAATGACAAGGATGTTATGGACGCATACAAGAACACCTGCGGATTCATCACCAGCAACGTACTGGACGGCAGCTGTCTGATAGTGAACACCGAACTCCTCGGTGACATCAAGGTTGAAGGCTATGCCGATCTTCTCAACCCCAAGCTCAAAGGCAAAATTGTTTCTGCAGACCCGGCCAACTCATCATCTGCTCTTGCCCAGCTTACAAATATACTCAAGGCTATGGGCGGGTACGAGGACGAAAAGGCATGGGGCTTTGTCAAGGATCTGTTTGCAAACATAAACGGCAAGATTTCCCAAAGCTCTTCGGGAGTATACAAGGGTGTTGCCGACGGCGAGTATCTGGTAGGTCTGTCCTATGAGGACCCCTGCGCACAGCTTGTAAGGGACGGAGCACCTGTAAAGGTGGTTTACCCTAAGGAGGGCGCAGTTTATCTGCCGGCATCGGCCACCATCATAAAGGGCGCAAAGAACATGGAGAATGCCAAGCTCTTCATTGACTTCATCATCAGCGAAGAGGTTCAGAACATTTGGGGTACAACCCTGACCAACCGCCCGGTTAGAAAGAACAGCAAAACCAGCGACTTTATGATTCCCATGTCCGAAATTTACGTAATTGAGGAAGATATCCCCTATGTAAGCTCTCACAAGAAAGAAATTGTTGCAAAATACACCGAGATATTCACAAGCCTTAAGAGCAAGTAGTCTCAAAAAACTGCGGAGGAATGAAATGAGTAAAATTTTTATTAATAATTTTGTAAAAAAATATGGGAATAACACTGTTATTTCTGATTTGACTATCGAAATTAAAAGCGGAGAACTTTTTACTCTTCTCGGTCCTTCGGGTTGTGGTAAAACAACGCTGCTTCGCATGATTGCCGGGTTCAACTCGATAGAGGGCGGCGAAGTATTCTTTAATGGAACCCGCATGAACGATATAGACCCTAGCAAACGGAATATTGGCATGGTTTTTCAAAACTATGCCATATTCCCCCATATGACAGTCCGTGAAAACGTAGCCTTTGGTTTGAAAAACAGAAAGTTAGCCAAAGCAAAAATTCAAGAAGAAACCGAGAAATATCTGCAGCTCATGCAGATTTCACAATATGCCGACCGCATGCCTAACCAGCTCTCAGGCGGGCAGCAGCAGCGTGTCGCCCTTGCCAGGGCATTGGTCATCGCACCCGAAGTTCTGCTCATGGACGAGCCTCTTTCGAACCTTGACGCAAAGCTGCGTCTTGAAATGCGCGGTGTTATCCGTCATACCCAGCAAAACGTGGGCATCACCACGGTATATGTTACCCATGACCAGGAAGAAGCAATGGCAATCAGTGATACCATTGCGGTTATGAAAGACGGGGGCATACAGCATGTAGGCAGCCCTAAGGAGATTTATCAGCGGCCTCGCAATGTATTTGTTGCAACCTTCATCGGTCGCACCAACATAATCCCGGCGAAGGTAGAGCTAGGGGAGGTTGTCTTTTCAAAGGGTTACCGGGTGCAGCTGGAGAGCCTGCGGAACACAGAATCACAGGAGGTACTCTGCTCGGTGCGCCCTGAGGAGTTCATAATCATCCCCGGGAGCGGCGAGGGAATCAGGGGCTTGGTAAAAGAATATACATATCTGGGGTTGAATACCCATTACATGGTGGAGCTGGAGGATGGAGCCTCGGTGGAAATAGTGGAGGAATCCTCCATGGGTGAGGAGCTTAAGCCGGGACAGAAAGTACTGCTGCAGGTGAAGAAGGATAAGATTAACATCTTCAATCGGGAGGGCAGTATAAACCTTGTAAGGAGCGAAGCCTATGAAGGATAACAGTAAATTTCGTTTCGATATATGGGGAATCATAACACTATGCACCATAGCAATTTATATCCTGTTTCTGCTTTATCCTATGGCGCGCCTTGCTGAACAGGCTGTTGTCGACAGTCAGACCGGGGAGTATACCCTGGCCAATTTTGTAAAATTCTTCTCCAAAAGTTACTATTCCGATACCCTGCTGAACAGTTTCAAGGTATCAATTTCTGCAACTGCCCTTTCAATCTTAATAGGGACACCCTTGGCGTACTTCCTGACAATATACAAAATCAGGGGCAAGGCAATGCTGAACATTCTTATTATTATTGCGTCCATGTCCGCACCGTTCATAGGGGCCTATTCATGGATTATGCTACTGGGCAGAAGCGGGGTAATCACCAGCTTTTTAGCAAAGTTCGGCATAAATTTCCCCGATATATACGGTTTCGGCGGCATTGTGTTGGTTATGTCCCTTCAGCTGTTCCCGCTGGTCTTTCTGTATGCAAGGGGCGCGCTGAAGAATATCGACAATTCACTTATTGAGGCGGCAAATAACCTGGGCTGTGCGGGGATAAAATGCTTCTTAAAGGTTATTGTCCCGCTGATTATACCTACGCTGCTTGCGGCAGGTTTGTTGGTTTTTATGCGCTCTTTTGCCGATTTCGGCACTCCGATGCTCATTGGTGAGGGATACCGTACTTTTCCTGTAGTTTTGTATACCGAATTCATCAGCGAGGTGGGCAGCAACGACGGTTTTGCTGCGGCCATTGCCATAATTGCCATTATTATTACAACCGTGGTATTTCTGACGCAGAAGTACATTTCCAACAAAAATTCCTTTGCGCTGAATGCTCTGCATCCAATTTACGAGAAAGAGCCCAAAAATATAGTTAAACCCTGGGTTTATCTGTTCAGCTACTCGGTGGTCGCCCTCGCCGTCCTGCCGCAGCTATATGTGACATACACATCTTTTAAAAAGACGGCAGGTAAAATATTTATACCGGGTTATTCACTTAATAGCTATGCCACAGCGTTCGGGAAGCTGGGCAAAAGCATCCAGAACACAATAATCATTCCAATGCTTGCTTTGGCTTTCATCGTTCTGCTGGCTATTTTAATTGCATATCTGGTGGTTCGCCGTAGAAATGCTCTGACAAGTATGGTGGATATAATGTCTATGATACCCTACATAGTTCCCGGTACGGTGCTGGGTATTGCACTTCTTACGGGGTTTAACCGGCGTCCGCTGATGTTGAGCGGAACAATGATGATTATGGTGGTGGCGCTGATTATCCGCCGCTTGCCTTACACCATTCGCTCCTCGGTGGCAATTTTGCAGCAGATACCCATGAGCATTGAGGAAGCAGCGATATCGCTGGGCGCCAGTAAAATAAAGGCCTTCTTCCGTGTCACGGTGCCAATGATGGCCTCGGGTATTGTGGCCGGCGCAATTTTAAGCTGGGTTACAATGATAAGCGAACTGTCCACCGCCATTATCCTTTACACCGGAAGAACCAAAACCCTGACAGTCGCGGTGTACACAGAAGTTTTGAGGGGGAACTACGGCGTTGCCGCAGCGCTTTCCACAATCCTTACCCTGCTGACGGTGGCTTCCCTGCTGGTGTTCAACAAAGTCAATGAAGGAAAGGACGTCAGCGTATAATACCGGAACTGAAAAATAACCATCCTATGAAGGATGGTTATTTTATATTATAGTTGACACGCGGGAGCAAAAATAATAAAATAATTACGAACAGGTGTTCTATATTTTATTGTAAACCATTAAAATAGTAAAACAATATTTATGTAAACCATATGCCGATATGGTATAATTCTATTATGATTGAATAAGCGGGTGTTAATATGGACAGATTCAAGCTGGTATCGGACTACAAGCCTATGGGGGATCAGCCGGAAGCAATTGAAAAGCTTGTAAAAGGTGTGCATGAAGGAAATAGGTATCAGACCCTTCTCGGGGTTACCGGTTCGGGCAAGACCTTTACCATAGCAAATGTCATTGAGAAGATTCAAAAACCTACCCTTGTGCTTGCCCACAACAAAACTTTGGCTGCTCAGCTTTGCAGCGAGTTTAAGGAGTTTTTTCCCCATAACTGCGTGGAATACTTCGTCAGCTACTATGATTACTACCAGCCCGAGGCCTATGTTGCCCGTTCCGATACCTACATAGAAAAAGAAGCGGATATCAATGATGAGATAGATAAGCTCAGGCACTCGGCAACAGCTGCCTTATTCGAGAGAAAAGATGTCATTATTGTTGCCAGTGTTTCCTGTATATACGGCCTTGGAGACCCTGAAGACTACAAGTCCCTTGTGCTGTCCCTGAGAAAAGGAATGGTCAGGGATAGAGACGAGATCCTCAGAAAGCTTATTGATATACAATATGACAGAAATGATATTAATTTTGTGCGGGGTACCTTCAGGGTAAGGGGAGATATCGTGGATATTTTTCCGGCTGCCTCTTCGGATAAGGCAATAAGAGTTGAATATTTCGGGGATGAAATAGAAAGAATCCTTGAAATAGACTCACTGACCGGCAAGATAACGGGAGAAAGACAGCATACTTTTATATACCCTGCCTCCCACTTCGCAACAACCCAGGCAAAGCTGGAGGCCGCAATAATGACTATCGAAACGGAGCTGGAGCAGCGGGTTAAAGAGCTGAAGGAGCAGGACAAGCTGCTGGAGGCCCAGAGGCTTCTTCAAAGGACAAATTACGACATTGAGATGATGAAAGAAATAGGATACTGTCCGGGCATTGAGAACTATTCGAGGCACATCAGCGGCAGAGCGCCCGGAAGCGCACCTTATACGCTGTTGGATTTTTTCCCTGAGGATTATCTTTTGGTAATTGATGAATCGCACGTTACAATACCCCAGGTAAGAGGGATGTATTTCGGCGACAAATCAAGGAAGGAATCCCTTATTGACTATGGTTTCAGGCTGCCTTCAGCCTTTGACAACAGGCCCTTGAATTTTAAAGAATTTGAGCAGAGACTCAATCAGGTAATATGTACCAGCGCCACACCTGCAGCCTACGAGCTTGAACAAAGTTCCCAGGTGGTTGAGCAGATAATCAGGCCTACAGGGCTGGTGGACCCGGAAATAGAAGTAAAACCGGTAAAGGGTCAGATAGACCATTTGATCGGGGAAATACGGGAGAGAGTTAAAAGTAATCAAAGAGTGCTTGTTACCACCCTTACAAAGAAAATGGCCGAAGACCTGACGGCATATATGAAAGAATTGGACATAAAGGTACGCTACCTGCATTCCGATGTTTTAACCCTGGAAAGGATGAAAATAATAAGAGATCTCAGGCTGGGGGAATTCGATGTACTTGTGGGGATAAACCTCCTCAGGGAGGGTCTGGACCTTCCCGAAGTGTCGCTGGTTGCCATACTTGATGCGGATAAAGAAGGATTCCTGCGGTCGGAGACATCCCTTATACAAACAGTTGGCAGGGCGGCAAGGCATGTGGAGGGAAAAGTAATAATGTATGCGGACGATGTTACTGACTCCATGAAAAGGGCAATAAGTGAAACAAACAGAAGAAGAAAAATCCAGATGGACTATAACGAAAAATACGGGATTAAACCCCAGACCATAAGAAAGGCGATACATGAAATTATTGAGGCCACCACTGCCGCGGAGGAATCTGCAAAGTATAATGTGAAGCGGGATATTGACCATATGCGGAAGGATGATATCTTAAGACTGATTTCTGCACTGGAGGAGGAAATGAAGGACTGCGCAAGGGCTTTGCAGTACGAAAGGGCCGCGGAGCTTAGGGATAAGATTATTGAATTGAGGAAGAAGCTGAAAAAGTAGAGAGGTGTATTATGGCAAAGGATAAAATTATTATTAAGGGTGCAAGGGAGCACAACCTTAAAAATATTGATATAGAAATACCGAGGGATAAATTTGTAGTGCTGACGGGCCTCAGCGGTTCGGGCAAGTCCTCCCTCGCATTTGACACCATATATGCGGAGGGGCAGAGGCGCTATGTGGAGTCCCTTTCCGCTTATGCCAGACAATTTCTTGGGCAGATGGAGAAGCCGGATCTGGATTACATTGAGGGATTGTCTCCCGCCATATCCATAGACCAGAAGACTACAAACAGGAACCCGCGCTCAACGGTGGGCACCGTTACAGAGATTTACGATTATCTGAGGCTTCTCTATGCCAGGATAGGGACACCCCACTGCCATATATGCGGCAAGGAGATATCACAGCAGACGGTAGACCAGATGGTAGACTACATAAAAGGACTTGAGCCGGGGACCAGGATACAGCTGCTTTCCCCCGTTATCAGGGGGAAGAAAGGGGAGCATCAGAAGCTTTTGGAGGATATCAAGAAGGGCGGATACGTCAGGGCAAGGATAGACGGGGAAACCCTAGACCTTAATGAAGAAATAAAGCTGGATAAAAACAAGAAGCATACTATAGAAGTAATTATCGACAGGATTGTGGTCAAAGAGGGCATGGATAAAAGGCTGGCCGATTCTCTTGAAACAGTGCTGAAACTCTCGGGAGGTACTGCCCTTATTGATATCGTTGATAAGGAAGAAAAGCTGTTCAGCCAGAATTTTGCGTGTATAGAATGCGGGATAAGTATAGAGGACCCTGCGCCCAGGATGTTTTCTTTCAACAGCCCCTATGGCAAATGCCCCCAATGCGATGGGTTAGGAGAGATAAGAAGGATAGATCCCGACAGGGTGATACCCGACAGGAGCAAAACCATTGCAGAGGGCGCTGTAGACCCATGGAGAAACTATAATGGGGAGACGTGGTATTACAGGATACTTGAGGCTGCAGCCGAACATTACGGCTTCAGCATGGATAAGCCGGTATACAAGCTGGGACAGGATATTGTAGATATGCTGCTGTACGGCAACAACGGAGAAAAAATTAAAATGAAATATCAGCGGGAATACGGCAGCGGAGAGATAATGATCGGCTTGGAAGGCGTTATAAATAATCTGGAGAGAAGATACAGAGAAACCAAATCCGAATATATAAGAAGCGAAATAGAAAAATACATGTCCTCAATACCGTGCCCGGAGTGCAAGGGGGCAAGGCTTAAGAAAGAGAGCCTTGCAGTGACCGTAGGCGGCTTGTCTATTTCGGAAATATGCGATATGTCCGTATTCAAGATAATAGATTTCTTCGACAAGCTTAAGCTTACCGAAAAGCAGCAGAT
>Ga0116161_1003377_pt1 | contig 14255 bp, 13 predicted proteins | sample AD_JPNAS3_MetaG_FD_89877 | JGI IMG/M metagenome (GOLD analysis project Ga0116161, IMG submission 89877) | Active sludge microbial communities of municipal wastewater-treating anaerobic digesters from Japan - AD_JPNAS3_MetaG | ecosystem: Engineered > Bioreactor > Anaerobic > Digestate | place... | reverse complement strand
CGCTTGAACTGCAGGAATACGTGGATGGGGATCCCATGACGGTTTCTGGGGGAACGCTCATCATCTCGGCGCAGGCATTGGGGCGTTTTCACACGGTTTGTCGCGATTTTCCGCGACCGGAACGGGACGCGCGAATGTGGCGATTCAGCGAAGTGCCGAGAGAGTCGCTGAAAAATATTTATGAGCGCGCCCGGGAAGAGGGGGCTCCGGAAACGGCGGCGGATTGCTGCAACCGAATTGCCCTGTTCCTGCGGGGGGCATCGGAAATCTTGAATTGGGAAGCCCGCGCTTCCTTCGAAACGGGCCTTATCCACGGCGACTGGCACAGCGGAAATCTGATTTTCAAGGGGGACAAGCTGGCGGCGATCGTCGATCTAGAATTCGCGGGGGACGGGTGTTATCTCGAAGACTTGGCGTATGCCATTTCCAATCTCTGCGTCCGGACCACCGACCGGGAGGAACGCCTTGCCAAGCGGGTCGATCTTCTATTGCACGAATACCAACGGCATCGTCCCCTTTCGTTCGCGGAAATCTCCGCTCTCTTTCATGCCGTCGGCGTGAAACACGTGGCGACGGTTTCCTTCCAGATTTCCTCCAGCAATCCTGTCGTGGCCGGACTCAATTCGTTTCAATGGTTGGAGCGTCTCGCCTTCCAACTCGAATGGCTCGAAAAGCGGGCCAAGGCTGCGCGATGGGGACAGTAGTCCCCGCCCGCCGCCTGTTTGTCCTCGGGAATCGTTTTGGGTGAGGACCCGATACAAAAAAACGCAGTACTCCAGACTCAGAAAGGAAAACCACGTGCAGATCATCGACACCGCGACGCAACTATGCGCCGTCATCGGAAACCCGATCGAGCATTCGCTCTCGCCAACCATGCACAACGCCGCCTATGCGGCCGCGGGGCTGAATTGCGTTTACCTCGCTTTCAAGGTGGAGGACTTGCGCGGTTGCCTCGCGGGTATGCGAGCCTTTCCGTCCTTTCGCGGCATGAGCGTCACCATTCCCCACAAGGTCGCGATCATGGACTTCCTGGACGAGGTCGAGCCCATGGCGCAGCACGTGGGATCCGTGAACACGGTCACCCACGAAAAGGGCCGACTCATCGGATCGACCACCGATGGCGCGGGAGCCCTGCGCGCGTTTTCCGATGCGGGCGTATCGATGGACGGAAAAAAAGTGCTGTTTGTGGGGAGCGGCGGGGCCGTTCGCGCCGTCTCCTTCGCGGTGGCCGAAATGACCTCTGCCAAGGCGATCACCATTCTGGGGATGGAGCGGGAACAGGTGGCCGGTCTCGTGGCGGACCTCAAGGCCAAGGCCGGCGCGAATGCTTCCGGCGGAGATAGCGCGACCGATCTTGCCGAAGCGATGCGTGATCACGATATCGTGATGCACGGGACGCCCTTGGGCATGTATCCCCACAACGATGCCACTTGCCTGCCCAAAGAATCATTCCGCAGGAACCAGGTTGTCTTCGATATGGTCTATCGGCCGTTCAAGACGCGGCTTTTGTGCGAGGCCGAGCAAGCAGGATGCGTCACCATTCCGGGCATTCACATGCTGGTGAATCAGGCCGTCCTGCAATTTGAGCGTTGGACCGGGCTGCCTGCCCCAGTCGAGGCCATGCGCAGCGCCGTGATGCCCCTGCTCGAAACGGAGTAGAATTCCATGAATATCGTGCTGATTGGATACCGGGGCGCGGGAAAATCGCGCGTGGGCAAGCTGGTTGCGGCGGAACTAGGCATGACGCTTCGCTGCACGGACGAAGAAATCGTTCGTCGCATTGGATGTTCCATTCCTTCTTTCGTGAAAAAACATGGCTGGGATGCGTTTCGCGACGTGGAAACGGAGGTGATCCGTTCGATGCCCCCGTGCGACGCCACGGTGATCGACACCGGCGGCGGCGCCGTGCTCCGTCCCGAGAACGTCGCCGTTCTCAAGGCCTGCGGCCCCGTGTTCTGGCTTCAGGCATCCGTGGACAAGATCGTCGCGCGAATTCAAACCGACGCAAACAGGCCCTCGCTGACCGGATCAAAATCCTTCACCGAAGAGGTCGCCGAGGTGCTTGCGGATCGCCTGCCGATATATGGGGCGGCGGCGGACCGCGCGATCGACACCGACGATAAGACCCCCGAAGAAGTCGCGGCAAGCATAATTCACTACGCAACCGGGAAAAATTGTGGTAGGATCGTAGCAACGTAAAGGGAATCGGGGGAGATTGCCTGAAACGAATCGATGAACAATAGGCCCCATTGTTCATCGCGCGCGACAACGGCGCGGCGAAAAATGTTCGCAGCAACGCGAGGGGGAATCCCGCGTGAGGCTGAGGACAGAGGGACTTGGCGCCTCAGGGTGAAGGCGTTTGTGATAAATCCGGGCGAGACGGCTTCACGAGCATGGGGGGAGGGAAAGCGATGCGCGTTCAGACTTTTGTCGGCAAAGTGGGCATGGATTCCTTGCGCCAGATGGATCAGCAAATCAACCATTGGCTCAAGCAAAACAATGTCGAGCCCAAGTTCGTCACGCAAACCTTCGGCTACGAACCGCACCGGGAAGTCAATAACAACGAGCCCGTGATAGTCACCTCCATCTGGTACATTTCCGGCGACTCGACGTCTCGCGATTGGACGGAAAAAGGCATGCTTGCATAGCGGCGCACTTGAGCGGGCGAACGCCGGGTGTTACACTACCCCCAATGCAACCGTGGATTGGCGGCAGACAGGACGTGCCGCCAAGAAGAACTATGAACGCCGCGTCCCTGAAGGTGAACGAAGAAATGGTACTTACGAAGTATATCCAAAAGAACTGTATCGTTCCGGACCTGCGCGTCGACAACAAGGCGGACGCTCTCAAGGAGCTCACACACCTGTTGTTCGACAAAAAGAAGATGAAGGGCGTCAGCCAGGCCCTTGACCAAATTATCGCGCGCGAAGTGACGGAGAGCACCGGCATCGGCCATGGCATCGCGGTGCCGCACGCGCGTGTGACGGGCATGAAGACCTTGGCCTGCGCGGTAGGCCGCATTCCGGAGGGTCTCGATTTCATGGCCGTGGACCGCAAGCCCGTTCACCTGATTTTTCTCATCTGCTATCCATCAACCGAGCAAACGACGTACCTCAATTTCGTGGCGACCGTAGCGCGCCTCCTGCGGAAACCCGAGCATCTGCAGCGCATCATGACGGCTGCAACCCCGGATGACATTTTCGACATTCTGGAGGCCGATTCCGAGACCTTCCACGAACGTGCGGAACAGCAAGTTCAGGACCTGAAAGCAGACCCAGACCTCGGGAAGATGCGCGACGCGCACGCCGATCTCATCCTGCTCGCGCGTTTGCAGCTTTGCCAGGAGATGCTGACCAATGCGAAGACCGGAAAAGGCGATATCAAACAGCGCATCGAAAAAATTCGATCGCTCGTATCGCCCCGCATTCTGGGGCATTATGATCGCCTCATGAAGAGTCGTCCGCCGGCGCTTGTTTCCGTGGAAGGCGACACATGCCAAGGCTGCTTCATGCGGTTGCCGTCCAAATTCGTGCAGCAAGTGAGACAAGACCCGGAACACATCCACACCTGCACCAACTGCAGCCGCTATATCTACGTCGTATAACCCACTCAACGCCCAAACGCCTGTTCCTTTGGCGAGGAACAGGCGTTTTTGTGCGCATCCGCACTCTTTACTCCACGACAGCGAATCGCCAGCAGACCTCGAGAAACGTCGACGTACGGCCCTTAAGGCGTTTGAGGAGTTCCGCGGCGCCGGAGTCGCCCGCGACGTGCTGGATCATGAGGCGTCCCTCCTGTTCGCAGAGGAGATCGTGCTGCGGGAAGACCTCGCGCATCAGAAACAGGGCGAACTTCACCAATCGAAATGGTCCGTAGGCGCGCGGCATCTCTCCCGCCATTGCTTCAACCGCGACCGAGTACAAGTCCTTCATGCTGCCGATAAGGTCAGGCTGCTCGGGCGTGCGCGAGAAAACAATCGTGTAGTACCAGCCGAAGAGCGTGTCCCGCTCGCAGCCGTGTGCGTCGCTGACGCCAACAATCGGAACGGACTTTCCCTTTGCGCGTTCCTCGTGGTAACGCGCGACTTGGAGCGTGTTCGATTCCGCTTCCCACCGGTGAAACCCGCCGATGATCTCGTACGCATCAAAGGGCTGCGTCTCGAACAGGTGCGTGGTGATGGCCCCGGACGGCGCGTAGCGATGCGACGTGTACCAGTAGGGATGGCAGAAAATCGCCAACCCGCCGCCTTCCCGGATTTTGTTGAAGCACCATGCGCAGGAGGCGTACTGATAGGAATCGACGCCTGGCGGAAATGGGCCAAGTTCCCGCTCCAAGCGCGCGACGTCCGATCGGTATTCGTCCGAAACGAACAGGTCGTTCACGCTGAAACGGCCGCCAAAATTGATCATGTGAACGGGATTATTCGGAGGATGCACCTCTTCGCCTCGAAAGATGCGCAAGTCATGCTCAACGCCGCGAAATGCTTCCTGGGCCTCGATGGACGGACCATATTGCTTGTGATCGGTGATCGCCATGAAATCAAGGCCAATCCTTCGGCATGCGCCTGCCACATACCCGGGCGTTTCGCGCCCGTCTGATCGCGAACTGTGAATATGGAGATCGCCTTTGTGCGCGCGGCGCGCGTACAGGTCTTCCTCGACCGAGTAGACGCGGAAATCGCCGACCTGTTTACGTTCCTCGCCGTTCAACGATTCGAGACAGATCGCGTGCTCCTGTTCCGCCTCGAAATACTGCGTGAAACGAATCGCGCCGTTTTCCGGTTTTGCGCGAATGCGTGCGTTTTCCGGCCAGCCGCTGCGCTGGGCGAACTCCTCGGCCGGGAAATAGGCAAGTTCATAGTCCAGATCGTCGCGGAACGCACTGTGATCGAACAAGGGACGGATGACAATCTCGCTCGTCGCATTTGCGGGAACCACGCGCGGTGTTACGGAAAAGTAAATATTCTCGGGTTTCATCCCTTCCCCTTTCCTTCCAACTCCTCCCAGCGCACATACAACGCGTCCACGTTTTTCCTGGCTCGCTCCAGCGACGCCAGCGCTTCTTGCACCGTTGCATAGGCTTGTTCATAGAACCCCGGAGCAGCCAGCGCTTCTTCCAGGCGGGACGCTTCGGCCTCGGCCTTGTGGATGAGCGCTTCGATGCCTGCGAGCTCTTTCTGTTCCATGTAAGTCAGGCGAACACCCTTTGCGGCGGGCGGCGCTTTGGGCGCTTTCGCCTCCTCTTCCGCGCGCCGCTCCCTCTCGTCCTCTGCGCGCCGTTGGCAATACAATAGATAATCGTCATATCCGCCCGCCGTAAAAACCGTCTTGCCGTCTCCCTCGAACACAAGGATGTGCGTGCAGACGCGGTTCAGAAAGTAGCGGTCGTGACTGACGATCACCGCGCAGCCCTCGAACGCATCGATGGCTTCCTCGACCACGCGCAACGTTGCGAGGTCAAGGTCGTTCGTCGGCTCGTCCAATACCAGGAAATTGCCTCCCGCGAGAAACTTTTTCGCGAGATCGAGACGGTTTCGCTCGCCTCCGGACAAATTGCGCATCGGCGTGCGAATGGACTCACGATCGAAAAGGAAGCTTTCAAGATATGCAGGGATATGAATGGTTCGGCCCCGCACATCCACTTCGATACGGCCCCCTGAAATGTGATGCAGGATGCTTCGATCCGGGTCGATGGTCTCGTGCGATTGATCGACGTATAGGAACTCCGTCGCCTCCCCCGTAACGATTCTTCCCGAGTCCGGCGGTTCGAGCCCCATCAACACGCGCAACAACGTCGTTTTGCCGGAACCGTTCGGCCCGAAAACGCCGACGCGCATCTCCTTTTGCATAATCAACGTCAGTTCGCGAAAAAGCGCCTTATCGCCATACGATCGGGCGATCTTGTCGATTTCAAGAATCTGTTTTCCCAGACGTCGGGAATGCGGAATCTGAAATGTGAATTCACGCTCCGTTGGCGGCGGCCCAAGGTCTTCCAGCTCATAATAGCGATCGATGCGCGCCTTCTGTTTTGTCGCGCGCGCCTTGGGGCCTCGGCGCAACCATGCCAGTTCGCGGCGCATCGTGGCGCGACGATTCGCTTCCGAACGCGCCTCATGATCTTGACGAAGCGCCTTGTATTCCAAAAAACGCTCATAATTGCCGGGATACGAAACCAGCTTTGTGAACTCGATTTCCACGATGCGGTTCACGATGCGATCGAGAAAGTAGCGGTCGTGCGTCACAAGAATGCAACTTCCGCCGTAGCCTTGCAAAAACTCCTCGATCCACGCCGCGCTCCGCACGTCAATATGGTTCGTCGGCTCGTCGAGCAACAGCAAATCAGGGCGTCGCAAGATCGTGGCGGCGAGATCGACGCGACGCAGTTCGCCGCCCGACAAACTGGCCAGACCGCGCGTCGGCTCGGGCAAATCAAGCGCGATGCCGACGCGGCGAATGTCGTGCTCCGCATTCCACGCGCCGGTCAGTTCGAGTTCGTGTTCCAGCGCAGCGAACCGCGCTTCGGCGCGCGCGCGCATCGACGTGCCGGGGGCGATCTCAAAGATTTCCGACGAAAGCGCATGGTATTCATCCAACAACGCCTTTACGTCATCCCCTGCATGCTGCAACACCTCCCCCACGCTCAGCGACGGATCGATGCGGCACTGCTGCTCGAGCATCGCCACGCGCAGCCCCTGCATGCGCGTCACAATCCCGTCCTCGGGCGCTTCCATGCCGGTCATGATCCGCAACAGCGTCGATTTGCCTGAACCGTTGCTGCCGATGAGACCTATGCGGTCGCCCTCATGAATCGTCAGCGACACCGAATCCAGCACCTGCTGCGCGCCATAACGCTTCGAGACAGCCTGCACACTCAAGATCGCCGCCGTCGTCCTATCGCTGCTCATGCCCCAGACCGTCCTTCCGCCTTCAAAGTCGCCCAATCAAGCGCAGAAGGATAGCATTTCGGAATGTCTCACCGCGAAATTCCTGAGGCTCCTTTGCATTGGAGCGCCTCCTCAGGACTGGCATTCGGGAGGGGTTTCCTTAGCGCAATCCATGGAAAAGATGAACCGTTCCCGCCAAATATGTATCCTATCGCCTTTCAATCGGCATGGTTTTGCAGACAGATTCGAGGAAACAATGAGTAACGTTCGCGTCCGTATTGCCCCTTCCCCCACAGGATTTCTCCACATTGGAACGGCAAAGACAGCCCTCATCAACTGGCTGTTCGCGCGGAAGACCGGAGGCACGTTTATCTTGCGCCTGGAGGACACCGACGTCGAGCGCAGCAAGGACGAATACGCGGAAGCGATGTGCGAGGGTCTGCAATGGCTGGGCATCGATTGGGACGAAGGGCCGGAATTCGGTGGCGTACCAGAAAAAGGCGCCTTGGGGCCGTACAAGCAGTCGATGCGCAAAGACCTGTATATCCAGGAAGCGAATCGCCTGCTCGCCGAGGGCAAGGCGTATAAGTGTTTCTGCACAAAGGAAGAACTCGACGCGATGCGCGAAAAGGCCGCCGCGGAAAAACGTCCGCCGCGCTACGAAGGTCCCTGGCGCGATGCGTCGTCAGAGCAAGTCGCCGCGATGGGCGATGCGCCGTATGCCGTCCGTTTCCGCGTGCCTGAGGGCGTGACGGAGATCCCCGACTTGGTGCAGGGCACGGTCCGCATCGAGAACAAAGAGATCGACGACTTCATCATCGTCAAGCCGAACGGCGAGCCGCTTTTCCATTTGGCGGTCGTCGTGGACGACGGCCTGATGCAGATCACGCACGTGATGCGCGGCGATGACCACCTGACCAACGCGGTGCGCCACGTGTTGTTGTTCAAGGCGTTGGGCTACGCGTTGCCGCAGTTCGCGCACCTGCCGATGGTGCTCGACGAAACCGGCAAGAAATACAGCAAGCGCTTGCACGGCGCAAATGTCTTGGATTGGCGCGATGACGGGTATCTGCCGGAGACCATCATCAATTACGTCGTGCTCCTGGGGTGGACGCCCGCCGAGGATGGCCGCGAATTGTTCTCGCGCGAGGAACTGATCGAGGCCTTCACGCTCGACCGCCTCGGACAGTCCGCCGCGAAGTTCGACCTCAAGAAGTTGCAGTGGCTCAACGGCCAGCACATCCGTCGCCTGACCCCGGAGGACCTGCGCGATCGCGTGCTGCCGATTTTGCAGAAGGCAGGACTCGATACCTCGTCGAAGTCGCCGGAATGGCTGACGAAAATGGCGGCGATCTGCCAGGAGAAAATCCCGACGCTGAACGACATCGTCGCGTATACGGACTTCTTTTTCCGGGACGTAGAGGCATATGAAGAGAAGGCCGTGAACAAGCACTTCAAAGCGAACGGTGCAGTCGAACGCGTGGCGGCATTGCGCGAGATGATGGCGTCGGTCGCGACGTGGGACCACGACACGCTCAAGGCTGCGTACGAAGCGAAGGCGGCGGAGAGCGGATCCAGCCTCGGCCAGTTTGTCCATCCCACGCGCCTCGCATTGACCGGCAAGAGCGTCGGGCCTGGACTCTTCGAGTTGGCGGAGTTGCTGGGCAAAGACACGTGCCTGGCACGGATGGACAAGGCAATCGCGTATATCAAATCGCTTTAAGAGAAGAGCATTAACACAAAGACGCCAAGAAACAAAGGCACAAAGGAAGAACAAGAGAAGAATTTAACGCAGAGACGCAAAGGCCAGAGGACGGAACCTCGCGAGTTCTTGTGCCGCCTTACTCTTTTCTCTGTGTTTCTCTGTGTCCTTTGTGCCTCTGTGGTGAATCTTAGATTAGGAGGCATCGGTGAGCAAGGTAGTCATTGGCGTTGATTTGGGCGGCACGAATGCGCGGGCCGCGGTCGTTACTCCGGAAGGGAAATTGTTGAGTCGTGATTCGCGCGCGACCAATGCGGCAGACGGCCCCGAGGCCGTTATGGCGGCGATGGAAGCGTCGATTGATGCGGCATTGCAGGAAGCGGGCATGACGCGTGCGGACGTGCTGTCGGGCGCCATTGGCGCGCCGGGACCGTTGAACTGGCAGACGGGGGTCGTCTACACGCCCCCGAATTTGCCGGGCTGGAACAATGTTCCATTAGCGGACCTGATGACAAAGCGCATGGGCTTTCCCGTGTTTGTCGAGAACGACGCGAACGTTGCGTGCTACGGCGAATATTGGTCGGGCGCGGCGCGCGGCGCGGAGACCGTGTGTTTGTTGACGCTCGGCACCGGCGTGGGCGGCGGGTTGGTCGTGTTCGGCAAACTCGTGCGCGGCATTGACGGCACAGCGGCGGAAACGGGGCATGTGTGCGTCGTGCGCGATGGACGTCAGTGTAACTGCGGCGCAAAAGGGTGTATCGAGGCCTATGCGTCCGTAACGGGCATGGTCCGCACGGCGGTCGAGGGCATTGAGGCGGGCAAGAAGACTATTTTGACAGAGATGTGCGGCGGGGATTTGTCCAAACTTACGGGGAAGATGATCTCCGACGCCGTGGAACAGGGTGACGACTTCGCGAAATGGGTGATGACCGAAACCGGCATCTACCTCGGCACCGCGATTGGCAGTCTGATTAACCTGCTCAATCCCGAGAAGGTCGTGTTGTACGGCGGCATGACGGCCGCTGGCGACGCATTGTTGAACCCCATCCGCGAGACCGCACTCAAGCAGAGTTTTGAAGTGCCCGGCAAACGCGCCCAGATCGTTTTGGCTGAACTCGGCGGCGACGCCGGCGTCATCGGCGCAGCAGGCTGTGCATACCAACGGTGGCAGGATTCGCAAGGGAAATAGACGAAGAGTCCCATTACAAATGGGACCCACGGTTGGCGCTTCTTGTAGGTCCCGTTTGTAACGGGACTTTCTTGTGTTCGATGTGCATGTTTTTAAGAACTCCAGGAAGGCGATATAATCGCTTCTTGAGGAGATGCCAATGATAGCGATAGTGGATTATCGAGCCGGCAACTTGACCAGCGTGCGGTTGGCGCTGGAGGCGCTGGGCGTTGAAGCGAGGGTCACGGGAAGCGCGGCGCTTATCGCCGAAGCGGATCGCGTGATCTTTCCGGGCGTGGGCGCCGCGTCCGAGGCGATGCGTAACATCCGGGAGCTGAATATCGAAAGTGCGTTGCGCTCGGCGATTACGTCGGGCAAGCCGTTCCTGGGCATTTGCCTGGGGACACAAATCATCTTCGAGTTTAGCGAGGAGGACGGCGGAACGCCGTGTTTGGGCATCATTCCCGGGCGCGTCCCGCGTTTTCAGCCGACGGATTGGCGCGACAAAGTGCCGCAGATTGGCTGGAACAATGTCGCGCTACGAAGGCAGCATCCGCTCTTCGACGGCATCAAGGACAACAGCGAGTTCTATTTCGTCCACAGTTACTATCCTGCGCCCAGCGATGCGACGTATATCGTCGGCGAGACGGAGTATGCCGGTACGCGCTTTGCCGCGGCGGTTGGCAAAGGCAACCTGTTCGCCACGCAATTTCACCCCGAGCGTTCGGGCCGCGTAGGCCTGAAACTCCTCGAAAACTTCACGAGGTGGGACGGCACATGCTGACGAAACGCATCATTCCATGCCTGGATGTCCGCAATAAAGTAGTGACGAAGGGCGTCAAGTTTCAGAACAATATCGATCTCGGCGATCCGGTCGAGATGGCCGTTGCTTATAGCGACGGCGGCTGCGATGAGCTCGTGTTTTACGATATTACCGCGAGCGCGGAGCGGCGTCCCATCGATATCGAGATGGTGCGCGAAGTGGCGCGCGCGGTGCGGATACCGTTTGCCGTCGGCGGCGGCATCGAGACCATCGAGGACATGCGCCGCGTTCTGTTGGCGGGCGCGGAGAAGGTGAGTGTGAATTCACTCGCAGTGCGCAATCCACAGATCATCGCCGATGGCGCAAAGGCCTTCGGCAACCAATGCATCGTGCTCGGCATGGACCCCGTGAAGGTCGACGACGATCCGCGTTTCCCAAGCGGCTACGAGATCACCACGCGCGGGTTCCGTGAACGCACCGGCATGGACGCGCTCGAATGGGCCAAACGCGCGGTGGATTTGGGCGCGGGCGAGATCGTTGTGAATTCCGTCGATGCCGACGGCACGCGCAACGGCTACGAGTTGACCTTGACGCATATGATCGCGATCAGCGTCGGCGTTCCGGTGGTTGCATCGGGCGGAGCGGGAACACCCCAACACCTCATCGACGTCTTTCAGCAAGCCGAAGCCGACGCGGCCATCATCGCGAGCATGATCCACACCGGCGAATACACCATCGCGGCGATCAAAAACGACCTCGTGAAAGCAGGCGTTCCAACACGCATGACGTGGTAGGAGACGTCGATGATCCTCACCGTTACGCCGAATCCGTGCGTGGACAAGACCGTGTTTATCGACGCGCTGGAAGTAGGCGCCTTCATGCGGGCGTCGCGGTTCTCGTGCGTGCCGGGCGGCAAGGGAAATAATGTTGCGCGTGCGGTGCATACGATGGGACGTGCAACTAAGGCATTTGTGGTTGTCGGCGGGCACACCGGCGCGCATGTCGTCGATATGATTCAGCATGACGATGGCGTCGAGGCCGTGCCGGTCTGGGTTGCATCACCGACGCGCACGATCACGACGGTGCTCGAAGAAAGCGTCCATCGGCAAACGGCCTTCTTCGAACCGGGGTCACGCATCACGTCGGAAGAAGAGCAAGCGATCAGGACGGCCTTCGCCAACGCCGTGCAAGGCGCGACGGTCGTCACGTTCAACGGCACGGTGTCGGACAAGCGTATCCAAATGCTCTATCGTGATCTCATCCCGATAGCAGATGCCGCAGGCGCGCTGACGATTCTGGATACGCACGGACCCGAGTTGGCGCATGGAATCGATGCCGCGCCGTATATGGTGAAACCGAACGTCGCCGAGGCCGCTGAACTTGTCGGATATCCGCTCGACACGTTGGAAGCGAAACACGATGCGCTTGCCTTCTTCCACCAACGCGGCGTGTCGCTTGTTGTCTTGTCGATGGGCAAAGAGGGTTTCCTGGTTTCCGACGGCGCGAAACGCTATCACGTTCTCCCCCCCGCGATCGAGGAAATCAATCCCGTGGGCAGCGGAGATTGTCTTGTCGCGGGGTTTGCAATAGGCCTGACGGAAAAATTCTCGCTTGAAGAAATGGCCACGCTTGGTTGCGCCATGGGCACGGCCAACGCGATGACCTGGAACATTGGCCACTTCGACCTGCAACAACTTCCTTTCCTCGGGGATCGCGTAGTCTTACGCCCGACTTGAGTCATACGAAGAAAAAGCAGACATGAACGTTTCTGTTTTTCCATGTAACGACAACCCTTTCTAAAACCGTTACTTACAGAACAATTCTTCAAAACGAGCTTCCCCCTTTTTTTTCTCTTGACAAAAATAATATAGGGGTATAGACTACGCCTGTTGGTGCGCGCAGGGCTTACGCTGGCCACCACAATACGAAAGGCTCTGTAGGTTGGGTGCGGAAGTGGACGATCCGAATGTGGGAAGGCGATATTGCCAAGGATCGATCCAAAACAACGAAAGGGGGCAGTGTTGATGCGAGTGAACAAGCATAAGTGGGTAGTGGTTGCGGTGGCGCTTGTCGTAATGCTTGGGATTGCCACGAGTGCGCATGCGGCCAAACGCGTTCTGCTGGTAGGCGACAGCTGGGCGCAGCTGATGTGGAAGTACAAATCCCTGAGCACGAATTTCAAATCCTTTGGCGTCGGGTTCGCCACCGAGGATGGAACCTTTACGGCCATCGGCGCGACGACAGCGGCCTTTTGGGCGGGCAACATAGGATCGATCCAGGCCCAACTTGCCGCCAACCCCACTATTGATTGCGTCGATCTGGTGATCGGCGGCAACGACATGTGGGTGTGGAACACCTCGTGGTCGGAAGCCCAAAAGACCGCGCTGCTCGACTCTGTCCAGGCCAATCTGTGGGCCATCTGTCAGGCCTGCTTGGCCGTGCGTCCGAACATTCAGGTCGTGTTGCATGGGTATGACTACATCAACCTGTTCGACACCGTGATGAAAGACCCGTTTGGCGCAGCCGGACTTCTTTGGTTCGGATTGGGACAGCCCATGCCCGCACAAATCAACTGGCTGTTCCTGGGACTCGATGAGCGCAAAAAGGCCCTGACGGCCTACAACCCCCGCATCAAGTACGTGCAGTGCAACGGCACCTTGCAAGTCGTGGGCGGCTACTCGGCTAACATTCCCGGACAGGCCCCTGGCTATGTTCCGTGGCCGGGCGGCGATCCCAATCTGCCCAGTCCCATTAAATTCTTCGCGCCGCTCTCGGGAGGCAAGTACGATCCGATCCACTTGAGCCAGGAAGGTTACAAGTGGCACTCCTGGATGGCTACGGCCGCGTTCTACAATGCGTGGTTCAGAACCTACCCCTATTGATCACAACAAGGCGTGCTTGATGCAGCAAAGGCGGCTCAGCCGAACCCGGTTGATGCCGCCTTTGCCGCATCCTCTCCACAACCCTCACTTCCGCAACCAGGCACGTTCAAGGCGCACGTGCATCGAGGCGCCGCGCAGAGTATATTGGGGCGTGTCTCCATGTTGAAAACACGAGCAACCACGCAAACAGGATAGATATCCACCCATGTCAAAAACTCTTCGTTTCGCCCTGATCCTCCTCGTGCTCATCGTTATTTTCACCGTGTTTGGGATCCATAGGCACCGTTCTTCCCAGCGCGGCCCAGAGGTTCCGACGCTTCCGTCGTCTTCCTCCTCCACCCAAACCACTTCTACAGATCTCCCGCCGGACAAGGGAACGATACAAGAGTCGCCGGTTCCTTCCTCGATTCCTCGCCATGATTCCTTGCGCGTAAGCGGGTTGGTGACGGATGGAGCCTCGGGACGTCCTATTGCAGGCGCTGCAATCACGGCCCAACGCGAAACGCCCTCCGGATCCCCCCCTGACCCTCGCGCCTCTACCCTGTCGGATGCCGATGGAGCGTACGAAATACGGATCGGGCCGGAAGCCGTCACAATCACTTGCGCCGCAGCAGGATATGCAACCGCAATCGAGGTTTTGCCAACATCGCCGGATCCTTCTCTGAAAATCGACTTCAAACTCGGCCCTGGATGCGGCGCGGCCGGCATTGTTCGCGGACAAGACACCGGCAAGGGAATTCCGGATATCGAGGTCGAAATCCTTTCCGCGCCCGGAGGGTCCCAAGCCCCCAACGCGCTTCAAGGAGGTTCCTTGCGCGCCCATCGATCCCTCACCGATTCCTCAGGAGGCTACAGCG
>Ga0116161_1003344_pt1 | contig 14341 bp, 8 predicted proteins | sample AD_JPNAS3_MetaG_FD_89877 | JGI IMG/M metagenome (GOLD analysis project Ga0116161, IMG submission 89877) | Active sludge microbial communities of municipal wastewater-treating anaerobic digesters from Japan - AD_JPNAS3_MetaG | ecosystem: Engineered > Bioreactor > Anaerobic > Digestate | place... | reverse complement strand
TGAGCACGGGAATTTGCTCCTCTCTCGATCAAGGCGATTAGCAGGTCATCTAGCGAAAGCTTACGCGAGGCCACTGTGGGGCTGGCCAGCAACAGCTCGGACAACTCGGGACTACGCCTAACAATAGCCCTGTTGCGAAATCTCCTCACAACCATAGGTCGAAACCGCTCCTCACATCCATCAAGTCCTTGCAGTTCAAGATACTTGTCCTGGATCGACGAGACTTCCTCTTCCAGGATGATGCTTCCACCCGCCATGAAACAGACATCAGTGGCGATCTTCTGAACGTCCTCTGTAATGTGCGTAGAAAACAGCACAGAAGCACCATTCCTATGAGCTTCATCACTTAGGATTAGGATCTCCAGCAGCTGATTCCGCACCAGAGGATCCAGGCCTGTGGTCGGCTCATCCATGATAAGCACATCAGCACGATGAGATAGTGCGATAGCCAGGTGGAGCCTTACCCTCATCCCTTTTGAGTACTGCTTTATCTTCTGATTCACATTCAGGTCAAAATCCGTCATCAGCTGCCAAAACCGTTGATCATCCCACCGATAGTAGAACTGCCTGACAAACTGGTAGAGCGCCCTGGCCCTAACATGATCATATATGTCCGTGCTCTCACCGACATAACGAATGCTCTGCTTGAACCGCTTGGGATCCTCAGTCAAAGGCACTCCGCCAAGTGTGATGACGCCTTGTTCAAACGGCGTCTGCCCAGTCACGCAGCGAATTGTGGTGGACTTACCGGCCCCATTGGCCCCAATAAGGCCGAGGATCATCCCCTTACGGAGCTCGAAGTTCATGTTGATCAGCCGGAACTCCGGATACGACTTGCACAGATTACTAACCTTGAGAGTCAGATCCTCCATTTTGGCCCCTTTCGTAAACAGACTGTACAGTGCATCTGTTCCATGCTCAGATCACCCCAAACCCCAGACCCGATTCCACTTGCCCCTCAGACGCATCTGTTGCAGTTCTTCATGCCGTCAATTCGCCCAGTAGCTGCATACTCCACTGCCCTGCAATGCGAAGAGCCACCGGAAAAGGATGATTGTCGTTATCTGGTGCATAGTATGATCAGTACTGGCGGCATATCCATAGTTATGTATCGACGGCTTCGACGCGACAAGCGTTTCCCCTTCTGCGAGAACCGTGTACGTTTCGAGGATGATCCCAATTGCCATTCCAGAAACGACCTATGCAGGATTGCCGGCTCCGGAAGTCGAACTGGTCGCCGAATTACTCGATCGGGGGAGCCTTGTGTGCCGTCCATTCATCGCATTCAGTGGTTTGATGCCCGTGTCAGGACAGGTAGATACCCAAGCGCTAGATCCTTGGCCGAGCGTTTCGAGATCTCGCACCGACAGGCGCAGCGCGATATTGAGTACATGCGCGACTCGCTGGGAGCTCCGCTTGAGTACGTCCCCTCGCGCCGAGGTTATCGGTACAGCGAGAACGCATTCACCCTGCCGAGCCTGGTAGTGACGGCCAAGGAGAGTGCTGCCCTCACAGCTCTGGCCTCGCAGTACAGCGACATAGCCCGGCTGGCGTTCGTCTCCGAAGGCCGGTTCGGAGCCAGGTACGCTGAGATTGCCAATGTCCTCCGTCGTCTTGGGGCAGCTACAGTCAACGACGAACCAACCGAGTCTCAGTCGGGCGATGAACATGACCGCGCATTCCACCTCCCCGACCCTATCCCGTACACCGCTCGGCTCTTGCCCACAGGAAGGCTGCCCGGGCGGCTGCCCGCGGGCTTGGAGCCGTATTTCGAATCCGCGGACGATGACGGGCGTCTTGTCTTTGCCTTCTCCGACGCCGGCGCGTTCCTGTCTGCCCTACTCTCTGCGGGCACGGCGTTCCGGGTTCAGAGCCCCGCTTGGCTCCGCCGACGCTTGCTTGCCGCAGCCGACAAGCTTGCCGAGGCGAATTGCGAGCATCCCGCCGCCGAAGAGGGCTCAGCACAGTATGACATCACATGTCGCACTGCACCTGTTACGCTGATGGTGTCGCATATGTCAGGATCGCTTCGCGGAGGTGCTACAGGAATGAAGAACTCGATACGAGCCCGTCTCACCCCATCATGGACTTCCTATGTTGGGGCAGCCCACGGCGTGCTGACGGCAGCCGGCATGGCCGACCTCAGCTTGAGCCAGATGATGGGGATGACAGGCATAGGATTTCACTTCATCGTGCACGAGGAATGCTGCCCGTCGTCGGTGACGGTGTATGACTGGATGTCGGAGCATCAGCAAGCCATGGCCAGGATCGGAGTTTTCGCCGAACTCAACATGGCCGAACCCGGCACGCCTATCTACGACGCGGCCCGTCGGCACACGGTTCAGCGAGTCCGGGAGTCAGTCGACCGGGGGATTGGAGCGATACTATGGGGAGTAGACACCGGGGAGTTCGGGGTAGCATACGGGTATGATGACGATGACCAAGTTCTGCTGGTCTCGGGCGTAGCCTCGGCGGGCAGCGAGACCGGCGAGAGCGACCCGGTTCTCTACGACAACGTTGGGCTCACCTTCGCCGGAGCGCCGATCCTCTTCTGCCAGACGCCCATCGAAGCCGTCCCGTTCGACCTGGAGTGGACGAGCCGGCAATCGCTCGCGTTCTACGTTGAGCAAATGGAGAAGGCTTCCCACGTGGCCCCCGCGTATCACAGCGGGTTACTGGCATACGACGCGTGGATCCAGGCGATGAAGACGGGCAAGTTCAACCCGTTCGGCCTGAGGTACATTGCGGTCGTGTATGCCGATGCGAAGGCACACACCGCAGGGTACATCGAATCGCTGTCGAAAGACTGGAGCGCCTTGCAGGCGATGCAGGACGCCGCGGGCGCCGCGAAACAACTGGCCCACGTCTTCGGCAAGATGCTTGACGCCCTGGAACAACCGCCTTGCGGCCCGGAGGCGCTCGGAACCCCGGTCAGTCCCGCGCAGGCCGCCGCGCTAGTCCCGCTGCTTGAGAAAGCGCGTGCCCTCGAGCAGAGGCAGCTTGACCTGGTCAAGCAGGCCATTGGCAATGCTCCCGCCTGTCCGGATCGCCGGTGAAAGCGGCCTTACGCAGGGCCGAACAGAATCGCCGGCGCGGCAACCCGAACTCGTCGTCGCGCCGGCTCTTCGGCACTTGTACAGATAGCCAGTGCAGTACGCTCGCACACACGCAATGACAACCTACGCCCTCTTGGCCAGCTCTTCCCTGAGGATCCTGTTGGTCTCCTGCGGGTTGGCCCGTCCTCTGGTCTCTTTCATGATCTGCCCCACCAGGAAGGTGAGGGCCTTCTCTTTGCCCGCGAAGTAGTCGGCCGCCGGTCCGGGGTTGGCCTCGATCACACGCTGCACAATCGCCGCAAGCTCACCCGCGTCGCTTATCTGAACTAGTCCGCGCTCCCTCACCACGTCGCCGGGACGCTTCCCTGAAGCGAAGACCTCCTCGAACACGGATTTCGCGATTCTGCCGGAGATCTTGCCCGAGGCCACCAGCCCGATGAGCTCCGCCAACTGCCCCGGCGCGAGCTTCGACTGCGAAAGCTCAATCCCGCTGGCTTTGAGCGCTGCCGACACATCGCCCACGAGCCACTTCGCCGCTTCTCGGGCGCCTTCTGCGCGGTCGACGGCTCCGGCGCCCACGCCCGCGCCTGCTCCCGCCTTCGCCAGAGCATCGCATACGCCCTCAAAGAAAGACGCCAGCTCGCGCGACTCAGCTATCAGGGCCGCGTCGCTTGCCGGAAGCCCGAACTCGCTCACATACCTTGCGGCCCTAGCATCCGGCAGTTCCGGCAGACCGCCCCTAATCTCCTCCACCCACTCCGGGGCGATCTCAAGGGGCATCAAGTCGGGCTCAGGGAAGTAGCGGTAGTCGGCCGCCTGCTCCTTGCTGCGCATGAAGGCCGTCTCGCCGCGGACGTCATCCCAGTGCCGGGTCTCGCGGCTGACCCGTCCGCCTGATCGCACCAGGTCGATCTGGCGCGTCGACTCATACTGGATGGCCCTGTGCACTGCTCTGAACGACGCTATGTTCTTCAGCTCCACTAAGGTGCCGAACTCCTTTGAGTCCCGGGGCATCACGGAGACGTTGGCCTCGCACCTCATGGAGCCTTCTTCCATTTTACAGTCGGACACGCCGATGGCCACCAAGATGGACCGGAGCTTGGTCAGATATGCCCGAGCCTCGTCGGCCGACCGCATGTCGGCGTCCGACACGATCTCGATCAGGCCGATCCCGGAGCGGTTGAAGTCCAGAAGCGACTGATTGGCTGAGATTATGTCGTCCCCGGCGTGCACTAGCTTCGCGGTCTCCTCCTCAAGATGCACGCGTCTGACACGTATCCGCTTGGGCTGCCCGTCCACTTCTATGTCGATGTAGCCGTCGTGCGCGATGGGGATGTCGTACTGCGACACCTGGTAACCCTTGGCAAGGTCGGGGTAGAAGTAGTTCTTCCTGTCGAATTTGGTCCACCCTGCGATGCTGCAGTTGAGAGCGAGTCCCGCCCGGATCGTGTACTCCAGCGCCCGTCTGTTCAATACCGGTAGCGCGCCGGGCATTCCCAGGCACACAGGGCAGACCTGCGTATTGGGCGCAGCCCCAAATGCGGTCTTGCACCCGCAGAATACCTTGGACTCCGTCGCCAGCTCAACGTGGACTTCGATACCAACAACAACCTCGTAGTCGTTTCGGTCCGTCACTTCGCACACCCCCCGACCTTGGGCCTCGCCGCGTCCATTCCAGATGTCAACTCAACCGCCCGTCCAGCCCTGATCAGTGTGGCCTCATCGAACATCCTGCCCATTATCTGCAACCCCACCGGCATGCCGTCCGCGAGCCCGCACGGGACGGATATTGCCGGCACGCCCGCAAGGTTCGCCAGAGTTGTGTAGATATCTTGCAGGTACATGGCCAACGGGTCGTCCGGCTCCTCGTCGAACCTGAACGCGACAGTTGGCGCTGTGGGCGACACCAGGCAGTCGCATTCAGTCAGCGCCCGCCGCACATCTTCTGCCAGAAGCCGCCGCGACCTGAGCGCGCGCCCGTAGAACGCGTCGAAGTTGCCTGAGCTAAGGACGAACGTCCCCAGCATGATGCGGCGCTTCACTTCCATGCCGAAACCCTGCCCGCGGCTCGCGCTCATGAGGTCCGCCACGTCCATGCCGCCGCGGCCTTCGGGCCTGTACCCATAACGGATGCCGTCAAGTCGCGCCATGTTCGAGCTGGCTTCGGCCGTAGCCACCAGGTAGTATACCGCCAGCGCATGCTCTGCCAGCGGCAGCGACACTTCCACAATATCGGCGCCGGCGTCCTCAAGCGCCCGCAGGGCGCGTTCCACCGCGGTCCGAACGCCATCGGTCATCCCGGGGCCGAAGAATTGCTCGGGGATCCCGATCCTGAGCCCCTGTACTCCTCTTTCTACGCACGAGCTATAGTCCGGCACTGCATCAGGCGCGGATGTGGAATCTCGTCCGTCGCGCCCTGCGATTGCCTTGAGCATGATGGCGCAGTCGCGCACATCCCGCGTGATCGGCCCCACCGTATCAAGGGACGACGCGAACGCCACCACACCGTATCTGCTTACACGCCCGTATGTGGGTTTCAGCCCGACCACTCCGCAGAAAGACGCGGGCTGTCTGATGGAACCCCCGGTATCTGTGCCTATGGACGCTACGGCCTCGCCCGCCGCCACAGCCGCCGCACACCCACCGCTGGAGCCGCCCGGCACCCTTTCCAGATCCCAAGGGTTCCGCGTCACATGGAAGACCGAGGTCTGAGTGGTGGACCCCATGGCGAACTCGTCCATGTTGCCTTTGCCCACAATAACTGCGCCCGCCTCGCGCAGCCGCGCCGTCACAGCGGCGTCATACGTCGGGATGAAATCTTCCAGCATCTTCGAGCAACACGTAGTGCGCATCCCTCGGGTGCACACGTTGTCCTTCAGCACGACTGGGATCCCGACCAGCGCTCCGATCGCGCCCGTATCCCGATCGCGCCTAGCGCGAGCAATCACCTCATCGGCAGCATCCGCGCCCTTCAGTGCTGTTTCGCGGTCGCGCGTCACGTACGCTCCCACGGACGCCTCTACCTCGTCTATCCGAGCGAGGACGTCGCTTGTGATCTCCCTCGACGACACTTGGCCACTGAGCAACATGTCATGTAGCTCATGCAGTGTCATGTCACACAGCGTTGCATCTGCGTTGCCGCTCATGCCTCGCCCGCCTCCCCTGCATCGATGATTCTCGGCACCCGGAAGAACTGTCCCTGCCTGTCCGGGGCGTTAGCGAGCGCCTCTTCCTGCGAAAGCGAAGGCTCAGCGCAGTCATCACGATACGCATTCACCGTGTCAAGCACGTGAGACATGGGCCGGACATGGGCCCTATCGATCCCCGCCAGTTTCTCCATGTAGTCGATGATCTCCGTGAGGTCATGAGCAATCCGCGCCAGTTCCTCATCATTGAGACTCAGCCTCGCAAGCTCCGCAAGACGAGCAGTCTCTTCCCTAGATAACGACACTTCACTCACCACCCTGCATCCCTGCATCGATTCCTGCACGGTCAAGCATGTCCACGAATTCGTGTTCGGAAAGGACCCTGACCCCGAGTTCCCTCGCCCGGGCTAGTTTGGATCCTGCGTCCTCTCCTGCTACAACATAGTCAGTCTTCCGGCTCACGCTCGACGTCGCGCGACCTCCCAGAAGCTCCACAGTCTCCTCCGCCCGCTGCCTGGGAAATCGTGTGAGCGCACCGGTAAAGACAAACGACTTTCCCCGAAACTCTGACCTGTCGACTCCCCGAGTCTGCGCATCGGCGGCACGCGCCTCGTCCGCCATCCTCACGCCGGCCTCCGCTAGCCGCCGGATGGTCGCCCGATTCTGCTCAGACTCAAAGAACTCCACCACACTCTCGGCTATCGCGGCGCCGATTGTGGGCGCCTCCAGCAGATCCGCGTGAGCGGCATGCGCCAGCGCGTCCATGGATCGGAAATGCGCGGCCAGCAGCTTCGCCACATTCTCGCCCACATGTCGGATCCCGAGCGCGAAGATCACCCGGTAGAGCGGGCTGGTCTTGCTTTTGTCAATAGCGGTCGCCAGATTGGCCGCCGACTTCTCGCCCATGCGTTCAAGCCCTTCGAGCTGCTCCCGCGTGAGGGTGTAGATGTCCGCCACATCGTGAACTAGCCCGGCTGCCAGCAACCTTTCAACGGTAGACGGCCCCATCCCATCGATGTCCATGGCATCGCGCGAGGCGAAATGTATGAGGCCTTCGCGTATTCGCGCGGGGCACGACAGATTGACACACCTGGTAGCCGCCTCGCCGGCCTCCCGCACGACACCAGATCCGCATTCGGGGCATGCCGCCGGCATGACATACTCCCGCTCGACGCCGGTGCGGCGCTCTGCGAGCACCCTCACTACCTCCGGGATGACGTCCCCGGCGCGCTGTATGATTACGCTGTCGCCGATTCGGATGTCCTTGGCCTGCACGTAGTCTTGGTTGTGCAACGAGGCGCGGCTCACAGTGACCCCGCCCACATCCACAGGCTCAAACTCCGCCGTGGGGGTTAGCACCCCCGTGCGCCCAACTTGCACCACGATATCGCGCACGGTCGTCTCCGCCTGCTGAGCGGGGTACTTGTATGCCGTGGCCCATCGGGGCGAACGCGCAGTGAACCCGAGATCCCTCTGCAAATCGAATCGGTTGACCTTAACTACCGCCCCATCGATCTCATACGGCAAGGACTGGCGCATGCCAGCAATCTCGCGGATGAACTCGACCACCTGCTCGATGTCGCGGCACAATGTTATCTTGTCATTCACGCTAAAGCCCAGGCTTCGCATGCGTTCGAGCGCCTCCACGTGCGTGCGGGCCCCGAGCTGCTCGCCTATGGGCACGTAGTAGAAGAACGCATCGAGCTTGCGCGATGCCGTCACACGCGGATCCTGTTGGCGAAGGGATCCCGCCGCGGCATTCCTGGGATTTGCGAATACGGGCTCGCCCCGCTCTTCCCTCTCTTCATTCAGACGGGCGAAGTCAGGCTTGCGCATGTACACCTCGCCCCTAACAGTGAGGGATTCCGGCGCCCCGTCAGGAAGGACCAGAGGTATGGACCGGATGGTCCTGAGGTTCGCCGTCACATTCTCGCCGCGTTCGCCGTCGCCCCGGGTGGCCCCCACGGAAAGGCGCCTGCCCTGATACGTCAGAGAGACGGCAAGCCCGTCGATCTTTGGTTCAGCCACGTATTCAATGTTCGCGAGCCCAGTCGCGCGCCGCACGCGCGCATCGAACGCCCGCAGCAGTTCTTCGCTGAACACATTGTCCAGCGACAGCATGGGAATCTCGTGCACGATCGGCTCAAACGAGGTCGCAACCTCGCCCCCCACTCGCCGAGACGGAGAGTTGGGGTCGGCCAGCTCAGGGTGCGCCTCCTCGAGCGCGATCAGCTCGCGCATGAGCGCATCATACTCTGCGTCGGCTATCTCAGGATCGTCGAGCACGTAGTATCGATGGTTATGATAGCGGATGAGTTCTCTGAGTTCTCGCACTCGCTCCAGGGCATCGGCCAACTCCGTCACCCCCGTTCAGACTGAGCGAACCTTTTCAATCGGCGCCAGGCTCAGCACAAATTGCTTAACCCCCGCGCCGGGAAACGCTATTGTAGCGAGCCACTCACCTGCGCTCTGCTGGACCGACACAACCGTTCCCTCTCCGAACTTTGCATGCCTGATCTTGTCGCCGGCATCAAACTCGGGCCTGCCCGGCATCTGGCGAGTCGCCCACGACTTGTCAACTGCAGAGACGGCCTTCTCGGTTCTTACTGCCCCAGGCCTCGGGGCGCCGCCGTCGCCCAACCCGAAGCGGCCCGGCGCCGCGCCGCGCCCGCCGCCATGGTAGACCCTGTATCTGTCCGCAAACGCATCCGACAGAAGATGGCCCGGGATCTCCTCAACGAACCGCGACACCGGGTTGGCCGTGGAGGACCCGAATATGGCGCGGCTCAGGGCATGAACCAGGTAGAGCCTGTCCTTGGCGCGCGTGATCCCCACATAACACAGCCTGCGCTCTTCCTCGATGGCCGCCGGGTCATAGGCCGAGCGCGCCAGCGGGAACACGTTCTCTTCCATGCCCGCCATGAAGACCACCGGGAACTCCAGCCCCTTGGCGGAATGCAGAGTCATCAGCGTCACCTGGTCAGTCGAAAGGTCCGCCCGGTCCAGGTCGGTGAGGAGCGAAACCTCCTCCAGGAAGGCCGCGAGATCGTTAGGGCCTGACGCATCTACCTCGAGCCGCGCGCCTTCCGGGCCCACTTCGGCCAGAGCCCCGGCCTCGGCCCTGTCATCGGCATCGGCCCTAGCCTCGGCCCCTGTGCCCTGCGCAGAATGCCTCGACTCGAACTCCTGCGTGACAGTGATCAGTTCCTTCAGGTTCTCGATCCTGCCCTCGGCTTCGATGGTCCGTTCCTTCTCAAGCTCCGCCAAGTAGCCGGTATCGTCGAGTACCGCCCTCACGATCTGCGACACCGTCTTCTCGCCCCTGAGCGGCCAGAGACGCTCCATCGTCGAAAGGAAGCCGGCCAGCGCGGTCCGCGCCCTGGGCGCCAGCTCAGTGCACTCGGCGGCCATTCGGACGCCCGTGACAAGCGGCATCCCTTTCTCCTGGGCCAGCGCCCGGGCCTGAGCCAGGGTAGAGTCGCCTATTCCGCGCCTCGGCACGTTGATTATTCGCTCCAGGCTCACGGAGTCCTCCGGGTTCTCAATCACTCGCAGGTACGCCAGCACATCCTTAATCTCGCGCCGTTCGTAGAACTTGAGCCCGCCCACTATCCTGTAGGGTATCCCCCTGTTGACCAGCACTTCTTCTATGGCGCGGGATTGCGCATTCATCCTGTACAGCACGGCGAAATCGCCATAGCATCGGCCCTCGGCCACAATCAGGCGGTCGAGCTCGTCGGCGATGAAGCGGGCCTCGTCCTTCTCGGTATCGGCAGTGTACATGGAGATCCGCGCGCCCTGTTCGCGGGAGGTCCACAGCCGTTTGTTCTTCCGGTCGCGATTATTGGCGATCACATGATTGGCTGCGTCCAGAATGGTCTGGGTCGAGCGATAGTTCTGCTCCAGTTTCACCACGCGCGCCTCCGGGTAGTCCCGTTCAAACTCCAGGATGTTACGGACATCTGCTCCCCGCCACTCATAGATGGACTGGTCGTCATCGCCCACGACACACAAGTTCCGGGTGCTGGCCGCGAGCAGCTTGACCAGCATGTACTGGGCGTGGTTGGTGTCCTGGTACTCGTCGACCATGATATGCGTGAACCGGTTACGGTACTTCTCCAGCACCTCAGGCCGCTCCCTGAACAGGCGCACGGTCGCCATTATCAAGTCGTCGAAATCCAGGGCATTGTCGCGCGCCAACACACCCTGATAAGCCTCATATAGCTGGGCGATAGTCCTCTGCCTTACGTCCCGCGCGCTGTCTTGGAAGCTCTCCACGTCCACGAGCTCATTCTTGGCTGCGCTTATCGCGGCCAACACCGATTGCGGCCGGAACATGTCGCCCGACACGTTCAGCTGCTTTAGGCATCGCTTGATCACGGTCGTCTGGTCCGATTCGTCCAGAATCGTGAAGCTTCGCTTGTATCCCAGGGCCTCGATGTCTTCGCGCAGTATGCGCGCGCAAAGCGAGTGGAATGTGGAAACCCACACCCACCGCGCCGCTGACCCCGCCAGCGCAGCCACCCGGCTTTTCATCTCGGCCGCGGCCTTGTTGGTGAATGTCACCGCCAGAATCCTGTAGGGCGGCACCCCGGCGCCCGAGATAAGGTAGGCGACACGGTGCGTGAGCACCCTCGTCTTGCCGCTCCCGGCGCCTGCCAGTATGAGAAGGGGGCCGTCGGTACACACGACGGCCTCTCTCTGTGGCGGGTTAAGCCCCTCAAGAAGCTCAGCGCCCATGCGCCTATTCCTCCAAAGCCCGAATCGCACGGGCAATGCGATCCAGCGACTTCTCCCGCCCCAGCAGAACAAGGCTTTCGAACAGAGGCGGGGTAACCCGCCGGCCGGTAATGGCTACGCGCACCTGCATGAGCAGGTCGCCCACCTTCCAACCGAGCGATTCCGCCAGGCCGCGCAGCGATGCCTCAATATCCTCGTGAGTCCACTGAGCCACCCCCGTGAGAAGCGTCTCGCACTCACGAAGCGCACCCGCTATGTCGCCCAGCGAGAGCTTGCCCTTGCCGACAAACGACTCCTTGGCCACATCCACCCTGTCCACAAAAAGAAATCCCAGCATGTCGGGGGCCTCGGTCAGCTTGCCCAGCCTGTCGGTGACCAGCGCAACAGCCCTTTCCAGGAACGCCTGGTCGGGAGTGGCGTACCCGGCCTTCTCCATGAACGGGCGCACTCTGGCAGCGAGATCCGCCGGTGTCAGGCTCCGGATGTACACGCCGTTGAACCAGTCTAGCTTCTTGATATCGAACACAGCATCCGAACGCGAGAGCGTGTCGACCGAGAAAGCCTCGACCAGCTCGTCCATGCTGAAAATCTCCTGATCAGTGCCGGGGTTCCAGCCCAAGAGGGCAAGGAAGTTCACCAGCGCTTCCGGAAGGTACCCCATGTCGCGAAACTCGCCGATGTAGACCGCGCCTGCGCGTTTCGAGATCTTGGTGCGGTCGGGGTTGAGCATGAGCGTCAAGTGCCCGAACTGCGGCGGATCCCACCCCATCGCTTCGTACACAGCAAGTTGGTCGAAGGTGTTGGTAAGGTGCTCCACAGCGCGGAACACATGCGTTATTGCCATGTGGTGCTCATCGACGACTGTGGCGAAATTGTAAACCGGGCTGCCGTCGGACTTGACTATCACGAAATCGCCGCGCTCGCCCATGTCTTTGTGCTGATTACCGCGGAGTAGGTCGACGAATGTCAGGGTCTCATCCGGGACTCGCAGCCTGATCACATGCTTCCTGCCCTCGGCTTCAAGCTCCGCGCGCTCCTCGGCCGCCAAAAGCCTGCACCTGCCGTAGTAGCGCGGAGGCTTGCCTGCCGCAAGCGCCTCTCTGCGCTCAGCTTCAAGCTCCTCGGGCATGCAGTAGCAGCGGTAAGCCTTGCCCTCCGCCATCAGCCTGTCGACGACCTCGCGATACGTGTAAGCGCGCTCCATCTGGCGATATGGCCCGTAAGGTCCACCGACATCCGGCCCTTCATCCCACTTTATCCCAAGCCATCTCAGCCCTTCGAGCACACCCTCTTCCGACTCTTTTGTGCTCCGGCTGAGGTCGGTGTCGTCGATTCTGAGGATGAACTTACCACCGTATTTCCTGGCGTAAAGCATGTTGTAGAGCGCAGTGCGCGCGGTGCCCACATGGCAATTGCCTGTGGGAGACGGCGCGATGCGAACCCTGACTGTCGAATCGCATTCCGCATTCATGATCCATTGTCAGCTCCTCTTCGCCTAGACCGTTGATCCTGTGATTTGCAGTCGCGCCCGCACGGCCGGCACGCGATATATGGACATGCCGTTTCCTGTGGGCAACAACTCTGTATCACGCGATATTGCCGTTATGCTCGCGAACAGCCCGCCCAAGATGGAGTCGGTGAACCTCAGATTCCTCAGAGGGCGCCCGATCTTGCCATCCTCAATCAGAAACGTGCCGTCCTTGGTCATGCCAGTGAAGATGGTCTTCACCGGGTGGACCGGGTTCGCGTAGTTGAACCGTGTGATGTAGATCCCACGCTCGGTCCCGGCGACCATCTCCTCAATGCTGGAATCGCCGGCGCTCATCGCAAGATGTTGAGGATAGCCGCCCGGCATGCCGCCTCCGGGAACAGCATGCCCCGTAGACTGCGCGTTAGCCCTGGCCGCCGCGGTCCTATCGTAGATCATTCCCGAGGCTATCCCGCGATCGATCAGGGTCACCCTCTGCCTGGGCACGCCTTCGAAGTCGAATGGCAGCGGCGAGGTATCAGGGTCATGCCAATCGTCGGCGATCGTGACCATCTCGGATGTGATCTGCGTCCCCAGCCGCCCGCTGGCATAGCTCCTTCCCTCTATGAAAGATATCCCGTTCATGCCCATGTACGCAAGCATCTGCAGGGCCGTGGCGACGGCCGACGGCTCCATAACGACCACGTACTCGCCTGGTTCCACATCGCCGGGGTGTCGCGCGGCAAGGCACTTGCGAACGGCCGTTGCTCCCAAGGCCTCGAAGTCGAGGTCGCCCACGCGCCGCGAAGCCGCCTCGGCGTACCCCGATCCGGCATCGGACTCAAACCCCGTCATCACCACGGTGATCAGTGAGGCGTCTGTCCCCCGGGCCCATGCCCTGACGCCCCTGGAGTTGGCGACGGCCACCTCCATCGCTCGCGTCCTGAGCGATCCGGAAGCGTTAAGCTCATGCGCGTCAGCCTGTCGTATTATGCGGCTCACAGCCTGCGCTCGCTGGGCCGGTGTGAAATCGTGAGTCTGCTCGTCGTATCCTTCGGCCTCCTCGTATTCCGCCGGATCAGCTAGCCCCGGGGCTTCGGGGTTCTCCGGCTGAACGCGGGCCATCTGGACAGCTCTTGCGGCAGCCTCCCGCACTGCGTCGCCGGTGATCTGATTGGCGGAAGCCCAGCCTTCTCGCGTTCCAAGCACCGCTCGAACGAGTAGCTCAGCGCTGTCGACGGTCGTGTTCTGATGGATTTCGGAATTGGCGAACCTGGTCAGGCTATCTGTCTCCAACATGAGTACCGCTTCTGCCGCATTGGCGCCGCAGGCGGAAATCGCAGCCTCGCACACACTGAGCGCGCGATCCTTCCCTACCATCTTCCCACACCCACCTTCACATTTCTGAACCTGGCAGGCGATGTGCCGTGCCCCACCCGCATGATCTGAAGCGGTTCACCCTTGCCGCAATTGGGCACTCCCCATAGCACCCATTCCTCGGGGCCGGCTATCCCGTCGCATGAACCCCAAAACTGGGGTGTTATCCCGGTATAGGTAGGGTTCTTGACCATCTCCGCCAACTCACCGTTGCGAATCCGGTAGCCTATCTCCGAGCCGAACTGGAAGTTTAGCCGCCTGTCGTCGATGCTCCAGCTCTTGATGCCGTCCATGAAGACGCCGTCGTCAGTTCCCGCGATCAGCGATTGCAGCGTATCGCTGCCCGGCTCAAGACAGATGTTGGTCATTCGGATGATGGGCATCCTGTCCCATCCGCTAGCACGCATGGCGCCGTTGCTCACTGTGCCAAGATCATGGGCGGTCTCTCGCGACATCAAGTAGCCCACGAACATGCCGTCTTTAACAAGATAGCTGTGGCAGGCGGGCGTTCCCTCGTCGTCATATCCGAAAGTGCCGAGCCCTCCGGGGATCCG
>Ga0116161_1003343_pt1 | contig 14343 bp, 14 predicted proteins | sample AD_JPNAS3_MetaG_FD_89877 | JGI IMG/M metagenome (GOLD analysis project Ga0116161, IMG submission 89877) | Active sludge microbial communities of municipal wastewater-treating anaerobic digesters from Japan - AD_JPNAS3_MetaG | ecosystem: Engineered > Bioreactor > Anaerobic > Digestate | place... | reverse complement strand
GCCTGCGCCAGCAACTCAGCCTTCATCTCAACACGGGTACGCTTCATTCGTCAAACCACCTACACTAAACATAAAGTCTTGCCCCTATTATGCCACAACTCGCCCCAAAACTGAACTGCACCCAGTGTCCTACATGCCCTTGCCTTCACCCAGAAGGCGTGCTATCATGGGAGTATCGACCATACTCCCATGATCATGGACTGTCAGCGGCGATGCCAATGGACAGGCACGCGTATCACAGGCAGTGAGTGCTGGGGCATGTGGGCACACAGCGCGTGGTCCCGTTCGCACGGGTAATGGGGCCTGGTTAGGTGCGAAATGAGGTGGCATATGAGCATTGCGTGGCAAGACCATATCGAGAGCACGCCGAATGTCCTGCGCGGCAGACCGCGCATCAAAGCGACGCGGATTCCGGTGGGGTTGATCCTCGGCTATCTGGCAGCCGGCAACAGCCCAGAGCAGATCATTGCGGAATTCCCGGATCTCAGCCGCGAGCAGATAGCTGCCTGTCTGGACTATGCTCGTGCGCTTGCAGAATTCGAAGTGGCCGTCTGATGAGCCTGAGATTCTTTGCGGACCACTGTATCCCCTCTGCAATCACCCGTATGCTGCGCGGCGCAGGTTATGAAGTGCTTGTCCTGAAGGAGCACATCCCTCGCGACGCAGATGCTGTTGTTATCGGCAAGGCTCAGGAGCTGGATGCCATCCTGGTGTCGTTGAATGGCGACTTTGCTGACATTGTGACCTATCCGCCAAACCACTACAAAGGCATCATCGCGCTGCAGGTCAGGAATCATCCAGAAGCGATCCCAGCGCTGATGCAGCGACTCCTGAGTTATCTGGTTGCTCATTCCGAAATGAGCCACTATGTAGGCCAACTGCTTCTGGTGGAAGTGCACAGAATCAGGATTCGCAGATAGAACCGCGGAGCGCGCGGTCATTGACGCCGAATACACAGGCCACGAGGCCGCGATCAAGGCCATGCTGGCCAACGTGGCACGGAGGCAACGCCCTGACCTGGCCGACTGCATTGTGTTCATGCAGGTGAGCAAGAGCTCCCAGGCTCACGATGCGGCGATCCGCATTGTGCGCGGGCAGGCGAAGGCTGATGAGGTGCTCACCGCGAGGAGGCTCCTGGAGTCTGTTTGCGTGTTGCTCCGCCCGGCTGATGCTTACACGCGCTGGCAGCCCCCGCAGTAGTAGATGGCGCCGCCCAGGTACGCCTCCTTGCGGATTTCCGTGCCGCAGGCCGGGCAGGGCGTGCCCACAGTGTTCTTGCTGAGCACCGTGCGGTAGCCCCCGGGCCGGCCGAAGAGGTCGCGCTCGGTGTCGCGCCCGCCCTGCGCCGCCATGGCCGCGAGCACCGTCTTGACGGTGTCGAACATGCGGCCGAACTCCTCATCCCCCAACTCCCCCATCTTGCGTTTGGGGTGGATGCGCGCCGTCCACAGGATATCCTGCAGCACGCCGTTGCCCAGCCCCGGGATGCGCTGTTCGGTGGCCAGGAACGCCTTGGCCGAGAGCGCCTCGCTGCCTGCGCGCAGGCTGTCGAAGTAGGCGCGGTCAAAAGCCGCCGAGAGTGGCGACGGCCGCGCCTTCGCTATGGCATAGTCCCTCAGGCCCACCGGCTCGCCATCCCCAACGCAGAGCAGCACGCCCCACATCTGCACGGTGGCGCTCAGCGCCGTGCCGTCAGCGAACTCGAGCAGCAGTTGGTGCTTGGCGGGCCGCTTCTCGCCCGCCGCATGGTAGCGCAGCGGGGTGCTGATCACGAGCGTCATCTCGTCCGCTCGGATCTCTACGTTCCCGCCGCTGGCCGTGGCCTGGCCCACCGTCTTCCCCGCCAGCCGGCTGTTGTACTCCGCCGGGTCGCCGGTGTACCAGGCGAACTTGTGCGGCGACTGGCCGGCCACCGCCGAGGCAATCCGCTTGCCGCTAAGCGTTCGCGCGGCCTGCTCGGCCAGGACCACCGCTTCGGGTAACTCGATCATGCCCCTATCCTCCTGCCGGCGCTGTGCCCCGTCTATCCACGACACAGAGATTGTATGATGCGCACCGCGCCTGTCAAGCCAGGGCGTGTCCCAAAGCTGTTGGGCACCCAGGCAGGGGCACATCCCATCATCGTTGGCGACCGGCTCTTGAGCTTCGCACGAACCCGGTGCTGGCCTTTAGGTTAGGGCCAGGCGCACGAGGGCATGTGTCTGTGCAGGCTTGTCTGCGCCCAAGGGGTGGCAGCGGAGCGGAAAACCCGGCCAGCACACGGGTGCCCCACAACTGTGGGACATACCCCCCAGGCAGCGGTGTGTTGACGCCTGCCCGATTGTGGATATAATAGTTAAGAGGCTTAACTGTTAAGAGATCGAAGCAAAGTGAGGCACCCATGGCCCCTCCAGCACCGGCTTCTGGCGAAGCCCTGCAGCAGGTGATCGATCGCCTCTGGGAGACCGTTCCGCCCCTGTGGAACCACATTCGAGCCAACGTGCGCGGCATTGCGAGCGAGTGCTTTGAGATGAGCGTGCCGCAGTTCCGCATCCTGCGCCACATCGGCAGCGGCGTCGGCTCGGCGAGCGCGCTCGCCGCGCTGACCCAAACCAGCGCGCCGGCCGTCAGCCAGTGCGTCGACGCGCTGGTTGAGAAGGGCCTCATCACGCGGCGCCAGAGCGAACAGGATCGGCGCTGTGTCGACCTGGCGCTGACCCCCGACGGCGCCGATGTGCTCGGCGTCATCTTTGCTGAAAACCGTCTCTGGATGGAGCACAAGCTGGCCTCGCTGAATCCTGAGGAAATGGGCCACATCCTCCGGGGTCTGGCGGCGCTCAAGGACGCCTTTCTCACCTAAGCCTGTGTTCCGCACCAAGCAAGGGCGGCTCCCACGCCGCCAGGCTCAGTCCGTGGCGGAGGGCTGTCGTGCGCGGCCACAACCGGCGGCGTGGGAGCCGCCTCTGCGTGGTGCGGAATCTGGGCTAAGGGCGAGCAAGCCCCGCCCTATGCCTGCGTTGCGGCCGCTCCGCCGCTCGTGTGCAGAGGTAGATGAGTCACCCTATGAATCACATCGCCAAGCTCTTTCGCTTCGTGCGGCCCTACTGGCAGCTCGCGCTGCTCTCGCTGGTGCTGTTGACGTCCTTGGTGTTCATGGACTTGGCGATCCCGCGGCTGATCCAGCGCATCATCGACGAGGGCATCAAGCAGCAGCGCATGGGTGTGGTGCTGCAGACCTCGGCGATCATGCTCAGCATCTCGGCGCTGAGCGCCCTGGTGGCCATCGGCAACAACATCTTTTCCATCCGCGTGGGCGAGAACGTAGCCCGCGACCTGCGCGAGGCCATCTTTGTCAAGATCCAGTCCTTCTCCTACGGCAACATCGACCGGTTCACCACCGGCCGGCTCATGGTGCGGCTGTCGAGCGATGCCAGCGCCGTGCAGCGCGTGTTCCAGGTATCGCTGCGCATCGGCACGCGTGGGCCGCTCCTGATGATCGGTAGTCTGATCCTCATGTTCAGCACCAGCCGCGAGCTGGCGCTGACGATGCTGCCCCTGCTGCTCGTCACCTCGGCCATCATCGTCGCCTTTAGCATCAAGATGGAGCCGCTGTTCCACGCCGTGCAGCACAGGCTGGATCGGCTGAACACCGTCTTGCAGGAGAACATCGCCGGGGCGCGCCTGGTCAAGGCCTTCGTGCGCGCCGGCTATGAGGGCGAGCGCTTTGGCGTGGCCAATGAGGATCTGGCCCGGCGCAGCACCGATGTCATGCAGTTCATGTCGGCCATGTCGCCGGCGCTGACCGTCTTTGTAAACATTGGCATGGTCGTTGTCATCTATGCCGGCGGCCTGCGCGCCATCGAAGGCGGCATGTCGGTCGGGCAGATCGTGGCCTTTACCAACTATCTGCTGACCACCATGAACCCGCTCATCATGATGACCATGCTCGCGAACACCTGGGCCAACGGCATTGCCTCGGCGCGGCGCATCAACGAGGTGCTCGACACCGTGCCCGACGTGCGCGACGACCCCAAGGCGCTGCCGCTGCCCGCCACTGCCCGGCCGCAGGTAGCCTTCCAGGGCGTCGACCTGCGCTACGACGGCAGCGGCGACCGCCTCGTCCTCGATGGCATCGACCTGGTCGCGGAGCCGGGCCAGACGGTCGCCATCCTCGGTGCCACCGGCGCCGGCAAGACGTCGTTGGTCAACCTGATCCCGCGCTTCTATGACCCCTGCGGCGGCCGGGTGCTGATCGATGCCACCGATATCCGCACCGTGCAGCAGAGTTCACTGCTCGGCCACATCGGCATCGTGCCCCAAGAGACGGTTCTCTTCTCGGGCTCCGTGCGCGACAACATCTGCTACGGGCGCCCCGAGGCGACCGACGAGGAGGTCATGGCGGCCGCACAGGTGGCTCAGGCCCACGAGTTCATCCTGCAGTTGCCCCAGGGCTACGACACCCACATCGAAGAGCGCGGTGCCAACCTCTCGGGCGGGCAGAAGCAGCGCATCGCCATCGCCCGGGCCCTGGTCATGCGCCCCAAGATCCTGATCCTCGACGACTCGACCAGCTCCGTCGACGTCGAGACCGAGACCAGGATCCAGGACGGGCTGCGCGAGGTGCTGCGCGGCTGTACGAGCTTTGTGGTCGCGCAGCGCATCTCGACCGTCCTGCGCGCCGACAAGATCGTCGTCATCGACAAAGGCCGCATCGCTGCCCAGGGCACGCATGCCGAGCTCATGCGCACCAGCCCCATCTACCAGGAGATCTATGAGTCGCAGTTGGGCAATGGATTACACGAGGGGGCCGAGTCGGCATAAAAGGCGTACTGTCATTGCGAGTACCCCAGGGTTCGGCGAACCCTGGGGTACTCGCAATGACAGTGACACCGGTCGCGGTGACGGCGAGAAGACGGGATGGATGTAGGAATGAGTGGCACAAGTCAGAGCACACCCAGCGTTGCCGATCTGAAGACGCGCATGCTCGCCGCCCGGGGCCCGGGTGCAGCGCGCTTTCTGCGCATCGAGAAGGCCCGTGACCCGCACCAGGCGCTGGCCCGCCTGTTGCCCTACCTCAGGCCCTTCCGGCTGGCCCTCGGTGTGGTGCTGGCGCTGGTCATCGCCTTCACCCTCCTGGGCCTGGTGGGCCCCTACCTGATGGGCCAGGCCATCGACGTGTTCATCGCGGGCAAGGACCCGGCCGGCCTGGCGCGCGTGGCGCTGTTTATGCTGGTGCTCTATGTCCTGACCAACCTGTTCCAGGCCGTTGCCAACTGGGTGATGGCGCGCCTGTCGCAGCAGGCACTCAAGGGCCTGCGCCGCGACCTCTTTGCGCACCTGCAGTCGCTCTCCATCGGCTTTTTCGACACCCACCCCGCCGGTGAGCTCATGAGCCGGCTGACCAACGACATCGAGGCCATCAACCAGGCGGTCTCGCAGAACGTGACCTCGCTCTTGGCCGGTGTGCTCTCGCTGGCGGGCATCCTCGTCGCCATGTTCGCGCTCAACGCCTGGCTGGCGCTGGCGACGCTGGTGGTGGTGCCGATCATGTTCTGGTTCACCGAGTTTGTCGCCAAGTACACGCGCAAGGGCTTCCGCCTGCTGCAGGAGCGCCTCGGTGCGCTGAACGGGGTGATGGAGGAGGCGATCAGCGGGCAGAAGGTGGTCAAGGCCTTTGGCAGGAACGATGCGGTGCTCGAGGCGTTCCGCGAGCAGAACCACGCCGTCTTTGAAGCTTCGATCTATGCCAATACCTATGCCATGATGCTGATGCCGCTGACGAACGTGCTGAGCAACTTTTTCGTCATCGTCTTGGCCGGGCTCGGGGGATGGCTGGCGCTGCACGGCCTGGTCAGCGTGGGCATGATCGCCACCTTTATCAGCTACGGGCAGAACTTTGTCGGCCCGCTGCGCCAGTTGGCCAGCATCTACAACTCGATCCAGGCGGCGCTGGCCGGCGCGGAGCGCGTCTTTGAGACCATCGACACTCCGCCGGAGGTGCCCGACGTGCCCGATGCCCTGCCGCTGGAAACGACGCAGGGCCACGTGCGCTTTGACGAGGTCACTTTCGGCTACACCCCCGGCACGCCCATCATCAAGCGCCTGAGCCTCGAGGCGCAACCCGGGCAGACCATCGCCCTGGTCGGCCCGACCGGCGCGGGCAAGACGACGATTATCAACCTGCTGACCCGCTTCTACGAGATCGAGGGCGGCCGCATCACCATCGACAGCCACGACATCCGCCGCGTGCGCAAGGCTGACCTGCGCCGCCAGCTCGGCCTGGTGCTGCAGGACGTGTTCCTTTTTGCCGATACCGTGATGGAGAACGTCCGCTACGGCCGGCTCGATGCCACCGATGCCGAGGTGATGCGCGCCGCCGAGTTGGCTGATGCCGACCACTTTATCCGCCAGCTCCCGCAGGGCTACCAGACGGTGCTCGCCGAGCGCGCTGCCAACCTCAGCCAGGGCCAGCGGCAATTGCTCGCCATCGCGCGCGCCATCCTCGCCGATCCGGCGATCCTGATCCTCGACGAGGCCACGAGCTCGGTCGACACGCGCACCGAGGCGCGCATCCAGAAGGCGCTGCTGCGGCTGATGCAGGGGCGCACCAGCTTTGTCATCGCCCACCGCCTCAGCACCATCCGCGACGCCGACAATGTCATCGTCATCGACCACGGCGAGATCGTCGAGCAGGGCACCCACCAGCAGTTGCTCGACCGCCGCGGCTTGTACCATCACCTGTACGTCAGCCAGTTCAAGGGCCAGGCCATCTGAAGGAGGGGGGTTCTGGAGGTCGTTGGGCGCCGCTGCACCGCCCGCGGGCGGTGCAGCGGCGCCCAACGACCTCCAGAACCCCCCTTGAAAGTAGGGGCCGGGTCACGAAAGCCGACCGACGATGCTACTGCGCAGGAGCGCCAGAAACTCGCTGAGCACCGCTGCGGTGGCGCCCCACACCTTGTGGCCGTAGACGAGGAAGTAGGGCACGTCGGTTTCATAGCCGCGGATGATGCGGGTCTCCGTGCCGGCGGTTGCCGCGTCGAGCAGCAGGTCGAGCGGCACCTCGAGCAGCTCGGCCACCTCGTTGGGGTCGGGGTGCAGCGCGGGCCGGGCGGGCGCGTAGGCCACCCAGGGGTGGATGCGGTTGGCGCTGACGGGGATCTCCAGCGGGGTGAGCGGCCCGAGGTGCTCCAGGCCGCGCCTGTCGAGCCCCAGCTCTTCGCGCGCCTCGCGCAGGGCGGTGTCGCGGAGCGAGGCATCGCCAGGCTCGCGCAGGCCCCCAGGGAAGGAGATTTGTCCAGCGTGGGCGGTCAGGTGATCACAGCGCCGCGTCAGCGCAACCGACAGCGCCTCGCCGTGGGGGTAGAGTAGCACGAGGACGCCGGCGTCGTGGTAGTGCACCGGCAGGCCCTGCACCGCCCTGTGCGGCCGCGGCGCCATCAGTTGTTGCGCAGCCGGCCCGGGCAGCGGCTGCGCCATGGCGCGGCGGACGAGCTGGATGGTGACCATGGATGAGCTCCTGATGCAGAGACACGATGCGTGAAACGTGATGCGTGATGCTCGAGAAGACGGCGACGGTGATATCCGGCACTATTCTCTGTCCACAGTCTAGCCCAAGCCGCCCGATCGTGCAACCGGCGCGGCTCTTCAGGGCATGTCCCATCATCGTTGGCGACCGGCTCTTGGGCTTCGCACGAACCCGGCCAGCACGCGGGTACCCCACAACTGTGGAATGTGCCCGGCTCTTCAGCCTGGCCCGACTCTTGCCATGCTGCACCTGATGAGCGTTCGCGGGGGGGTGAGCGCATGGCGTCGCGACGCAGCCGGGCCTACCTGGCGGCCATGCGGCTGGTCGAGCGTATCTCGGCCGAACTGGGCACCACCTCGTACGTCTGGGGCGGCTTTGCCCTCGACGTCTATGAAGGCCGCGTGCTGCGTGAGCACGACGATATCGACTATCTGACCGTGGACCTGCCCGCGCTCAAGCCGCAGTTGGCCGGTCTCTTTGCCGCGCACGGCTGGCCGGCCAAGGAGCTGAGCAATGGCGACCTCTCGCCGCGGCGCCACGGGCTCAAGATGCAGCTCGGCCAGATCGCCCTCGGCGCGCGCGTGCGCTGGACCTACGATGGCGACCGCGGCTACCTCGAGTTTCCCTTGGCCTGGCTGCGCCCACACCCGGTGCGTTTCTGTGGCCTCGAGGTGCACGTTGTCGAGCCCGAGCTCGAGTACGTCACCAAATGCTGCCCGCAGTTGCTCAACCCCGATTGGCGGCTGCGCGAGCGCGAAATCGCGGCCAGGGAGCGGCTGCGTGCGCTGCTCTGGGCCAAGGGCGTGGACCCCGAAGCGCTCTATGCCCGGATCACCCTCTGGCGCGAGGCACCATAGTGTTCGTAGTACGGGAGAAGGTGTGCTGCGCCTCCCCCGCGCCCATGGGCGCGGGGGAGGCGCAGCACACCTTCTCCCGTACTACAAGCGAGCGGCGCTGCGATTAGCGCCCTGCCCCGGTTGGCGCTATAATAGCCGCAATCAGCCTTCCCGGCCCACGTGGAGGGAGTGCATGAAAGCCAACATCATACTCGCCGCCCTGGCCCTGCTCTTCGTGGCCAGCGGCTGCAGCGCGACGCAGCCCGGCGAGACCCCGCAACAGCCTGAGGCGACCGGCGCGCCGGCCGCTGCCGCAGCGCTCGTCAACGGCCGCGCTGTGCCCTTGGCGCTCTATGAGGCACAGGTGAAGGCGGCGCTGGCGGCCTTCACCGGGCAGCCCGGCCTCGACCCCGACAGCGCCGGCGCGCAGACGGCACTGCGCCAGCAGGTACTCGAGATGCTGATCGACCGCGCGCTCATCGACCAGGCGGCCGAGCGTCTGGGCATTGCCGTCGACGAGGCCCAGGTGAGCGCCGAGGTCGAGCGTGTGCGCAACCAGGCGCAGGGCAGCTTTGCCGACTGGCTCGCCGCCAACGGCTTTAGCGAAGAGACCTTTCGCGCTCAGACGCGCTCTGATCTGGTGGGCGCGGCCGTGCGCGACGCGGTGACGAAGGATGTGCCCACCACTGCCGAACAGGTGCATCTGCGCCAGATTGTGGTCGAGAGCGAAGCTGAGGCGCGGGGCCTGCTCGAGCAACTCGGCCCGGGCCAGGCTGCCTTCGAGGCCCTGGCCCAGCAGCACTCGGCCGACCCCGATACGCGCGACTCGGGCGGCGACCTGGGCTTTGTGCCCCGCGGCGTGCTTCTGCTGAGCGTTGAGCAGGCGGCCTTTGCCCTGGAGCCCGGCCAGGTCAGCGACCCGATACAGAGCCCGCTCGGCTGGCACATCCTCAAGCTCGAGGCGCGCGACCCGGCCCGCGAGGTCCCATCGCAGATGCTGTACGCCGTGCGCCAGGAGGCGTTCATGCACTGGCTCGACGATGAGCGGACCAAGGCGACGATCGAGAGGCTCGTTGAGTAATGCGTAATACGTAATGCGTAAGGGGTTCCGGCTGCACTGGCCTGAGGGCCAGGCGGACGGAACACGCAATACGCGACACGCAACGAGTCACGCATGACGCATCATGTATCGCTTTTCACGCATCACGGAGGTTCCCATGCCCAAGCTCGCCATCACAGGCAAAGGCGGCGTCGGCAAGACGACGCTGGCGGCGCTGTTGGCCCATCTCTATGCCGCTGAGGGGCAGACGGTGCTGGCGATCGACGCCGACCCCGATGCCAACCTGGGCTCGGCCCTGGGCTTTACCCCCGAGGCCCTGGCCCGGATGCACCCCATCGCCGACATGAAGGACCTGATCGCCGAGCGCACGGGCACGCAGCCGGGGCAGTACGGGGGCATCTTTACCCTCAACCCGCGCGTCGACGACATCCCCGACCGCTTCGCGGCGGTGCGCGGCGGCGTCAGGCTGCTGGTGCTGGGCACCGTGCAGCGCGGCGGCGCGGGCTGCTTCTGCCCCGAGAACACGCTGCTGAAGAACCTGATGCTGCACCTGATGGTGGGCCGGCGCGAGGTGGTGATCCTCGACATGGAGGCCGGGCTCGAGCACCTGGGCCGCGCCACGGCGGCGGCGGTCGATGCCTTTGTCGTCGTCGTCGAGCCGGGGCGTCGCTCGCTGCAGACGGCGCAGGCCGTCGCGCAGCTTGCCCGCGACATCGGCGTCGGCCGCATCATGGTGGTGGGCAACAAGGTGCGCGGGCCGGAGGACGAGGCCTTTATCGCCCGCAGCCTGCCCGGCGTCGAGGTCCTGGGCTACCTGCCCTTCAGCCAGCAGGCCATCGAGGCCGACCTCGCCGGCCAGGCCATCTATGAAGCCGCGCCCGAGCTGGTCGCGCGCGCCCAGGAGATCAAGGAGCGGCTGGGGGGGACGTGATGCGTGATGCGTAAGACGTAATGCGTAATGCGTAAGGGGCGTTCGCTCTGGCACTCGCGCTGGCTCGGGTCAGACGCAACACGCAACACGCAACACGAGACCCTCACGCATCACGCATTACGTTTTACGCATCACGCATCACGCATTCCGCATCACGTCTCACGCCCTACGCCACGGAGGAGACGAGCCATCGTTGTTGCGCATGTCCGGCCAAGGTTGGCCATTGCACTTGCATTACTGGCGATAGTGGCGACGGCCTGTGCGTTGCCGGCGGCGACGGCGCCGCCTGTCGCCACGCCCGATGCTGCCTGGCAGCCGGAAACGCCGACCCCTACGCCTGCCGCCCAACCACGGGCGACCATGCCGGCCATGCAGGGGCCGCTCGCCCAGGTGCTCTTTGAGCGCGGCAGCGAGCTCTGGGGGCTGTGTCTGCCCGCCAACGAGCGGCAGCCCGTGGTCCAGGGGCTGCAGGGCGCGAGCTCCTTCGGGGTGGGCGATCCCTGGGCACTGGCGCCTAACGGCCGGTACCTGGCCCTGGCGCGCAACGGCGACGGCCAGGTGACGCTGGCGCTGGCGGCGCTGCCCGGCGGCCAGTTGCAGGAGGTGGGGCGCTACGCCGGGCGCATCGAGGCTCTGCGCTGGAGCCACGACTCGACGCGCGTCGCCTGTGTGGTCAACCGGCGCGACGTGCGCACCGGCGACCTGCAGGAGGCGAGCCTGCACCTCTACGACGTGGTGGGCTGGCGCGATACCGTGCCCTACCGCCAGGCCTTCGAGGGGCCCGACACGGTGCGCCAGGAGCTGTGGCTGGAGGGCTGGGTGCCTGGCGATCAGGCCCTCTACGTCGCGATTGCCGGCGACCGTACGGCCGACGCGGGCATGCTCTACGCCCTCAACGCGCGCGGCGGCGAGCCGCGGCTCGTCTCGGCCGATTATGCGCTCAAGGGCGGCCAGGCCGTCTCGGCAGCGAGCGCACGCGTGCTGCTGCGCGCGCGCGCCGCGCGGGGCCGCGCCGCGCCGCTCTTCGTGGCCGGCGTTGCGCCCGACGGCAGCCTGAGCGATATCCAGCCGCTGAGCCCCGACGATTGGACGGTGGGCGCGGTGGCCTGGTCGCCCGATGGGCAGCAGGTGGCCGCCGAGCGCCTGGAAACGCAGGCTCACGGCACCTACGCCGTGCACCTGTGGCTGCTCGCGCCCGACGGGGCGGAGCCGCGCCAGCTCACGGGCGACCCCATCTTCCGCGAAGAGCAGCCGGTGTGGACCCCCGATGGCCAGGCCATCGTCTTTGGCCGCTGGCGGACCGAGCGGCCCGAGCCGGCGGGCCTGTGGACCCTCCATCTGCCTGCCGCTGAGCTCGAGCTGCTCGACGAATCGGGCCTGCGAGCGCAGGCGGTCGCCGGCGAGGGGCGGTGAGCAGCGCCGCGCAGGCCGATTTCCGCGCCCGCCTGCTCGCCGGGCAGCCGCTCGACTTGCAGGCCTTCCGGCCCCTGATGGCAGAGCGCTTCCCCGAGCTGGCCACGTTGGCCGGTGTGGCCGCCGGGTGCGGCGAGGGGCACCTCGCTGAGGATGCGTTGCAGCACACCCAGCAGGTGCTGGCGCGGCTGCAGCCGCTGCTGGCCGGCCTTGCGCCCGAGGAGGCGCAGGCGCTGTACCTGGCAGGGCTGTTGCACGACGTTGGCCGCAGCCCGTTGGCCGGCCCGGCGCAGCGCCGCTCGAGCCACGAGCAGGCGGGCGCCGCGCTCGCCCGCGAGGCCCTCTTTCGGCTGCAACTGGCCGGCCCGCTGCGCGATCACGTGGTGTACCTGGTGCGCCAGCACGCGCTGCCGGCGGCGTTCGGCGGGCGCGAGGCGGCGCTGCCGCGCATGCTGCGCCTGGCGTGGACGCTGAATACGCGCCTGCTTGACCTCCTGGCGCGCGCCGATTTGGGCGATGCGGGCACGGCGGCGGCGCAGCGCCACGCGGCGCGCATCGCCGCCTTCGAGGCGCGCTGCCGCGAGCTCGGCGTGTTCGGCCGCGAGCCGCCGCCCCTCGTCGCGCCCCGGCGCTGGCGCGCGCTCGCCCCACGCGATCCGCTGCTGTGCCGCCGCCTGGCCGGCGAGCTGCGTTTCTGGCGCCTGAAGGGCCGCATCGCCACAACCCAGGATGCGGAAGCATGGCTGGCCGAGCAGCGGCCACAGCCGGCGGGCACGCTGTACCTGCCGGTGGGCGTGCCGGGGAGCGGCAAATCCACCTGGGTGGCCCGCGAGGCGCCGCAGGCGCGGCTGGTGTCGATGGACGAGATGCGCGAGCGGTTGACCGGCAATTCCCTCGACCAGAGCCGCAACGCCGACGTCTTTCGCCGCTGCCGGCGCGAGCTGGCGCAGGCGCTGCGCGCCGGCGAGACTGTGGTGTGGGATGCGCAGAGCCACACTTGGTCGTCGCGCCAGGGGCTGCTGGCGCTGGCCCGCGAAACGCACGCCTATGTCATTATCGTCTACTTTGATGTTCCCCTGGCGCTGTCCCTCGAACGCAACAGGAAGAGGGCGGCGATGGTGCCCGAAGCGGTGATCGTGCGCAGCTACCGCGACCTGCAGGAGCCCCGGCCGTTCGAGGCTGAGGAGATGTGGCGAGTCGACGCCGATGGAGAGTGCACTCGATACCCGGCAGACGAAGCGGCTGGCGCTTGAGACCGGCTCTGAACCAGGAGCAATAGGGGATCGCACCGGGCTGGTGCGAAGCGAGCGAGCCGGTCACCCGCCCGCTTTTGTCAGATTTGGGCATCTGGTATAGATTCAGCGCTCGTGTCCGCGCCGCTGGTTGTCCTGGAAGGAGACATAGGGTGCGCATCTCTGTCGTCAGCGACGAGATCAGCGACGATTTCGAAGAGGCCGTGGAACTCGGGTTGCGATTGGGCGTCAATACCTACGAGCTGCGCTGGGTGCGCCCGGCCGGCACTTTTCTGCGCCGCCGCATCGGCGACCTGGCCGACGCCGAGGCGCTGGCGCTCGCCGCCGTGGCCGAGCGCCATGGCGCCGTGATCGGCACCATCGCGCCCGGCGTCTTCCAGTGCCCCTGGAACGACGGCCGTGAGGTCGAGGCCCAGATGTCGCGCCTCGAGCGCTCCTTCCACATCGCCGAGATGCTGCGTGCGCGCGATATCGTCGTCCACAGCTTTCAGCCGCCCGCCGGGCGCCGCAATGGCATCTGCCCGCCGGGCGTGATCGACGCCCTTGGCCTGGCCGCCGCGCGCGCCCAAGGCGCCGGCCTGCGCCTGCTCCTCAAGAACACCGCCGATTGTTACGCCGATACCGGCGCCCACACCGCTGCCATCGTGCAGGCGGTGCATTCCAGCGCCCTCGGCGTGAGCTGGGACCCCTGCCACGCCGCGCGCCTGGGCGAGGACGCCACCGGCGATGGCTACAACTGGGTGGCGCCCTTTGTGCGCGACGTGCGCATCAAAGACCAGGCATGCCGCGACAGCCTCGGCTTCGAGTACACCGTGCTCGCCCAGGGCGGTTTAGACTGGCCCGGCCAGCTCAAAGCGCTCGCCGGCGACGGCTACCGCGGCACCGTCACCGTCGGTTCGCAGCTCGAGCCGCGGCTGCTCACCACCATGCGCAGCCTCGAAGCGCTGCGCCGGCTCCTTGCCGAGAGCACACGGGTATGCCCCAAGAACGCCGGGAATGCCTAACCCAGGCATTTCCCCAGACGGGTGATGACCGGGCTCCCCGCTCCGCACGAGCCCGGTATGGGCCCCTTTTGGGGGTTTTGCGGGCTGGCTGGCGTTGCTGACCGCCCCGCGGGGCGGCCAGCAACGCCAGCCAGCCCGCAAAACCCCTACCTGAGGGCTGGCACCGGGTTCGTGCGAAGCCCAAGAGCCGGTCACTGACGATGATGGGATATGCCCCGTGGGTGTAGTTCAGTTTTGGGGCGAGTTGTGGCATAATAGGGGCAAGACTTTATGTTTAGTGTAGGTGGTTTGACGAATGAAGCGTACCCGTGTTGAGATGAAGGCTGAGTTGCTGGCGCAGGC
>Ga0116161_1003333_pt1 | contig 14380 bp, 9 predicted proteins | sample AD_JPNAS3_MetaG_FD_89877 | JGI IMG/M metagenome (GOLD analysis project Ga0116161, IMG submission 89877) | Active sludge microbial communities of municipal wastewater-treating anaerobic digesters from Japan - AD_JPNAS3_MetaG | ecosystem: Engineered > Bioreactor > Anaerobic > Digestate | place... | reverse complement strand
TTCTCCAGCGCCTCGATCACGTGGTGCTGGTTGGGATCGGACATCACGGGGTTTTCCCCGAGCACGTAGAGCGCCTTCACGTCGCCGGCGATGGCGCCGTTGAGCGACTCCACGATGGTGAGGCCGGGCTTCATCGACAGGTCAAAGGCGACCTTCCAGGCCTCCATGAATTTCTTCTTATTATCTTCGCTCGCGATGGGCTGATAGGCCGGGTAGACGGCATTGAGCGCGCCCATGTCGCAGGCGCCCTGCACATTGCTCTGACCCCGCAGCGGGTTCACGCCGCCGCCCGCGACGCCGATATTGCCCAGCATCATCTGCAGGTTCGCGACGCTCTTCACGCCGTTGACGCCCGACTTGAACTGCGTGATGCCCATGCAGTAGTACGCCGCCATGGGCGTGGCCTTCGCGAGGATCCGCGCGGCCTTCACGATGTCGTCGGGGTTCTTGAGGCCGCAGATGCCGGCGACGTACTCGGGCGTATACTTCTCGAGCGTTTTCGCGACATCGTCGAAGCCCTCGCAGCGATTGGCGATGTAGTCCTTGTCCTGAAGGTTTTCCTTTAAAATCACGTGCATCAGGCCGTTCAGGATGGCGATATTGGTCCCCGGAAGGATCTGGAGGAACACATCGGCGTATTTCGCCAGATCGATGCGCCGCGGATCGACGACCACCAGTTTTTTACCCTTGTTGATGACCTCGTTCTTGATCATGGACCCGATGACCGGATGGTTGTCGGTCGTGTTCGAGCCGATGACCAGAAAGGCCTCGGTAAGGGGTATCTCACGTATCGAATTCGTCATGGCACCAGAACCGAGCGTGGCCGCCAGACCGGCGACCGTGGAGCTGTGTCATAGTCGAGCGCAGTGATCGACATTATTGGTGCCGATCACCGCCCGCATGAATTTCTGCATCAGGTAGTTCTCCTCGTTGGTGCACTTGGCCGACGAGAAGGCCATGATGGAGTCGGGGCCGCTCTTCGCCTTGATGTCGGAGAGCTTCGAGGCGACCAGACCGAGCGCCTCCTCCCAGGACGATTCCTCGAGTTTTCCATTCTTCCGGATGAGGGGCTTGGTGATGCGCTTGTCCCCCTGCACGAAATCGAAGCCGAAGCGGCCCTTCACGCAGAGATGGCCGCGATTGGGGCCGTCGTCGTTGCCCAGGGCCTTGACGAGCTTCCCTTCCTTGTTCTTGTAGAAGTCGATCTTGCAGCCAACGCCGCAGTAAATGCAGATGCTGGATTCCTTCTCGAGCTCCCACGCCTGGCCGCGTCCCAGCACCTCCTGGAAGGTGAGCGCGCCGGTGGGGCACATCTGAACGCAGGTGCCGCACTGCACGCACGACGATTCGCCGATGGCGTCGTTCATGTCGGAGGTGAGATGCGCGTGGCTTCCGCGTCCGGTGAAGTTCCACACGTTCATGAGCTGGACCTCGGCGCAGGCCTTCACGCAGCGCCCGCACAGGACGCAGCGGTTCTCGTTGCGCTTGAGGCCGGCGCTGGTCACGTAATCGACATCCCGACGATGCTTCGGGAAATCCGCTCCGGAGGGTTCGACACCGTACATAAAGCAGAGCGCCTGCAGCTCGCAGGCGCCGTTTGCGTCGCAGTACAGGCAGTTATGATCGCCTTCGGCCAGCAGCAGCTCGAGCAGGCCGCGTCGAATGGCGGCGATCTCTTCGTCGTCGGTAACAATCGTCATGCCGTCGCCCGCCGGCTCGGTGCACGAGGTCTTGAGCATGGTGCCGTTTACCCGCACGATGCAGAGACGGCACGCGCCGGTTTTGGACACCTTGGGGTGGTAGCAAAGATACGGAATGGAAATCCCGTTGGCAAGGGCGATTTCGAGGATCGTCTGTCCCTTCCCCCCGGTTACCTCACGTCCGTCGATGGTAAGCGTGATGGAATTCTCTCCCATGTGCAACTCCTTTCTCTCTCAGTTCGATTTTATATACCTCACCCGATGCGCACAGCGCTCCTGCGTGCCGGGACTCGAATCGTAGAAGGCTACATTGTTAAAATAAATATAATCAAAAAACAAAATATTTATTAAAAACAAACGGAAACCAATAATACCATTGCAAGCTTCTTTTTATGCCAAGGGTGCAGCGTGCACGTTATAATTTCAAGGAAAATTCTTGGCCCCGATGTCCTATTTGCACGGCACAATGCACCCGTACGCCGCCCTTAAATCGCGCGAACGGTTTTCTATTGACACCCTGCGCACCGGGGGCGTCAATCAACCACGCGCAGGAAATTCGCATGAAACGAAAGCAGCCACAACAGCACGACGCGACCAATTCGACCAACGGCACGCGCCATGACCGCTAACGTCCGCATCTTCGGCATGCCCGCGGAGCGGGGCCGCTGGGTCTTCGTGGCCCTCGGCTTCGTCATGAACATTTGCATGGGCAGCATATACGCCTACAGCATCTTCAAGCCGTTCATCGAGCGCGAATTCGACGTTTCCCCGCTTGCAAGCGCCATCCCCTTCATGCTGTTTTCGGCCTTCTTCGCCTTCCTCATGTTCTTCGGGGGAAAGTTCATGGAGATCATGGGACCGCGCTACCTGTCCATCGTGGGCGGGGTGATCATGGCCATCGGGTGGATGCTCGCCTCGTACGCATCGAATGCGTTCATGCTGGCCGTCTCCTACGGCGTGATCGGGGGCGCCGGTGTCGGGCTCGCCTACGGCTGCCCCATCGCCATCGCGGCGCATTGGTTTCCCGACAGAACGGAGCTGGCCGCGAATATCATGCTCGCCGGGTTCGGCGGGTCGGCCGTCATAACGGGAACGGCGGCGATGCTGCTCATCGACCGGGCGGGGGTGACGGGCGTCTTCATGAACTTCGGCATCACCTTTCTGGTCGTCCTTTTCGCGGTCTCGCTGCCGCTTCGCTTCCCCGCACCCGGATGGCGCCCCGCCGGTTGGGCGCCCGCGGACATCTCCGGAAACGACGTCGATTTCGATTCGCACGAGATGATACGGACGGCCTCATTCTGGGGACTCTCGCTGTGCGTCATCATCGGCTGCACGGCGGGGCTGATGGCGATCTGCATCGCGGTCCCGGCGGGGATGGAGCTTGCGGGTTTGGATTTCGGCGTCGCGGCGGCCCTGGTGGGGCTCTTCTCGGCGTTCAATGCGCTGGGGAGGATCCTCTTCGGCGCGCTCTCCGACCGCACCGCGCCGCGCCGGGGGGCCATGATCAACTTCGCGATAGTGCTGGGCGCATGCGCGCTCATGGTCGCGCCGATCGGTGCCGATACCGCGCGCTATATCATCGCCTTCTGCGCGCTCTGGCTCACGCTGGGCGGCTGGCTCGCCATCGCGCCCGCGGCCACGGCGTCCTTTTTCGGCATCCGGCACTATGCGAAGAACTACGGCGTCATCTTCTTCGCCTACGGCATCGGTGCGGTGCTGGGCGGCGCCATCGGCGGCGCGTCGCAGCTGTTGTTCGGCTCGTACCGGTTCGCGTTCCATCCGGTTCTCGCGCTTGCCGCGCTGGGGATTGTCCTGGCGGCGCTCCTCATCACCCCGCCCCGAACGCGGCGCATTGACGGCCCGCGGTGATCTCGCAGGCCCAACGGCACGAACCGTCCTACAGCGGAAAGCCCCGATCGAGACGCCGGTGCGTAAATTTCTTCCGCCCCTCGGCGTAGTCGGCAACCGTCTGCCCGCTGCCGACGAGCTTGTACTTGTAGATCACCAGCCCCTCGAGGCCCACCGGCCCGCGCGCATGAATCTTGTTGGTGCTGATCCCCACCTCGGCGCCCAGCCCATAGCGGAAGCCGTCGCTGAAGCGCGTGGAGCAGTTCCAGAAAACGTCGCCGGAATCAACGAGATCCATGAACTCCATCGCGGCGCGCTCGTTCGCGGTGATGATGACGTCCGTGTGCCCGGATCCGTAGGCGTTGATGTGGTCGACCGCCTCTTCGAGCCCGTCCACCACCTTGATGGACAGAACGTAATCGAGGTATTCGGTCTTCCAGTCCTCCTCGGTCGCCGGGGCGCAGTCGACGATGGCGCGCGTGCGTTCGCAGCCGCGCAGCTCCACGTGATGACGCTCCAGCGCCTCCTTCGCGGCCGGGAGGAACGCGGGCGCGATCTCCCGGTGCACCAAGAGCGTCTCCAGGGCATTGCACACGGCCACGTACTGCACCTTGGAATCGACGACCACGCGCACCGCCATGTCGATATCCGCGCCGGCATCCACGTAGGCGTGGCAGATGCCGTCGGCGTGTCCCAGCACCGGGATGTTCGAGTGGTCCATGATGTAGCGCACGAACTCGTTTGATCCGCGCGGAACGATAAGGTCGATGTACTCGTCCATCGCGAGCATCGCGTTCACGTCGTCGCGCGTCTCCAGGAGCGCGAGCCAGCCGTCGGGCACGCCGGTGTTGATCGTCGCGCCGGCGATGATGTCCGCGAGGATACGGTTGGTCTCGCGCGCCTCGCTCCCCCCTTTCAGGAGCACGCCGTTGCCGCTCTTGAGGCACAGGGTGGAAATCTGCACCAGCGCGTCCGGCCGCGACTCGAAGATGATGCCGATGACGCCGATGGGGCAGCTCACGCGGTAGAGCGCGAGCCCCTCGTCGAGCTCGGTCGCGGCCTGCGTGCGGCCCACAGGATCCGGGAGCGCCATGAGGCTCTCGATGCCGGCGACGACGTCGCGGATCTTCGCGGAATCGAACCGGAGGCGCTTCATGAGCGGCGCGGCGAGGCCCTCCTTCTCGCTTCGTTCGAGATCGGCAAGGTTCGCCTTGACGATGTCGTTCTCGCGCGCCAGGAGCGCGTCGGCGATCGCCATGAGCGCGGCGTTCTTCACCTCCGCGCCGGCGGCCGCGAGACGGATCGAGGCTTTTTTTACTGTTTGTACGGCTTCGTGCATGTTCATGGTTTTAACCTCACCCCCGGCCCCTCTCCCATAGGAGAGGGGAGATTCCAATACATTACCTCTTAAGCGCTCCCCCTTCTCCTGCGGGAGAAGGGGGCTGGGGGGATGAGGTTTCCCCGTCCAGATGCCGCATCAGCTTCGCATAGGTGGGGCCGTCCTCGCGCCATACATGGCAGGTGTTCCTGAGCATGCCGTCCATTTTCTTCCGGGGGGCCGCGGTATCGGCCGTCACCCGGCGGCGGGCGCGATGGGCCCAGTAGCCCTGAATGATCGCCGGCGCGATCGCGAGCAGGAGCGTCACCAGGTGCGCGCACCCGCGCGGCCCCCCGGCCAGCGCCTTCACCTGCTTCGTGAAGCCGGGGCCGATGGCCATGCCGCACGCTCCGGCCAGGCAGTCCCGCGTCTCGGCGCACTCGGCGCGGGGCGCGCCGGGCATCTCCACCTCGATTTCCCGGATGATCAGCGCCGGCCCCTCCGCCAGGACGCGGATCACCATGTGATGGATGATCCCCGCCGGGCGCGCCTCGCCCGACAGGAGGTGGTACTCGTTGGTGCGGTCGTCCACCAGCGCCCCTTCCGCCATGATGGTATGCTCGTCCACGGCATAGGTGGCGATGCTGATATCGCGCCGGTGCACCAGGTCGCGCGCGCATTCCTTCAACGATGCCATGCCGCCCCTCCTCTTCGCGCGGCGATTGTCGCATACCGCGTGTTTTCTGTCAAGGGGGGCGCGCGGATCAATATCTTTCTTGACACGGCCGCGCGCGGGTCGTCCACTGCGAAGCGACCGCATGGATGGACACGACGACAACGCGCCCTGGGGACCGGTCGGTCCCGACGCGCCCGATACCGACGAGGCGCTCGAGCGCGCCTATACCGAGCGCAAGGCGCGCTACTATCGCCACGTGCTGCGCAAGGAGGACGGCGCGCTCCTGCGGCGCATCCTCAAGATACCCGACAGCTGGAGCGACTACGAGCGCGCGCACGGCGCAGGCGCCTCCCTGTCGGACCACCAGAAGAAGCGCCTGTCCGACATCAAGAAATCCAAGGGCGACGAGCTCGCCTTCGAGAGCCGGTACATCCTCGGCCTCATCACCATCGAAAACGCCCTTCTGGCCTGCCTCCAATACCACGAGTCCTGCGCGGCCCTGGCCGACGACGCGCTCGAGAGCGCCCGGGAGATCCTCGCCGGCGCCGCCGCCGGGCCGTTCAACTTCAAACACCTGCTCCTGAGCCTCGCCAAGCGCTCCATCAGCGACCTGTACTATCTGATGGCCTCGTACCAGAAGTTCTATCATAAAAAGTGCTTCGAGTTCGACGCCGATTTCACCGCCGTGGTGGAGCGCATCGCGGGCACGATCCGCGCCGCCGGCACGCTCGACGAGCGGTTGCGCGGCTTCTCGAAATACCGCGAGATCATCGCCCCGTTCTTCACGCGCTCGTCCACCTATGCGGGGCTGCGCCTGGACGAGATCTCGCTCAAGCGCCAGTACGAGTCCGGCGGGATCGGCATCAAGCCGGAGCACCTCGAGATCGTGGTCCCCGCGCTGGACGCCTACCGGACCGAACTGCGGCGCAACCACGACTTCATCGCCTACTACTACAACCGAACCGACGGAAAGCGCTACCGGTACGATTTCATCCGCACCGCCCTCTTACAGAAAAACGCCGCGGGCGGGATCTCCGAGGAGACGCTCGAGAGCTTCATCGCGGTGCACGATTCCTTTTGCGCCATCGAGGCGCGCTTCCTCGAAAAGGGACTGGCCGATTTCGGGCCGCCCGCCCTCTTCTACGGCGCCGCGACGGAGCTCGCCTTCCAGTGCTGCAAGGTGCTCGAATACCTGTACCTGCGCGGGGGCCACTACGAGAAGCTCCAGGACATGCGGTCGCGATGGCTGCAACACACGGAGCAGGACCTCCACCGGCTGCGCCAGCTCGCGTGATCCTCCCCGCGCCGCCCCGGGAACCATAAAAAGTATTGCAAATATTCACCGCATGTGCACACTCTCCGTATTTCCACGGCATGAGGGGGCGCCATGATCAAGGGATTCAACCGACAGGAAAAGAAGGCGATCATCGCGATCCTGAAGTTCATCATACACGCCGACGGCGTGATCATGGACAACGAGATCGCGAAATTCAACGAGCTGGCCGAGCGCAAGGGCTTCGAGGACTTCGCCGACGTCTTCAACGAGGTGGACCGCGAGGTCCGCACGCTGGACGACCTCCGGGGCGTCATCGCCGCCGTGACCAGCGAGACGCACCGCAACGACATCCTGAAATACGCCGTCGAGATCGCCCTGGCCGACATCTCAATCAAGCCCGAGGAGGCGCAGATCCTGAAGCTCGTCGGGAAGGAATGGAAGATCAACATCACCGCGCTCATGAAGGGAAAGTGAGCGCCCGCAGGATAACCGGATGAAAGTCCGCACGCTGATCCTCGCGCTCCTGGCGGCCGCCGCGCTCGCGTCGGGCTGCGCGCCGCACGACGCCGTGACCGTGGACACGGGCTGGCGCATAACGCGCGCCGACGCGCCGGAGCACGCCGCCCCCGGCTTCGACGACGCCGCCTGGGACGCCATTCGCCTGCCCGCGGTCCTGTCGAATGAAAAGCGGCGCCAGCACTTCTGGCTGCGCGCGCGGGTGACCGTGCCCGCGGCGTGGAAGGGAAAAGAGCTGGCGGTGCGCCTGGGCAAGATATGGGACACCGACCGCACCTATGTCAACGGGCGGCTCGTGGGCGCGACGGGATCGGAGTATCCGGACTTCAACTCCGCCTGGTTCATCGACCGGACCTATTTTATCCCTCCGGACGCCGTGAACTACGGCGGCGAGAACGTGATCGCCGTCCGCATGTTCACCGACCAGAACGCGATGTTCAACGGGACGCCCCTCATCGCCCCCGCCGAGCCGCTGCGCGCCTACTCGTTCCGCAAGCGCTTTGTCGCCGAATACGTCCCCATGGGCATGGGCATCCTCACCGCCTTCATCGGCCTCTTCGCGCTCACGATGTATCTCTTCGACCGGCGCTCGCGCCTGCCGCTCTATCTGGCCCTGACGTCCTTCCTCTGGACGATCATGTCCACGCATTTCTTCGTGCCCGACTTCGTGATCATCGACTTCAACACGCACGACAAGCTCTACTACGCGCTCATCAGCATCGAGATATCGCTGATTTATCTTTTCCTCGAGGACATCCTCTCGGTGCGCATCAAGGCCATCCGCATCATCGTCCTCGTCCTGGCGGGACTCAGCTTCCTCGTCTCCGTGTCCGCCACCGCGGAGAGCCCCATCACGGGCTGGCGCTTCGACGTGATCGGCGGCCTCGGGATCCTGAGCCAGGTCTTCTGGGGGGTGCTCATCGTGCGCGGGCTTCGCAAGAGAACGCCGGAGAGCCGCATCGTCTTCATCTTCTACATCCTGTTCATGGTTTGCCTGCTCCACGACAGCCTGGCCATCTCGAACCTCATCTCCTACGAGTCCTTCTGGATCAACCTCGCCTATCCGTCGCTCATGATCGCCTTCAGCATCATCCTGTCGATGCAGACGGCGGTGATGGCGCGCAAGCTCCAGATCTCGAGCGTCGAGATCGAGGAGAAGAACCGCAGCCTCTCCGAGATGCTCGCCGGCGTCCGCGAGAGCGCCTCGGAGCTCACGGAGTTCTCGCAGACGCTCCGCAAGACCGCGACCGACCTCCAGAACGACATGGACGAACAGGGGACCAACCTGGACCAGACGGCCGCGGTGATCGAGGAGGTATCCGCCTCGATCGAGTCCGTGGCCGACAACGCCGCGCGCCAGGACAACGTGGTGCGCTCGAACCAGGACCTCCTGCTCGAGTACGTCGACTCGCTGCGCAAGATCACCGAGGCGGCGAAGGACGCGGCGAAGCTGAGCTACCGCAGCCAGGGCCAGACCGCCGAGAGCCGCGCCAAGCTCGACGACATCACCGCCGGCATGAACAAGATCAAGCAGTCCTCCGGCGCGATCAACGAGATCACCGAGATCATCAACGACATCGCCGAGAAGACGAACCTCCTGTCGCTCAACGCCTCCATCGAGGCCGCGCGCGCCGGGCAGTACGGCCGCGGCTTCGCCGTCGTGGCCGACGAGATCGGCAAGCTCGCCGACAGCTCCATTCAGCAGGCCAAGACCATCCAGGGCATCATCGCCGGCACCGTGGCCGACATCGAGCGCGAGACGGAGCTGGTTGCGCGCTCATCGCGCTCCATCGACGAGATCGAGAAGGCCGTGAACGACGTGAACCGCGGGATCGACGCGATCCTGGACCTGTGCCTGGCGCAGGAGAAGCTCACCGAGGAGATCGGCCACAACATGAAGCGCATCCTCACGGGCTCATCCAAGATCTCGGCGTCCACGCAGGAGGAGAAGACCTCCATCGCGGAGGTCTCGAAGTCCATCGAGCACCTCACCGGCATCATGGAAACCGTCAAGGAGAGCGCCGCGCAGGTGATGAGCGAACTCGAGCGGCTCTACAAGCGCATCGAGATTTTGCACGCGCTCGTAAAGGACTAGGCGGGCTGACGCGATCGGCCATGGCCATTAAGTACAGACGAGGCAATGCCCCGTCTCAACCCCACCGCATTGGATTATTGGCGATATAATTCCGAACCGCCCGCAAGGACTCTTCATCTCGTATGATGCAATCATAAAATCGCGATTGCCATCGGAATCGCTCGCCGCCCGGCATTCGATGGATCATTTTTGCGCATACCGATTTATACGATCCGATAATCGATGATATCGTCCCGCGTTTTCGTTGCGTTTTGATGTGGGTGTCGCGATGGGCGTTTTGTGACGTAGAGACAGGGCAATGCCCTGTCTCTACGACGGCGGCATCGTTTTCCACAACGGCAACGTCGTTTTCCACAACAACGGCATCACGCCCCACGACCGCGGCGTCATGTCCCACAACGACGATGTCGTTTCCCGCGACGACGGCGCCATGTCGCGCAACGACGGCATCGTGCCCCACAACGATGGCGTCATGTCCCGCGATGTCGGCATGATCCAATCCCGCCCATATGGATCGATCGATAATGATTATTCCGTGTACATGGTCCGGCATTACGACAAACGCATCCAATAGTACAAATGGGAAGTGATGGGGTATTTCATGCCAATAGCGTTCGGCAATGGCGCCAAAGGGATTTAAGCGCATGATTCGGTTTTCCACACACCCGAACGCACGAACACGATCGTGTACACACATGGTGATGAAATAACAGCCGTTCGCGCCGTAATCCCACTGTTTCAAACGCGTTGATGCAATGCGATATTTTCCCTGATAGCGGTCCACATGCTATATACGAGGCGCGGGGAGAACCGTTAGTTTTTTTCGAGATAAATCGAAACCCTTCACCGGAAATCCGGGGCAGTATATTCGCTTTTCTCATGCTGGCAATCCCAACCTGCCACGCTTGCGACCTGCCATCATCAAAGGCGATACACCCCTTGGCCGGCAGGGGCGCGTCGTGGACCGGACCGATGAAGACGGCAGACCGGGCATCGGAAGCTCTCCGTGATGTTCGCCGACGGCAGCCAGCAGGCCGGGATCATCTACGACTCGGCGGAAAACGCCTGTCCGACGCGGTCGCCATAGGACGCGAAAGGGCCATCCCGCGCCTGCCGGCGCGATCACCCCCCAATAAAAAAAACGCGTGACGCCATGATTTATATATTCATCTTTGGCTATGCAATTTTTATGGTTCCGCGGCGGGACATGATTCGACGTGTTGCGCAACCCGACGTCATTGCGAGCGAAACAACGCGATCCGAAAAATAAACAACCCACGCCACCCGGATGTCCGGCGAAAGAGCGCGCCGTTCCGATAACGGCGCCGGATCGCATCACCGCAGCCCCACCTCGCGATGACCGGAAACCCTGTTTCGCAACAGTTCGACGTTTCCCCCGCCGGGACCAGCAGACAAAACACCATTTACACGGAGGACTCCTTCACATGAAAACACCCATGTATTGCTCGATGAACCGCTTCATTCGTTCTGCTTCAACACGGGGATGTTTCGCCACGCGCCGTGCGTTTTTCGTCTTTATGATTGCGGCGATCCTTGCCGGATTGACGCTTCCTTCATGCAACACGTCCAGCTGCCAGTGGGTTACGACGGGCTCCCGAAAGGGAAAAAAGACCACGGAATACGTGTGCGGCGACAAACTGAAGCGAATTCAAAAAACCAGGCAGAACAACGCCGCCGCGCGAAACAGAAGCGTCGAAGAGAACAATGCCTTCACCAGCAAGCTCGCCGCCGCCCGGCCCTCCGCGGACCAGCAGGTGTTCATCCAGCTCGTCAAGGCCGAACAGGCGGAGAAAGCCCGGATGAAGGGACAGACCACCGCCGCCCAGGAGGCGATAGCGAAAAGCATACAGGCAAAATACAAGAACCGGCCCATATCGTTCCGGCAGGTATGCTGCGTCAACGTGGAACGAAAATTCAATACCTATACCGCGGTATTTTATGTTCCCGACCCGAACGCGGGCGGGGGATGCACCGGAAGGCCGGTGGACGAAAACTTTAACTTCTACGGGGTCCCCTTCGTCGTGAAACGGAACCTTTCCGCGGCCGCGGCGGGACGCTATAAGATCGGCACGGCCTATTCCGTATCGGGCCGTCTTGTAGTGAATGAAAACTCGTTTAGCACCGACTACGAAGAGAATCAGTACCTGCTCTTAAGAGGCGTTCGGCCCTATGAAGCGGGCAACTGGAGTTCCAAGACCTACCCCGAGGGCGGCAAACGTCTCGGGGGTCCCGATCACCAGCGTCGAACCGACGTACGGAAATCGTATTACGGTGAATTCTTCACCTTTTCGCAAATCATCACTCTGGACTGACCTCCTCCCGACCTCCCCCTTCGTCAGGGGGAGGGGCGTCTTCCGTGCCCCCCGTTCCCCCAACGAAGGGGAACGGGGCCGGGGGATAGTGGTCAAGCACCCCTATCGTACTTGACATTCTGTTTTTCCCGCACCCAATGGGGCAATGCCAATCCACCCATCATCCATGCAAAGGCTGTGCGCCGCATTGGTCCTGTGCGTCCTCGCCTGGACTGCATGCACGGGCTGCGGGCCGCTGTCCTCGAAGGAGAAGCGGCCCGTCGCGGTCAAGGGCGTCATCGACCTTCGGAACTGGGACTTCGAGCGCGACGGCGCAATCAACCTGAACGGCGAATGGGAGTTCTGCTGGGACCGGGAGCTTGCGCCAAACGATTTCTCGCGAACTGCCGGGAAAACCGACTGCGGTTTCATCACCGTGCCGGGTCCGTGGAAGGAACAGACGTACAACGGCGCACCCCTGCCCGGCGAAGGCCGCGCCACCTACCGGCTTAAAATCATCAACGGCCCCGATGCCAAGTCAAAGGCCCTGACCGCCCGGGGCATCTTCTCCGTCTACAAGCTCTGGGTAAACGGCGTCCTGCTTGACCGCCGGGGGGATTCCGGACGGGCAGCCAAGACCCGGGAAGACTACATCTATGTGCACAACAGGCACCTTTCGTCGTTCACGCTGCAGGCGGGCGTGAACGAGATCGTCCTGCAAGTCTTCAACCGGGACCATGCGAGCGGCGGCATAAACCGGCAGCTGAGGATGGAGAACGGGAGCACCGCCGCGCGAAACGAATTCTACCGGCTCAACATCATTATGGTCATCGTGGGCCTCACGCTGTTCTCGGCGATCTACAACGTGCTGTTCTTCCTCTTCCGGCGGATCGACCCGACCTCCCTGTATATCGGACTCGCCAGCCTCGTCTCCGCCGTGAACACGTACAACGTGGAGCATCCGATCCTGACCAGCGGCCTTTCCCCTACGGGCAATCCCTTCATCATCAACTTCGTTACGGTCATCGCCGGAATGCTGCTCTTCATGATGATCGCCTGGTCGCTGTTCCCCGATGATTTTTCGAAATCGATCATCCGGTTCGCCCAGGCGGCGTCGGCGTGTTTCATCGTTCCGCTTTTTTTCGTTGGCTTCAAAACCGCGCAATCGATCATGTATTTATTTTTCGCATTTACCGTGATGCTGTTCACTTACGGTCTGTTTGGGCTATGCAAAGCCATCATCAACAAACGAAGGGACGCCCTTCTTTTTTTCGCAAGCCTGTGCCCAATCTATATAGCGGCCGCCAACAATATTTTGTATTACCTGCAGGTCATCGACACCGGCAACCTGGTGCCACACGCCATGGTGCTATTCTGCATTTCCAGCACCATTGTCGTCTCCCGTCGTTTCGCCCGGGCGCTGGGGACCGTCGAGGAAATGTCGCGGGAGCTCACGGAGAAGAACATCACGCTCGAGAGGCTGGACCGGCTCAAAGACCAGTTCCTCGCTGCAACCTCGCACGAACTGCGCACGCCGCTGCACGGCATGATTGGCCTCTCGAACTCCCTTGCCAACGGCGACACGGGCCCCCTCCCCCCGAAGGCCGTCGAGACCGCCTCTCTCATTGCCGCGAGCGGCGCTCGTCTCGCGGCAATGGTGAACGACTTGCTGGACATGGCAAAGATCCAGGAAGAGGGTCTTTCGCTCGCGCCGCGGTCTGTTGACCTGCACGCCCTGAGCGAGACGGTGGTGCAGCTCTCGCTTCCCCTCGCGGGCGACAAGCCCATGGAGATCGCGAACCGCATCACTCCGGATATTCCCGCCGCCTGGGCCGACGAGGACCGCGTACGCCAGGTGCTGTACAATCTGCTGGGAAACGCGATCAAGTTCACGACCGAGGGGACCATCGAGCTCTCGGCGCGCGTGATGCGCGTGTCAAACGGCGATCACGAGAGCGACGCTCGCGCCATGATCGAGGTGCGCGTATCCGACACCGGGATCGGCGTTCCGGAGGAGTACCGGGAGAGCATCTTCGAGGCCTACCGACAGGCCGATGCGGGCGATACGCGCTCCTACGGCGGCACGGGACTGGGTCTGGCCATCGCGAAGCAGGTCGTGGAGGCGCATGGCGGATCGATCGCCATGGCCCCCCGCACGGGCGGCGGCTCCGTGTTCTCCTTCACCCTGCCCGTGTCGACTGCGCCAACGCGAGACGATGAAACCGCGCCCACCATGACGGACATGCCCGGCGATGCGCCGACGCCTATCGAGACGGGACCGCCCCACCTTCCCGCCGGGATCAACAAGAACGACCTCGGAAAACGTCCGGTAATCCTTGTCGTGGACGACGACACGGTGAGCCTGCGCGTTGTTCAGGATTTTTTCGAGTCACGGGACATAACCGTAAAGACCGCATCGAACGGCATCAGGGCGCTGGACCTCATCGAGAAGGACGATTCCCTCAGCCTCGTCCTTCTGGACATCATGATGCCCATCATGTCGGGGTACGACGTGTGCCGGCGGATCCGGATTTCCCGCTCGCCCGAGGAGCTGCCCGTGATCATGCTCACGGCCAAGAACATGATGGCCGACATCGACGCCGCCTTCGCGGCCGGGGCCAACGACTACCTCGTGAAGC
>Ga0116161_1003327_pt1 | contig 14393 bp, 16 predicted proteins | sample AD_JPNAS3_MetaG_FD_89877 | JGI IMG/M metagenome (GOLD analysis project Ga0116161, IMG submission 89877) | Active sludge microbial communities of municipal wastewater-treating anaerobic digesters from Japan - AD_JPNAS3_MetaG | ecosystem: Engineered > Bioreactor > Anaerobic > Digestate | place... | reverse complement strand
TCATTTCTACTTCAACTGTCTTATTGCATTCAGGACAAATAAATTTATAATTCATTCTTGCCTCCATAATTGTAAAAAATAGGGTGAATAACATATTTCAGCTATTCACCCTATAATTTATTTTTTCTTAAATTTCTTTGATTGTGCTTTTTCAATTATAGGTGCTTTTTCAACTTCTTCAGTTAAAATTTCATCTACCAATGCTTGTACATTGTCATTAAAATCAATTTCTCCAAATCGTTCAATAGCATCTTCTAATTCTTTTTTTGCTGTTGTCTTGTCAATTTTTTTATCACGATATGTAACTAAAGTTACATGGGGAATAAAATGTTCAGGACAACAAACAACAGTCCTCCAACTTTTACAAGTGCATGGTTCAAAAATCTTCTTACACACTGAACATTCTTTTTTGTACTTATCAGTGAAATTCATTCAATCACCAACTTAATTAATTGTCTGACTGGTCAAATACAATAATTTCACAACCAATAGTATCTTTACGACACTTACTTGTTACTGAATTAAATTCAAATGGCTGTTTAGTCTGTGAATCACTGATAGCAAGCTGCCAGTTCATACTAGCCTGCATCTGATATAAATGAATCTGATAATATGACTGTGTTGTAGTAGACTGTCCATCTACCCCTTCACAAACAGAAGCACACATGCCTTCAAGTATAACGTCTACAACAGGTGTAGCTGTTTTAGCAAGATCATTAACTATTTTTGTACCCTTGCTAGCAGCGAGTTTTACATCATAATCACAATCAATTGTATCACCGGCTGCAATATCAGTACCATTAAATGTAACTGTTGAACCACTAACTGAGAACTTTCCTTCAGCAGCAACGGTTGCCTGTGTAAGTTCTTTAACCACACCAGTCGATTTTGTTACTCTAATTACATTAATTTCAGAGCCTTCTGTACCATTAGGTGTCTTTTCAAGTGTAAATGTATAACCTGTTATGTCCGTAGCTTTTAGTATTCTGTTTTCATTATACTTAACAATAACATTTTCTGATGTTTCCGTAGCATCAAATGCCATAGCAATAAGACCTGAAGAAATAGTACCAAGATTACCAGTTACTTTTATTCCTCTGTTGTACATTGTAGTTCTAATAGTTCTACTGTTAGCACCCTTAGTTTCCTTTTTGTCTCCTGTGTATTCAATTGTTATATCTGTTGGTTCAGATGAACTTGCAACGCATACTCCGCTTTTAAACACAGACATTTTGTCAAGTGTATCAAATACTTGACCATTAAGTGTTAATTTTGCCATACGTAAAATCTTCCTTTCTATTTCTTAAATTTTAAATTTATCTAATTCACTCTCAGATATTTTGGTTAAATCAATGTTTCCTGTATAACCACCTAAGAATAAATTGTCAACATGTTCATTCTTCTGAATTTGACGAAGCGATGAATAAAAATCATAAATTGTAAGATTACCTATAGTTTCAAAATCATATTTACAATTAGCATTACAGCATAAAAAAAGAATCAGACTATCTAAATCTGATTCTGATTTTTTATTCATTTGTTTAATTTTTATTTTATCTTTTTCAAATTCTACAGCTTTTCTTAAACTCATTTTATTACTATATCTTCTATGCTCTTTTTTTCTGAAATGCATTTTGCATAATACGTTTGAAATTTCTTCATAAATTCCACGATCTATAATAATCCCATTATCTTTGTCAAAAATATAAATACTACCGCTACCATCTACATCTTGAACTACTTCAAAATTACAAGCATTAGCCCCTTCAAAAAGCTTACTATAATCAATATCCTTTTCAGATTCATTTCCTATTATAAGACTTGCACAAAAAGCATAATCATCATCCAAGGTTTGGAAATCAATTCCTTTATCATATAAGTCAACCATAAAATCAGTTGATGTACATACAAAAGGAGTAATCAATTTAAAATATTTTATTTCGTTATAGTCATTCTCACTACGTATTTCATTTACTGTTGGAATATGTATTTTTAAACCATTAGATAAAGTGTAAGATTTACGTCCCAATAAACTAATATTGGTTTTTCTTTTTTCCACGAATCTTACTCCTTTCTGCAAAGTCTGAAACCTTAAAGGTTAATTGCCTTCCAACATAATTAGGATTTGTAGTGTTCAAAATTTCATCTGCAATTCTGATATTATAACCAATACCAAGAGTTGTTTTTTCATCAAATAAATTCATCAATTCTGATATAATTGCATCTATCCTTGTACACTGACGTTTATATGCTTTTATAATATCTTTGTGACAATAAATTTGGAAATATAATGTTATATCATCAAATGTAGTAATGCGATTGCTTCTTGTATCAATATCAAACATAATATAAGCTTCAGTATTTGTAATTGTTCCGTCTACAAATAACATAGGAATATAATTATTCCATATTAATTCTTCAATTTGTTCTTCTGTGATTGTCATATCATTTTTACATAGACTTGCTAAATCAGTAGAGGATATAAGCTGTGACATAATATCACTTTTGTATTTAATTAAATTATTGTGTTCCTTTAATGTTAAAATGTCCATATTATAAACCTCCTATTACTGATATAGTAACTGATGAATTAACTGTTGAACCAATTGCTTTTACAATAAATTGTTTATCAATGTTATTATCATTATTTAAACATTTAATTTTACAATGGTTATTATCAACTATAGTTAATTGTAATTGATTTGTTAAATCTGTAGTTTCAATTTCCCATGATATAGTTTCATCTGTTTCAATAGAAAAACTTTTAATACCACCATTGCGTATTGTAGCTTCTCCTGAATATACGATAGGCTGTGATTGAATAGGTGGGGGAGTAATATAATCACATATCATTAATTCTTTATTATCAGTATCAGAGTTAAATTGATCTTCTGACATGATTAAACTCATAACTCTGTCCTCTGCATACGAAAAACTCACTGAATCAATTCTTGTTATTCTATATGGTATAGGTTCATTAATATTATAATCAATAAACATTCTACTTGAACGATTAAGTAATTTCGTATCCTCATCAATAGATGTATAAATTAATAATTGATTATATCCAAGTGAAATAGTTTTAGTAACTTCTTCACCGGAATTATATTGACTTGCATTTTGTACAACAAAGGGCTGATATATAATTTCTTTGTTTGAATTTTGCCACCTTGCTGTATAGTTACATAAAAACAAAACAACTTTTTCATATATTTGATTATTTGTAGGCATTGTCATTATAAGCCATATTTTATTTTCTGCTTTAACATATTTATAATCTGTAATAGTATTAATTTTAGTTAATAACTGTCTTTGTGTACCTTTAGCTTGTGTTTCAGGAGATACACCTTGAATAACACCTTTTGTTTTTAATTCAGTTTCAAATAATCCAGTTGAATCATCATATTTACCTTTACAAAGAGTAATATCAACGCCCAAAGGAGTATCATTAAGAATTTCATCTAATCCATCAGAAACGTAATTATTAAATTCATCAATTTCTGTTTCACCATTAAAAGTAGGTTTTGATTGAACATACCATTCTATCATTCAATCACCTCAATTATAAGCTGATGGCTTTTGTTTATGTAACAATAACGCTACTCGACTTAATTCAATCTCTAAATGTTCTTTAGTAACTGTTTTTGAAGCAGGGACACCTGTCATTGATAAATCTTTTCCGCTAAATCCATTAAGCTTTTCAATTCTACTTAATTCCCTTGTTATATATTGTGTGTACATTATCATACCCAATGTATAAATTGCCCCTTCGCTTAATTGTGAACCAAATTCTTTAGTTTCCCTATTATAGTTTAAACTCTCTACATCAAGCTCATATTCACCTAATGCACTTAGAAAAAATTGATTTTCTAAACCATCAGGCAATGCTTGCTTTGCAAGTGGATGAGAATGGAAACTATTGATAATTTCATTATAAGTAGTGTTTGGCATTCACACCACTTCCTTTCAAAATTAATATTTGTACTCCGTGTATTTTTCCATAAATGTAATTTTTTCATAATCATTGCACTTATTCTTCTTTGCGTATGATATAAGTGAATATTTTTCAGCATCAGTAATTATTTTTTTCTCTACAGTTTCTTTAAAAGTATTAAAGTTTGTTATTGCTAAAATTTCTTTAATAGCTTTTTCATCAATAATTAACTGTTTTTCAGTTTCTGTTTCAAATCCTACATCTATTCTAAAATCCTTATTTTCAACGTAGTATCTTGCATGTGATCCTCTTCCATCAGTACCAACAAACATACTGTTATTATCATATATCTGTCCTCTGATTTCTTCATCAGTGAGTAGTATTTTTCCATTTGCAGGAATTGAAATATCTCCTGTAGTTGTACTTCTTTTTGTTCCAGTTAGCCAGTTACATAAATTAGTAACCCAATATTTTGTATCACTTTTAAATTCCATTGTGGATTTAATTTCTGTATTTTCTACATCTAATTTTTTTGTTTCTACTTCTTTTATTTCTTCAATATTTTTAGCCATATTAATTACCTCTTAAATTAATTTTTAAATTTAATTTCATTCCAAAGCAAAATTGCTTTTGTTAATTCATCCGATTTTTGAAAAGTAAAATAAGGTTTTCCACTTGAATGATTAACCGATTTATTAATATATTTAAACCCTCTTGATTTTAGAAAATCTTTAAGTTTTATACTATAGCAATAAAAAACAGACATATTATACCTATAATGTTTTACGGAGTAGAACTTGTCTACTCCGTATCACACCCTTTATAAATTAAAGTACGTTTGTATCCTTTATAACACCTATTTCATATTCACGACCCTTAGCAACATCACAAGCAATTTCAAGATCAAATCTTGTAAGTATTGTACCAGTTGTCATATCCTTACCTGTAAGACTTGTAAGACCTCCACGAGTCCATGTTCTAATAGGAGAATTAGAACCAGTAGGGAGTATAAAGAGAAGATTGTTAGGTGCAACAGTTTTGAAGTATTTTGTACCATTGGCAGTATAAATATTTGTAAGGTCATAACTATTTGGAATTTCTAAAACAGTAGAACCATTATAGTCTCCAAGCAGACCTGTTTTACGAATTTCCTCTAAAGCCTTATCATCAATCGCATAGAATGAGTTTGATGTATAAAGACCAAATGCAGGAATCTGTGATACCATAGAGTAATCACCAGCAAGAGTTGTTTTGCCAAAACGTCTAACACCCTTAATAATATTATCAAGGTTAGTTTTGGTAACACCACTTTCTTCAGCAGTAAATTTAACACCTGTTGCATTCTTTATTGAATTATAAGTCTTATCTACACAATATTTAGCAGCCTTGTTACGAATGTCTATTCTTGTATTAGCCATACCTTCATTTTCAAGTGTCATATCACCAAATGCCATCTTACGATAGTCAACAGCCCAACCACCAGAAACAGTATATGTAGGTACTGAATATCTCTCAGTTACTATGCCACCAAATACAACATCACCATTAGCCGCCTGTGCTCTTGATTTTTCTCCAGCAAACTGTGGTACTTCAACTTCAATTGATTCACCATAACCAAGTGCTTTATAATTACCAAACAAACCAAGCATCTTAATTTCCTTAAGAAGTTCAGGCTGTATTATTTCTCTTCTTATTGCATTAATTTCGGAAATAGCAGACTCAGAACCCTGTGAAGCCAGTGAACACATTTCAAGAAGCTTTTTAGAACTTGCATTTACAGCCTTTGTGTCTACATTTTTTATATCACTAAGATTTGTACCATTAACCATAGCTGAAAATACTTCTACGATAGGGGATGTTCTTTTCATGTTTGGATTTTCATAAGAACATTTTTCAAATATAACATTACTCATAATTATTTATTCTCCTTTTATTATTAAAATTAGTTGAGGCAAATCTGAAGTTCTACTGCGTTACCGCCATACTGAACCTTTGCTTTTGTCTTAAAATATATCTTGTGATAGCCAGCTACTGTAGAATCTGCAATCTGGAAATTACCATCTGTACCAGCCACAAAAAGTGTTGCATCAGTTGCTGGTGAACCAGCTACATAAGGTGTAATACTTGCATAAGACTCACCTGAATCATATGTAATATTATTTTCATTAACTGTAATGCTCTGACCAGACCACTCTTTAAGTGCAAATGAATTTACAAAATCATCCTTTGCAATCTTGTAATTATCAAGATTTGCATTGTCACCTAGCTGTGTATTAAGAGCTATTCTAAGATCAACTGTTTGTGCAGCGTCTGACGTACCAGCTACAGGATCAACAGTTTTTCCAACATCTGATACAGTGTGAAGATAACCATTAAAAATGTCCTTAGATGCTATTACTGTAGGGTCTGATTTCTTGTTATCAGCAATCATGCCGATTGTATTGAGTTTTACCATAATTAAAATCTCCTTTTTTTAAAATTAATAAATTGAAATATTATCATCAGATGTAGACTTTGTAATTGGAGAATATATATCACCAAAAATACTATCATCTGTGAAAGTTTCTTTTTTTGCATTTGTTTCAACAATCTTTGCCTGTTCTTTTGCCTTTTTGCCTATTTCAACAAGAATTTTGTCTGTAATAGAAGTAATTTCTGATATCATAGGATCAGCTTTGAACGCTTCGATTTCAGTCTGTGCAAGTGCTTTTTCTTCTTCTGAATATTCAGATAATGCTGAATTAAGTTCTGAAAGTCTAGCTTCAACCTTATATTTAGCTATTTCCTTTTCAAGCAAATCTCTTTCTGCCCATGCTGTTTCTTGTTCTTTCTTTAAATCTTCAAGTGCTTTCTGAAGGGTTTCAACTGTTGCTTTAACTTCATTTACCTCTATTTCCTTTTCATTTACACAGGCATTAAGTTCAGCAATTTTAGCATCTTTTTCAACAATTATTGCTTCAATTTCTTTGTTTTTACTGCAAACCTCACTTACAGCTGAAACAATCTTTTCAATGTCTTTTGATTCAAGTGCCATTAAATCTTCCTCGCTTTCTTTTTTGTTTTTTGAATTTAATTCTAATAACTTTGATTGCATATCTGCCGGACGTACTCCTAAAAGGGCATATCCAGAAATTATGTATTCAGAAGGAGTTCTACCCATAAGTTCAGAGTTTCCATATTTATATACAATTGCATCATTATTATCTGTTTTAAAAATTTCAACACTTCCATAGACTGTATTATTATTGCTTAATTCATCTTCAAGTTTGTCAACTAATGGTTTATATCTAAACACATCAATATATCCTTCACCTATAAGAAACTTCTTAGTAACACCATCTATTTCAATATCTTCTATATACCCTTTTGTAAATGTCCCAATTACTGTTGCATTATTAAATATTGGAATACCATCAATAATTTCACCAGTATCTCCATGTCCTCCTAATTCAGTTCTTTCTTCATCTAAAAATTCACAAGTTAAACTTGCACCTTGAATACTTGGAATTGAATTTTTACAATATTCTTCAAGCCATGTAATTCCGTTTTGGTTATATTCAGTTCCTATTCCATCAACAATACAACTATCAGGATATATCTCATTTAAAATTAATTTGAAATGTTTTTTACCATTCTTATATTGCTTATTTGATAATTCAAATGTTTTCATATTTCACCACCTCTCAAAACATATAATCAAAAACTTAATTTATAAGTTCTTTGATTGACCAATATTCACTTTTTATTACTTGGTTTAGGCTGATTATTTGAGTTATTACCTTTTGTCGCTATTGTATTATCATTGGTTGGATTTTCTTCAATAGGTCTACCACCAAGATTTCCTGCTTTATCAGAAGCCGTATAACTTGTTAAATGAGGTAAATATTTTTCATCCCATTTTTCTTCAACTTCCATATCCATAAGTGTAAGATAAGCCGATGGTTTAATTCCCATACTTGCAATCCAATAACTCTTACTTCCACTTCCAGCCATATATAAATCTTTAGCATTAGAAATAACTTTATCTCTGTTAATCCTTGAACAAGGTAAGTAATAAATTTCTGCCATTTCATTGCTGTTAATTACATTGGCATTTATAACTTTATTTAATTCATAAGATATTTCTTCAATCCATCTATAAATTTCAGCAAATATTAATTCAAGATTAATTTGTTGTGAGGAATATGTACCTGATCTGCCATCTAATAATCCAATTCCCATTCCCATATCTGTTGAAATATCATTATTTAAATTTTGTTCTACATCATCTTTGAATAGGGAAGTATCTGTTTTCATAGAATCAAGTTTTGTTCCTGCTGCCACTGATGCAAAACTTTTTCCCCCACGATTATTTTTATTTAAAATAGCAGATTTAACAGCATTATGTTGATCTTCCTGCTGTTGTTTTGTAAGAGAAGATGTTCCTTTTTCTTTACCTTCAGGAAACGTTTGATATATAAATTGATTATTTAATTCATCTAAAAGATTTCTTTTTGTATCTGTATAATAATCTGAATACAATACATCAATAATAGCTGCTAAAGCTGATGGTCTACCCCAAGGCTCTGATTTAGAACATCTTACTTTATGAATAATAGTTTTATCATTATCTAATACGACCCAATTATTTGAACGCTGTTTGTTATTATAAGCATCTCTAATCTGTTTAGGATATTTTTTTAATTTATTTTCAATCGTATCTCCTTCAAAATTATCAAAATATTCAAGATTGAATGCACCTACAGGCGATCCATTTTTAAGTCCTATAATTTTGCAATAATCAATTGGTAATGATATAACTGATACGTTCAAGTTTTCATCAAATGAATTTATTTCAGTAATATTTGTTACTTCATATTCGTCCATGTATTTCTTAAACTTTTTTTTGTTTTTTGAAAACTCAACATACCTAAATATTGTTCCATCTACATCATCATTAAATAAACAGTCACGCATAAACTCTTTATCTCTAATTTTAGTTAAAAATTTTTCAATTTGCTTTTTATTTTCCTTCTTATTTTTTCCAGTTACACAAATAATACTATCAAGCGTAGGTAGTGCTACTTTATAATCAATTGTTTTTGTTACTACGCCATTTGAGTTATATATTAATCTTGATATATCACGTAATTCTTTATTATTTGTCATAGGGTCTAATATTAAATTTTTTAATGTTTCGGGATTATAGTTAGAAAATAAATTCGTACCAAATAAATAATCTCCAGATATTGAAATATGAGAGTAATATGAGTTATTTTCATATATTGGGGAATTGTTTATCGGATTTTCAAAATCTTCTATTTTAGTTTCTATTAGAATCACTTCCTTTCAAAATCCTCTATTTTAGTTTCTATGTTTTTAGAATTAGTCTGAATTTGCTAAAATTAGTTTATAAATACTGCTGGTTCATAATCTGAATTATTTATTTCTTTTGCAAACTTATTTATATACCAAAGCATATAAATCATGGCTGATACACGGTCTTTATCAATTTTTTTAACAACTTTTTCAATTGTGATTCCACCATTATTAAGATGCTTCATTTTTAAGTTTGCAGCTTCTTCAAGAAATGCATCTGTTTCAACAAATGGTCTAATTTTATCATCAAATTCATCCCATTCACTTTCTGTAAATTCACTATCTTGACGTTTTTCAAGAAGTTTTAATTTTCCACTATCAACCATATCAATAAATGTTGTAACAATTTCATTTTGACAAGATTGTGCTTTAAGATTATATAATATTTTTGGAGAATTTGGTATTTCAGGTTCATTATCATCATTAATAGTATCCCAACACCCAACATTCTCACCAGTTATAGGGTCAAAAGATTCTTTCAAACACTCATCGATGAGACCAGCTCCAAGTCCATTTCCGTCACAAATTACCATTTTTGCATTATATCTTTTTTGTATTTGTTTTATCTTTACTGCTTGTGCTGTAAAATTCAATATGTTAGGAATTTTAATAATATTAATTATATCAATAGATATAATTCTATTTTTATCACTACTTCTTTTTACTCTTCCTACCACAGCAGACGATTGATTATTCGATGTTTTTTGGCTTCGTGCAACGTCTACACCTATGTAATATTCCTCATCTACATTTTGAGCTTTGCTATTTGCAATAGTTAAACATCTACAATTCATAAGTCTATTAATATTAACTAAAGCTCCATCACTACATCCAACCCAATCCTGTTCATAGTTTTGAGCAAAAGCAACAACTGATGATCTTTTCTTTTTTTGAAGAATTTGACTTTTTCCACTTCCACGTCCATACCAACAAGGCAATTGCCAATTACTTCCTAAAACAATTTGTCCTTTTAATTGTTCCATATTATCAATCATTTGTATACTTCTTTGAAATTCATCTGAACCCCTAAATCCAGCAGTGGTAAAGAAGTGTATCTGCTGATTTAATTCCATTGGGTCAACTATTGCAAGTTTTCCAACAGTTAATCTTGGAACTTCTGTAACAGGCTCAAGAGCATCTTGAAATAATTCATTATTCAAAAGAGCCGATTCCTCAATTTTTAATCTTCTACGTCTTTGACCTTTAGTCGACTGTGCATTTGCAATAGCATCAATAGTGGCATTATTTTTAAATTTAATAAATGCAACACCCTTAGAAAATTTAGGCTTCTCAGCTAATTCATTAATTAACAAAGGGAAATGTTTTGATATTTCATTCCATTTTGCTTCAAGTAATGAAGCTGCTGCTTCTTTCGTTTGAGCCGATAAAGCCAATTCAATGTTAGGAAATGATAATGCAACTGCAATCATAGCAAGAACTTCATTGTAAGTTTTTGCATATCCTCTTGAAAAAGTTCCATACATGCTCATAAATCTTACATCGCATCTTAAAAAAATTCTTTGATCTAAATGAAGATTTATTCCACCTGTTTTTGGTCTCATTAAATCAAACATTAAATCAGGATAAAACCTACACCAACTTATAAAATCACAATAATTATGTAAATTCTGTCCAAAAATACTATCGCTTTCTTTTTCAATATTTAATATTCTTTTACTTGCCATTATTCATCACCATTATCTGACTCATAATCTTTAGGTAATTTAATAAAGGTTTTTACATTAGGTCTATTTTTTTCTGTCGTATCTCCTTCAAAAATTCCATAAGGATCTCCGTATTGCGATAGATATTCTTGTTTTTTCTTATCATAAAAATTATATATATCTTTATATTCAGCTTGTGGAAGTCCTTTTAGCTTACGACAATAATTGACATAACAATAAATTATAAAATCAGGAGCATCATTAGGTTGATATCTAAAACGAGGAAGTATGTCTATTATATCAACAGCTTGCTCACATGCTTTAGATATTTCTGCAATACAAGTTACACCATTTTGTAAATCAGCAGCAGTAAGTTGTTTAGGAGTAAGTTTTGCTTTATCAGCTGCATCTTGTGCTGCTTTATTCCATTTATCTGCACTACCAACATCACCAACTGCTGTCGCTTCTTCTTCTCTTACTTTAAATCTAACATAAGTTGCAAGTGCCTCTTCATGTAAATTTGTTTGAATCGAATAATTTTCTTTCAATTTGTTAAATTTTTTGACCATTTTACGTAATTGTGCTTTAGTATATCCTTCGCCAAACAAATCAATTATTTCATCTGTAACAACAAAATCATCAATTTGTTTTATATATATATCTTCATTTTTTTTTGATTTCTTTTCAGTTGCAGTTACAGCCGAAGAAATATCTTTCCCTTGATTAACTAAATTTATAGATTCTAAAAATGATAATTTTGAATATTGTGGTAATGTTGATACGTTTTTAAAATAACATCCAATTACATCTGTTCTTCCTTTTCCTAATTCAATAGAGTGATTAACTTCTTTTATTGCTGCTTTAAGAGCATCGGGAACAAAAGGTTTATCCATTAACATTAGTTTTTGTTTGAATAATTCTATATTTAATGAACCATCTACATTATAAGAACCATTTTTAACACATGATTTACATATATTCACTGTACGTCCATCATCAGAAACCATTTGATTAGTGGTGGTATAAAATTGAGTTAATGGTTTTTTTTTTTGACATTCTTTGCAGTTTTTTTCACCAACAGGAGCTTTAGCTCTTTTATTTTGTGGCAATTTTACCACCTCCATTTAAACTTATTTTAGCAAGAAATCTGCCACGCTTTAGCGTGTGAGGTTATTGACTTTATATTCCCATGCTAGATATTAATTTATATCAACCCATAAGGGTTCAGTTTGTCTTTTAACGAGGATACAAACTGCAAAACCATACTCGGTAACATCATAATGATATTCAGGTCGTTACATCACCGTTGATTTAGTTGCTTCAACAAGCACAATATATAAGAAAATAGTGTGAAACGATAAAGCCCCACTCCGCAAAGATTATATATTGAATATCTTTTCCTTTAATTATGCTTTCACATAGCATTCGAGCGTTACACTCTCTTGAAACCCTATTAAAATAAGGGTTTAGTTTTGGGTACAGGATTTGAACCTGTGAATAATGGGATCAAAACCCACCGTCTTAGACCTCTTGACTAACCCAAAATATTTCTGTTATTGGCTATAACATATCTATAGCTACATTATAGCCTTTATATAATTTGATACAAAATTATAAATCCATATAACAGAATGGATTGAAAAAGCCATCACTGGAACACTTAATTAGTATCATAGAAATGTGTGATTTTCTGCATGACCCACAAGGGCAAAATTATTGACCTACATAATTTTTAAATATCTTACTTGGTATAAACTTTGGATACTTCTTTGCTGAAATTGTTATCTCTTCTCCACTTCTTGGATTTACACCTTTTCTTTCCTTTTTATCAAGTAATTCAAATTTTCCAAATCCTTGAATAGATACTATCTCATTGTTTTTTACTGCTTCCATTATTGCTTTTGTTACATACTCAATAGCTAAACCACAATCAGCTTTTGACCATGTATTTCCGTTTTCATCTGCTGTCTGTTCTTGTACTAAGTTTATAAATTCTTTTATTACCATGTGAACTACCTCTCCTCTAAAGCCAGTGGGATTTCTGGCTAGTTTACTTTAATTCAATAGGGTAGTAGCATTCAACACCTTTATTATTACAAACGCAAATCATCTGACTTGGTTTTCCAGTCAAACGTTTTTCAATTGTATATGAATCACCACAACCACCAAGACTTCCACCACGTATCATTTTAATTCCATTACATTCATCAATAGCACAAGTATGCATATGACCAAATGTTATAGCATAAGGAATAAATCCAATTGCAAGTGCCAAATTGCCTACGCCACTCTTAGTATAAGAATCGTAGTCACCATGAACACCAATATATGTCTTACCACGAATATTCATTGTTGAAATTCCGGTATCAATATATTGATTAAGTGTAATAAAATTATCAACATAAGACAATGAATTTTTAACTGTCCAACAAATTAAATTATCAAGTCGTTCATCATGTAATGCATCATCTTTACGTGAAATGCGTGAATGATTTCCATCTACGCTTGTCATATATACTTTTGAAAATACTTTTGAAAGTTCATAACAAAATGACGAAATCAATTCACTAGCCAGTTTAATCTGATCAATTACATTTTCACGATTAGTAACAGTAATCGAATTATGTATATTTCCTGAGATAACATCTCCTTGTAATGAAACAAAGCAATTCTCAGAACCATGTCTTTTAGCAATTTTAATAGTTTCATTAAGTAGTTGATTTAATCTATCCTTTGCAATATCAGAATTATATTCACCAAATGCTGACGAATAGCAAGCACCAATATGTAAATCAGATAGTATAATCAGAATATCATTATCAGAATTAATTTCTACATTATCATGTGGCTGAAAATTCACATTTCCAATAGAAGTCAACTGTTCCTCAAGATAATCAAGTTTTTGATTTGCTCTTGCTGAATCATAATTTTGTTTATTCCATGCGTTACGTTCATCACGAAATTGAATTTTAGCCTTTTCTAATTCTCTCTTCTGAAGATTAATTTCTTTAGCATATTCATCATCCATCATTTTAGAAAATACATCTTCATAATAATTTTCTGCACTCCGAAATGGTTTCCGATACGCTGATTCATCTCTATATTCATCTTCTGAATCACGCCACTTCTCATTTATAATTGGGGATAACTCTTTCCATGTAATTTTGCCTTGTTTTACATACTGACCTACACGCCAAATATACTGACGTTCATTTTCATCATTATGTATTTCAAAATCCAAAATATTAAACACCTCTCATTATATAATTTCTTCGCCATATGATACGGTAACTTTTACATCTGGTTTGTCTGCAAAATCCTTGATAAATTCTGCAAGATTTATTTCATCTTCCATATCTTCAACTGAAACAGTTATTTTATCGCCATTAATTGAAATGTTACCTTTGATATCACAACTATATTTTTTGTTTATTTTA
>Ga0116161_1003322_pt1 | contig 14399 bp, 15 predicted proteins | sample AD_JPNAS3_MetaG_FD_89877 | JGI IMG/M metagenome (GOLD analysis project Ga0116161, IMG submission 89877) | Active sludge microbial communities of municipal wastewater-treating anaerobic digesters from Japan - AD_JPNAS3_MetaG | ecosystem: Engineered > Bioreactor > Anaerobic > Digestate | place... | reverse complement strand
TCGCCATCCGGGCTGCGGCGTTTTTCGACCGCCTGATTATCGCCGTCTATGACCGCCCAATGAAGAGCCTGCTCTTTCCGCCCGAGAAGCGGGTGGAGATGATGGTGCAGGCTATGGCTCACCTGCCCAACGTGACTGTGGAGAGCTATGGCGGCCTCACGGTCGACTATGTGCGCGCCGTGGGCGCGCGGGTCATTGTGCGCGGCCTGCGCATGATCAAGGATTTCGAGCTCGAGTACCAGATGGCTTTGAGCAACCGGCAGCTCGCGCCGGATATCGATACCATCTGCCTGATGACAAGCCTCGAGTACGCTTTCTTGAGCTCGACGATCGTGCACGAGATCGCCGTTGCGGGTGGTAGCGTGGAGCAACTCGTGCCGCCCCACGTGTGCGAGGCGCTGCGGCTGGCGCTCGCTCAGGGCACAGAGCACCTGACCACCGGCACTGCAGGGCTGACTGTGCCCGAGTGAGCGCCGCTCCAAGGGGGTGATGGCCATCGACATCCTGCATCTCGTTGACAGACTCGAAGCACTCATTGAGCAGGGGCGCCGCCTTCCTCTCACCTCGGCAGTTGTAGTCGACGAAGGGACGTTTCTGGACATTATCGACCAGATGCGCATCTCCATCCCTGAAGAGATCAAACAGGCCAGGCGCGTCTACCAGGACCGCGACGAGATCGTCGCTCAGGCGCACGCCGAGTCGGCCCGCATCATCTCAGAAGGGCGCGAAGACGCGGCCCGCCTGGTGGCCGAGCATGAGCTCCGTCGCCAGGCCCAGGAGCAGGCCGAGCGCACCCTCGAAGAGGCCCGGCGCCAGGCTCAGGCGATCCGGCAGGGGGCCGATGACTATGCGGCTGAGGTATTGGCCAAGCTCAGCGAGCAGGTCGCGACGCTGCAGCGGCAGATCACCAACGGCCTCGTGGCGCTGGGGCAGCGCCGGGGGGCCAGCACAGAGCCAGAGAGCCCCGAGGCCGCGCCCCCGCAGCATTGAGCCGTGCCGGGGAGACACCTGACAGGTCTCTCCTCGGCAACAGGCGGTGCTCTTTGACATGGGCAGTCTGTTGTCTATAATCAGAGTGCTACCGGCCCGGCTGCAACCTGGCCGGTGGCCCTGTGAGGTTGCAGGCCATGGAGTTCAACGTTGCGCAATTGCTCAAGTCGCCGGTAGGTACCAGGCGCGACTATGAGCTGGAAGAGGACATCGGCGACCTCGACCACGACGTGCGCGCCACGCAGCCGTTGACCGGCCAGGTGCGCTTCACCCGTACCGCCAGCGGCATCCTGGCCACCGGCAGGATGCACACCGTCGTGGAGATCGAATGCCGGCGCTGCCTGCGCGTCTTTAGCACGCCGGTCGATTTCGACCTCGAAGAAGAGTTCGTGCCGATGATCGACGTGACCACAGGCCTCAAGCTCGTCAATACAGACGTGGAAGAGGCGTTGCTCATCGACGAGCGGCACATGCTCAACCTGTCGGAGGTCGTGCGGCAGTATCTGATCCTGTACCGCGAACAGTACCCGTTGTGTAGCGAGGCCTGCGCAGGCCTGTGCCCGGTATGCGGTCAGAACCTCAATGAAGGTCCCTGCGGCTGCCAGGATGCCTCCGAAGACCCGCGCTGGGCAGCCTTGCGCGAGCTTTTGGAATAGCCAGCGCCGGCAAATCCGTAGCCTAGCCCCCTTGGCCGCCGCAGGCGGCTTGGTGGGCGTCGCTTGCCCGGCACTTTGCAGGCCGAATACACGAAAGGATCAACGAGACAACTATGGGTGCACTTCCAAAACGCAAACTGTCCAAGGGGCGCACAGCCCGCCGCCGCAGCCATCTGGCGCTGCAGCCGGTGCATTTGGTGCCGTGCCCGCAGTGCCATGCGCTGCGCCGCCCGCACCACATCTGCCCGAACTGCGGAACCTACCGCGGCGAGAAGTACATTGACGTCGAGGCCAAGGGAGCGAAGGAAGCGTCCTCCTGATGGCCCGCTTCGCGCTGCTCTTTCCGGGGCAAGGCTCACAGTATGTCGGCATGGGCCAGGATATCCTGGCCGCATCGCCGGCAGCAGCAGCCGTTTTTGACCAGGCGAGCCAACTCGTTCCTGCCGGGCTCGAGCGCCTGATGCGCGAGGGCCCGGCCGAGCAGTTGACCGACACCGTCAACGCCCAACCCGCGCTGTTCCTGACGTCGTTGGCGTGCTGGGCGGCGCTCGACGAAGCGCTTGGCAGCGGCGACTCGTCGCCACGCCCGGCCTTCGTGGCGGGTCACAGCCTGGGCGAGTATTCGGCACTGGCTGTGGCCAGAGCGGTCACGTTCGGCAGCGGGCTCGAACTCGTGGTCGCGCGCGGCCTGGCGATGCGTGCAGCCGGTGAGGTGCAGCCGGGCATGATGGCGGCCGTCCTCGGCCTCGCCGCCGATGTGGTGCAGGCCGCCTGCCAAGAGGCTGCTGCCCGGTCAGGGCAGGTCGTGGTCGTGGCCAACGACAACGCGCCCGGGCAGATCGTCATCTCGGGCACGACTGCCGGCATCCAGGCAGCCGGCGACCTGGCCAAGGCGCGAGGCGCCAAGCGCGTGTTGCCGCTGGCGGTCAGCATCGCAGCCCACTCGCCCCTGATGGAGCCGGCGCGCGCCCTGTTCGCCCCGGCCATCGCGCGCGCGGATATCCAGGCGCCGGCCATGCCGGTCATTGGCAACCGCCAGGCGCAGCCCCTGGTGTCGGCGGCCGACGTGACCGCCGAACTCGATGCGCAGCTCATTTCGCCTGTGCGCTGGACGGCGACCATCGAGTACATGGTGCAGCAGGGCATCTCGACGTTCATCGAAGTCGGCCCCAAGAACGTCTTGGCCGGGCTCGGCAAACGTATCGCGCCCGACGCGACCTTTGTCGCCTGCGGCACAGCGGCCGAGGTGCAGCAGACAGCCCGTCTGCTCCGCGAGCAGGCGGCCTAGCACCTTGGAGGACCAGACGTGGACATGACAGGGAAGGTGGCCGTCGTCACCGGCGCATCGCGCGGCATTGGCCGGGCCATCAGCCTCAAGCTGGCCACCCTTGGCGCCCGTGTGATGCTGAACTATCGCAACGACGTCGAGGGCGCCCGCGACGTGCTCCGCGCCATCCAGGAGGCCGGCGGCTGGGCCGAGGCCGTGCAAGGCGATGTGCGCCTCCAGCCCGACGCCGACGCGCTGGTGAAGCGGACCCTCGAGGCCCACGGCCGCGTCGATATCCTGGTCAACAACGCCGGCACGACCCGCGACACCCTGCTCATGCGCATGTCGGTGGAGGATTGGGACACTGTCCTCGACACCAATCTCAAGGGGGCCTTTTTCTGCACCAAGGCCTGTCTGCGCCCGATGATGAAGCAGCGCTACGGCCGCATCGTCAGCATCTCTTCGGTCTCCGGCGTGGCGGGGAACGCCGGCCAGGCCAACTACTCGGCGGCCAAGGCCGGGCTTATCGGCTTTACCAAGGCGGTAGCAAAGGAAGTGGGCAGCCGCAACATCACCGTCAATGCCGTTGCCCCCGGCTTTGTCCCTACAGCGCTGACCCAGGACCTGCCCGAGGAACTCAAAGCCAAAGCCATCGAGGTGACTCCTCTCGGCCGCTTCGGCAGGCCCGAGGAAATCGCGGCGGCGGTGGCCTTCCTGGCTTCCGACGAGGCCAGCTACATCACGGGGCAGGTGCTCTGCGTCGACGGCGGAATGGCGATGTGACATGGTGGAGAGAGAGACAGGTGAGACGCCAGCCATGAAAGAAAACCTGGGCATGGTACGCATCGCGCCCCGCGTCCTGGCCACAATCGCACGGCTCACGGCCCTGTCGGTGCCAGGGGTCAGCCGCCTGTGCCCGGCGCCGATGCGCGTTGGCTCGCTGTGGAGCGGGCACGGCCCCAATGCAGGCGTCCGGGTGGATCTGGTCGACGATGCGGTGGTCATCGACATCTATGTGATGGCCGAGCCCGATGCGAATATGCTAACCCTCGGCCGCGAAATCCAGGCCCGAGTCACGCGCGCCGTGCACGACATGGTGAGTATGCCCGTGCAAGCGGTGAACGTGTTCATCCGCGATATCGAGCGCAGCAACACGGAGCCCTAGGCTCCCGAAAAAGGGAGACCTGCGGTGAAGACGAGACGTCAGGCGCGGATCATCGCGCTGCAGGTGCTCTTTGAGGTCGACATGACCGGACACAACCCGGAAGTGGCCCTCAGCGAGCGCTTTGCCGAGAAAGAGCTGCCTCCCGAGGGCGAGGCCTTTGCCCGCCTGCTGGTGAGGGGTGCGCTCGAACACCGGCCCGAGATCGACGCACTGATCCAGAGAGTCGCGCCCGAATGGCCGGTAGAGCAGATCGCGGGGGTCGACCGCGCCATTCTTCGCCTTGCCACCTATGAGATCGTGTTCAGCGGCCAGACCGCGCCCAAAGTCGCGATCAACGAGGCTGTCGAGCTCGCCAAGATCTTTGGCAGCGACAGCTCCCGCCGCTTTGTGAACGGTGCCTTGGGCGCGCTCGTCACCCAACTGCCGAGCCTGTCCACCCCTGCGAGCACTGTCCGGCACGAAGGCTAGATGTTGTTCGCAAACCCGTAGCCTGGTAGTCTGCCGCAATGATTCTGATGGGCGTAGCCTAGCCCCTTGTGGGCGCCGTAGGCGGCGAGACTGGCGCCGTGATGCGGCCAAACGGGCACAAGCCGCCTGTGGCGGCCAAGGGGCCCCGGGCTACGCAGGTCTGCAAACACGCCCTAGAGGAGACCGCCCTGTGGAAGTCTTTGGCATTGGCCTGCCCGAGCTGCTGTTGATCATGGTCATTGCCCTGATCGTCTTTGGGCCAGGCAAGCTCCCCGAGCTCGGCGCCGCCCTCGGTCGCGCCGTGGGAGATTTCAGGCGCGCATCCCGCGAGCTGACGGGCGACCTGCAGGGGACCATCAGCGAGGCGCGCACCGAGATCCAACAAGCCAGGGGTGAAATCGAGGCTGCGGCCGCGGCAGCCTCGCCGGCGGCTCCGCCCTCTGCCACAGCACAGAGCGCCCCGCAGCCTGCCAGCGCGCCTGCGGCACCCGCAGCGGCGGCCGAGCCGGTCGCAGCGGCAGTGGACGACGCCGACAAGAAGTGGCTCGAGCTGGGCATGGCACAAGATGGTGGGGCAGACTCTGCATGAGCATCGACAACACTACCGATATCAGGCTCACCATCATCGAGCACCTCGAAGAGCTGCGCGATCGCCTCATCGTCATTGTCATTGCCCTGGTTGTCAGCACAGCGTTCAGCCTCATCTTCACCGAGCAGTTGCTGCGCCTTCTGATCAAGCCGCTGGGCGCCACACCCATCGCCATTCATCCCGTCGAGTCCTTCATCGTCTACTTCAAGGTCGCGCTCATCGCGGGTGTGGCCCTGGCCATGCCGGTCATCCTCTACGAAATCGTGCGCTTCCTCCTGCCGGCGCTCACGCCCAAGGAGAAAGGCTACCTGTATTTCCTTCTCCCTGGCGGGACGGCTTTCTTCATCATCGGCCTGGCCTTCGCAACCCTGGTGATGCTCCCCGCCGCGATCAGATTCCTGCATGGCTTTATGAGCGATGTCATCACACAACAGTGGACCATCGAAAACTATATCAACTTTGTGACGACGGTCCTGTTCTGGATGGGCATCATCTTTGAGCTGCCCCTCGTCATGTTCTTCCTGGGCAAGCTCGGCGTCGTGAACGCCCCGATGCTCGTCAAGTTCCGCCGCTTCTGGATTGTGGCTGCCGCCGTCATCGCGGCTGTAGTCACGCCGACGCCCGACCCGGTCAACATGTGCATCGTCATGGTGCCGCTGCTGCTGCTCTACGAGATCGGCATCCTGCTGGTGCGGCTGGCCGGCGGCGGCAAGCCGCGGGTGGTTACCAACAGCTAGAGCATACAGACACCTGCACAGGTCAAAGGAGACACCGTGCTCACCGTACGCACCTTCTCCGAGTTGTTGGCTGCAGCGAGCAAGCCGCCCCTGGCGGCTATCGCCGTTGCCGGGGCCTACGAGATCGAGGTGCTCGAGTCGGCCGTCGCCTGCCGGCGCATGGACCTGGCGCAGCCCATCCTCGTCGGGCCCGAGGCGCGTACTCGCCAACTGGCCGCCCAGGCCCAGCTCGATCTGGCCGGCTGCCGCATCCTCGACTGCGCAGCCCCGGATGCGGTAGCCCAGGCCACGGTCGATCTGGTCCGTTCGGGCCAGGCCCAGGTCGCCGTCAAGGGGCTCGTATCCAGCTCCACCTTCCTGCACGCAGCCCTCGACCGCAGCTCGGGCCTGCGTACCGACCGCCTGGTCTCTCATGTCGGCGTCTTCCAGGTGCCCGGCTTCCCGCGTCTCCTCTGCATCTCCGACGGCGGCGTTGTCCTCTACCCCACGCGCGAGCAACAGGTGGAGATCATCCGCAACGCCATCGCCGTAGCGCGCACCCTGGGCATCGCGCGCCCACGGGTCGCGCTGGTCGCCGGCACCAACGAGGCCGCGATCGACAGGCCGGTGGCCTGCGAGCTTGCCAGTTTGGCCGCAATGCGTACACTGTGGCAGTCAGAGGAGGCCTGGGTCGATGGCCCCTTCGCACCTGATGTCGCGGTAGACCCCGCCGCAGCCGCGGCTGCCGGTGCCGGGGGTGAGGTTGCCGGGCAGGCCGATGTGCTCGTGGGGCCAACGCTCGAGGCAACCAACACCATGTGCAAGGGCATCACCTACTTTGCCGGCGGCCAGATGGCGGGCATCGTGGTCGGCACACGTGCGCCCCTCGCCCTGGGGTCGCGCTCCGACCCGGCCGAGACCAGGCTGGCCTGCATTGCCATCGGCGTGCTGTACGCCAAATCAAACCGATAGAAGGAGATCGAAGCGTGTCTGCTCAAGTCGACAAGGTCATCATCATGGGCGCGGCAGGGCGCGACTTTCACAACTTTAACGTCTACTTCCGCGACAACCCGGCCTATCAGGTCGTCGCGTTCACCGCCACCCAGATCCCCAACATCGCCGGCCGGGTGTACCCCGCCGAACTGGCCGGCTCGCTGTATCCCAAAGGCATCCCTATCTACCCCGAGTCGCAGCTCGAGGACCTCATCGAGCGCGAAGGCGTTACCCAGGTCGTGTTCGCCTACAGCGACGTCCCCCACGAGTATGTCATGCACCGGGCCTCGTTGGTCGCGGCCGCAGGCGCCGATTTCCGGCTCATGGGCGCCGCCACCACCATGCTCAAGTCGCGCGTGCCGCTCGTGGCAACCGGCGCCGTGCGCACCGGCGCAGGCAAAAGCCAAACAACCCGCCGTGTGGCCGACATCCTGTCGTGCCAGGGGCGGCGCGTGGTCGTCATTCGCCACCCCATGCCCTATGGCGACCTGGTCAAGCAGGCGTGCCAGCGCTTCGCTACCTTTGCCGATCTCGACCTCCACGAGTGCACCATCGAGGAACGCGAGGAGTACGAGCCACATGTCGAGCGCGGCACCGTGGTCTACGCCGGCGTCGACTATGAGCGCATCCTGCGCTCGGCCGAGCAGGAGGCCGACGTCATTGTCTGGGATGGCGGCAACAACGACATGCCCTTCTACCGGCCCGACCTGTACATTGTCGTCGCCGACCCCCACCGCGCCGGCAACGAAATGACCTACCACCCGGGCGAGACTAACCTGCGCATGGCCGATATCGTCATTATCAACAAGGTCGATACGGCCACGCCCGAGAGCATCGCGCTGGTGCGCGCCAACATCCACGCCGTGAACCCCAACACCCGGGTTGTCGAAGCCGCTTCGCCCATCTTTACCGATGATCACGAGTCCGTCCGGGGCAAGCGTGTCCTCGTCATCGAGGATGGCCCCACACTCACCCACGGCGGCATGGCCTACGGAGCAGGCGTCGTCGCCGCGCAGCGCTACGGAGCCAGCGAACTCGTTGACCCGCGGCCCTACGCCGCGGGGTCCATCCGCCAGGTCTTCCAGAGCTATCCCAAGATCGGCCCCCTGCTGCCGGCCATGGGCTACGGGCCCGAGCAGATCTCGGACCTGCAAGAGACGATCAACGCCACGCCCTGCGACATGGTGCTGATCGCTACGCCCATCGACCTGAGCCGCGTGCTCAAACTCGACAAGCCCACCCAGCGTGTGCGCTATGAGCTGCAGGAGATCGGGCGCCCCACACTGGAGGACCTGCTGCAACCCATACTCGCCGCTGCGCCGGTCAAGAAGTAGCGTGCGTTTGTCGTCGGCGCTTGAGCGCCAGTCTGAGGCACCTGGGGCCGGCGACCGGCTGAAACGCGTTGCATAAGCCCGGTACGGAACCCTCAGGGAGGGGTTTTGGGCGGCTGGCGCTGTTGCCCGGTCCGCGGGCCGGGCAACAGCGCCAGCCGCCCAAAACCCCTTGCCCAGGGCTCGGGGCCGGAAGGCCGCACAGCGAATCGCCCGGCTGCCGGTCACGGCGCTCAACGATTGCGAGCCTGCCTGTGTGATAGAGCGGGAGCAGTTGCAGATGGCCAGCGACTCGGGATACCCTGCGCTCGTCGCCATCGGTCAAGCTCTGGCTTCGTCGCTCGAGCTGGAGGTCTCCATCGGGCGCGGCCTGCGGGCGCTGCTCGAGGCACTGCCCTGTCGAGCCGCACTGGCGGCCCTGCCCGACCTGGAAAGCCACGAACTGACCATACACGCAGCCCACCGCAGGGGCGAACAGACCGAGCTCGGCCAACGCCGCGTCGACCTCCTCGCCCCCGCGGTGGCCCCGGCCTCAGCCGCCGCGCTGGCCATCCGGCTGGCTGTCGCCGACCTCGCGCCATCCTCGCCGACCTCGCTGCTGACCGCGCCCATTCGGGCCGGCGAGCAGGTCCTCGGCCTCCTGGCCGCCGTCGTCGACGGCGAGCACGCCTCTGCGCCGGCCGGGCGCACCCTGGCCGCTCTGGGTGGCCTCTTCGGCCCGGCAGTACAGAACGCGCGACGCTACGAGGCCGCTCGCGCCGAAGCCGATTGCCTGGCCGCAGTGGCCGCTGTGGGCAGCGTCATGCGCCGGCCGCTCCCACCCGAGCTGTTGCTTGGCAAGGCCCTCGTGGAGGTTCTGGCCACGACGGACCTCGAGTTCGCCGCCATCTACCTACAGGGCGAGGGCGGCAGCCGCCTGCGCGTCGCTGCCAGGCTGGGCATCTCACGGCAACGCGCAGCGCGCCTGGCACCCGAAGCACTGTGCCTTCAGCCAGGCTACGCAGTGGCCGGCAGCTCGCCCCAGCCCCTCGTGGCAGAAGCGCTCCAGCGCGAGCGAGCGCCGCGCCGCGCGCCGCAGTGCCTGATGCACCTCCCCCTCTGCTCACTGGGCCGGCTCCTTGGCGCCCTCACCGTGGGGAGCTACACGCAGCGCCACTTTGCGCCCGGCTCGCTCGACGTGATGCAGGGCATCGCCGCCCAGATTGCCCTTGGCCTCGACAACGCGCTGCTCTACGGCGAGGCCCAGCGGCGAGCAGCCGAGCTGGCCCAAGCCAACGCAGCCCTGAGCGAAGCACTGCGCAGCAAAGACCAGTTCCTGGCCAACGTGACCCACGAGCTGCGCCGGCCCCTGGCCCCGGCGCGCCTGGTCCTCGAGACGTTGCTCGAGGCGCCGGGCAGCCTCACACCGCAGCGCCAGGCGCGGCTGCTGCGCAACGCCCTCGACAACCTCGACAGCCTCAATGCCCTGGTCTCGGAGCTGCTTGATGCCGTACGCATCGAACGACACCTGCCGCCCCCCCGCCACGACCTCGTTGACCTGATCGCCGTCACGCGCCAGGCGTTGGCAACCTTGCGGCCGCTGGCCGAGAAGCGCGGGCTGCGCACGCAACTGCTCGCCCCGGCGGGCGCCCTTACGGTGTGCGGCGACGCCCAGGGCCTCGGCCGCGTGGCTACCAACCTGCTCGCGAACGCCTGCAAGTTCAACAGGGACGGGGGCAGCATCCTCGTGCAACTCGAGCGCGCTGACGACGGCCGCGCCGTGCTCTCGGTGACCGACACAGGCACCGGCATTCCGGAGCACGCCCGGACACACATCTTTGAGCGCTTCTACCAGGCTGATGCCTCGTCCACACGGGCGCACGAGGGGTTGGGGCTGGGGCTCTATATCGCCAAGGAGATCGTGGAACAGCACGGCGGCACGATGCGCTTCGACTCGGAGGAAGGCGTGGGCACGACGTTCACCGTCACGCTTCCCTTGGCCTAGAACATCGGTCAAGCATTCCTGCGAAGGCCCCCAGACGGCCGAATCATCGCCCTCCGACGCCCACGAAGCCGCCTGCGGCGGCCAAGGGGGGCTTGGCTACGTCGTCTATACGAATACTTGACCGATGTTCTAGGGCCTTGTGCCCGTCTGCCCACGCTGCGGCGCCGAATTGGCCCGCGCCCACGCCCACGAGGGGCTAGGCTGCGACTTTTCGGATAGGCTCTTGCACGCTGCGCGCGAGCTCGGTACGAGCCCCTTTTGGCGGGGTTTTGGCTGGTTGCCTGGCGCGCCCGGCGAGGCCAGGCAACCAGCCAAAACCCCTTCCCGGTCCGCGGTAGATATCCTCGTCGGTTTGAGGCGGAGCTTTAGCTCAGGGGGCGGATGCCGAGGTAGACCTGCCCGCCGGTGAGCATGCGCAGGATGGTCTCGGGGGGCCGGCGGTCCAGGCGCTCATACAGCTCGCGCGGCGACAGCGGCTTGTTGCCGTTGGCCGCAAAGGTCAGAAAGATGCTGTCGATGATCGGCGTGTTGGGGGCTATGTAGCTCGGCTTGGTGCTGCAGCAACTGCGCAGCGTGCTCCACAGCGCATCCTCGCGCACAACTTGGGCCGTCTCCGGATCGACCGAGTCCACCTCGCCCAGATCCTTCAGATCGGCGTACGCCTGCCGGCACTCCTCACAGAGCGCTTGGGTAAGATAGATGCGGATGTCCTTGTTCTGCCTGTGCCACCAATCGAGATCGATATGGAACTTGGTATCGACACTCGGACGTACCCATCTGGCCATCGTGATGTGCTCCTATGCGAGGCTTCCGTAACGCAGCACCCGATCGTGAATGACATCCACTCGCCTTGAGCTCGGGCGTGCCTCCATCTCCTCGGGCGTCGTGTATTCGGCGTCGACGAGCGACTCGTCAAAGGCCCAGTTACCGTCGCCGACAGGGTCGAAGCAAGCATGCCGGGCCAGCTCGGCAAAGACCGGGATGGCCCCCGTTCGCCAGGGGACGTTGAGAGCAGCATAGAGCGCCTTGGCGTGCACAAAGCCCTGGCTGCCCAGTTTCACCAGCTCTGGGAACACGCTCATGATCGCCTGGAACAGGTGCAACCGCTGGGCGCGGTAGTACTGCTGCAGCTCATCGAGGCGAGGCCTGTCGGTCGGCTCACCCACGAGCAGGTTGCGATCGTAGCGGCAGGTGTAGGCACGTTTGCGAATCTCGAACACGAGGCGGTTGTTCTCCACGCGCGGCACCCTGGCCCACTCGGTGCGCCGCGACCGGGCCTCGCAGCGGACGACGACGGTGTACGGGTCCTTGGTCAGCAGCAGATCCACAGTCGCCCCTGCCGGCACCTCTTCGCGCTCGTACCACTCGCCCAGGCCCCAGCCATACCCCTCCTGCGGCAGGATCCAGCCCATCCAGCGAGCATCGGTGCGCCCATCCACAAAGTGCACGGGGATGCGCGTATACTCGCCGCTGGGGAACAGTGCCAGGATCTGACGTGTGAGGGGCAGCGTGCCCGACTGCTTGTGGGGATAGTTGAGCACAAAGCTGATCTTGCCCGACTCCGGCAATTGGGCCGCCGGCGCGGCGGCCGCCAGCTCGTCGAGCTCGTCGCCGATCTCCTGGGCAATCTCCAGCGACTCGCGGTGCGCCAGCTCGCGGCCCGTCGTGTGGAAATCGGGCTGCAGCCGGTCGGGCTTGCTGGCCACGGCAGGGGGCTCGAGGTTGTAGAGGAACCAGCGCGGGCCGGCCGCCGTGCCGACGTTGTCAAAGCGGCCATCGCCTTGCAGGGCCAGGTTCAGCGCAAACGCGCGCGCTTGCGGCTTGCCGGCGGCGGGCAGCTCCACCTGCTGCAGTATCTCTGCCGTCCCCAGCGGATGCCCCGCCACATCGATAACCGCTTCGGCCAGGTTGAGGTGCCCGACGTGGACCTCGGGCAGCAGGCCCCGCAGGAACCACTGGCTATCGTAGGGCACGAACTCGGGGTTCTCGGGCAGCGCCTCGACCAGCGCCTGCCGCACCGGCTCCCCGTAACGCTGGCAGAGCTCGGCCAGCGAAAGCTCGCCTTCCTCGGCAGCAGGTGCCTCCTCGTTCAGCTCGTTCAGGGGGTGCGGCTGCTTGAACTCGGCCGCGAAATCTTGCGTGCCCTCGCGGCCCTGGAAGGCGATGGTGATGACGCTAAACTCACCGTAGCGCGGGTTCAGACCGGGGCGGACGGCGACCACCTTGCCAGTGGCATAGTCGAGGTTGGGGAACACGATCTCCTGGCCGGCCGCATAGTGCTCGCGGGGCCGGTACAGCTGCGCCTCGGCCGACAGACGGGCCTGGGCCTCCCTGCGGCAGTGCCGTTCCATCACCTCACAGACGAGGTCGTCGAGCAAGCGCGGCCTCCCATCGTCCAGCATGAGATCATAGATGGATTCCAGGTCCTCCGGTCGCAGCCGGAAATCGCGCCGCCAGTAGGCCTCCGTCTGCGTCTGCGCTCTGCGTCGCACCGCCACCAACGAACCTCCTCATAGTGGTCCACAATGAGCCGGCAGAAAGCCGAGTCTGGCAACTTGTCGGAGCGGAAGGCCGAGCCAGCCAACCGGGTTTCACGCTCCGCGCCCTGCACGTAGCATACGCCCGGTTCGGGCCCCTCAAGGGAGGCAGGGCCGGGCGCACGAGAGCATGCACCTGCACAGACCTGTCCGCGCCCAAGGGGTGGCAGCGGAGACACATGCCCGGCTGTTACCAGGACTGTGAGGGTGGCAACTTCCCTCTCCGACAGGCTGCTCGAGCGATAGGCTCAGCCGAAACCGTCCTACAACCAAGAAGGCCCCAGCTACCGATAGCCGAAGCCTTCCAACAGGTGGGCGAAACAGGGCTCGAACCCGTGACCTCTTCCTTGTAAGGGAAGCGCTCTCCCGACTGAGCTATTCGCCCACACATGGGCCAGCCAATGGCTAGTTGCACTGATTATACCTGCGGCCAGTGGTCGTGTCAAACGCAACGTCCAAACTGCAGACAAATCCTGCAAGAGCGTGGCCTAGCTTCATGCCGTTCCCCCTCGCCCTCTAGCGCGCTCTGCTCACTACGAGCCTCCGCATCCTGTAGGCGGTCCGGCTGGGTGCAGGCTGACCCGCTGCGCTCCCAAGCCCGGCCCTGGCCCGGAGGGGGGAGTTCTTGGCGGGTTGGCTGCCCCATGGCCGCCCGCGGGCGGCCATGGGGCAGCCAACCCGCCAAGAACTCCCCCCGTAAGGTTCGGTTCGGGCCATGTGCGAAGCGTGACGCCCGGATGCAGACCGAACAGGTGCGGCGCAGCTCCACATTTGACCGGCCGGCCTATGGATGTAGAATGTAGTACCTGCCTGGACTCTGAGGGGGTTGGGCCATGTCCCATTGGTCGCTGCTCGATCTCTTTCACTTCCTGGGGAGCGGCGTGTGCCACCAGCTTCCTGCGCGCTCGCTGCAGGCTGGTGGGCACGCCTTGCCCCTCTGCGCCCGCGACACGGGCACCTACCTGGGCCTGGCGCTGGGTCTGCTCGCCATCCTGCTCCTGCGCCGGGCGCGCGCCAGCCTGGTGGCCTCGTGGCCGGTCCTGGCGTGCTGCGGGCTCTTCTTTGTGGCCTGGGGCGCCGACGGGCTCAACTCTTACCTGGTCCTGCTGGGCCAACCTCACGTCTACGAGCCCAGCAACACCCTGCGTCTGTTGACGGGCATATTGCAGGGCCTGGCGCTGATCATCGTCGTCTGGCCGGTGGCGGCCTTTACCTTCTGGCGTCAGGCCGAGCACCGGCGCGTCATCAGGGGCCATGAGCTGGCGCTGCTCGTGGGCATTGCCCTGCTGGTGGTGGCCCTGCTCAGCCTGCCGCTCGACTTCCCGCGTTATGTCGCCGGCATCCTCTCAGGGCTCGGCCTCGTGGGCATGTTCACCCTGCTCAACACCCTCCTCGTCGCCGTCGCCCTGCGCCGCGAAGGCACCGCCGACACGCCGCGCGACGTCCTGCGCCTCCTCGCCATTGCCCTCGTGCCGGCCCTGGCCGAGCTCGTCATCCTCAGCCTGCTGCGGCATTGGTTGCTCGGCTTCTAGCAGCCTGCCGGAGAGAGGCGCGCGGGCGGCGACCGGCTTTCACGCTCCGCGCCAGCCCGGTGCGGAGCCTTTAGGAGGGGTTTTGGCGGGATGGTTGGCCCTGCAGGCTGCCCCTGGCGCGCCAGGGGCAGCCTGCAGGGCCAACCATCCCGCCAAAACCCCTCCTGCCAT
>Ga0116161_1003321_pt1 | contig 14400 bp, 13 predicted proteins | sample AD_JPNAS3_MetaG_FD_89877 | JGI IMG/M metagenome (GOLD analysis project Ga0116161, IMG submission 89877) | Active sludge microbial communities of municipal wastewater-treating anaerobic digesters from Japan - AD_JPNAS3_MetaG | ecosystem: Engineered > Bioreactor > Anaerobic > Digestate | place... | reverse complement strand
TTACAAACTTTTTGAATCCATTTTCCAACGCCTTTTTCTTCCATCTTTGACGTACTGACAAACAAAAAAAAAGTTTCTTCATTTTGCTTTTCTTTAATGAATTGAACATTAGGAATTGTCTGGTCACTAAGTAATGTAACTAATAAATTTTTCATTATATTTTTTCAATTTTTATCCAACCCAAAGGTTCTTGTGTTTTTTCTACCATCAGTCGTGTACGGGGAAATTCTTCTAACGAAAAATCATCGAATTCACCTTTTTTCGCAAACTGTCTTTTCAAAAAACGTTCAAATTTATTGTATAATTTCTCTTTGTCTTTAACGTAATCGTAAAGAGCTAATCCGAGAGAGTTTAGATAGTATCCTTTACCGAAGCCAATACGAAAATAAGCAATATTATTATCCAATTCAAATTCATCATTTATTAATGTATAAATATCAACAGAGAAATTATGATAATTTATTAAGTTTTTGTCATTTTCAACTAAATCCAATTCTCTATTCAAACAATCAAAAGCATAATTATTGGCTTGTAACGCTAAATCTTTCCAATGGTAATTTTCCAAGGTAAGTTCAAATTCCGTGGAAGCATCTTTTTTAATACATTCCAAACGCATAGGCATTTTTCTATCACAATCAACTACAATATTTGAATCCTTCGGCAATATCTTGCTATCGGAAACTTGTTGAATTGTCTGAAGAGTAAAGTTATCATTATCTATTTCTTTGTATTCAAACTCCTTCTCCAACCAATCAAAATTTATTTCTTTATGTTTTCCGTTTTCATATTTTCCATTTATTACATCTTCCATTTTTTGAGTTGCTTTTTCATTTGTTTTTAGCCAATCATACATCAATACCGTTTTCAATGCCCCTTTGAGAGAACTTCCCGGAAAATAGGGCTCTTGCAAAGGTGATTTAATCATTGCTTTAATAGGCAGTTTGCTGTTGTTTAAAATAGTAATAATGTTGCAACGAAAAGCAATGACTTCGTCAATTTCCCTAACAATTTTGTTATTCAACAAAAAACTTTTTAAATCAAAACTACTCCGATTATTGTCGATTCCCATAGCAACTCCTTGCACATAAGCATCTAAGCATTTTTCGTTCCTTGTAATAAGATGTTGCAATTTACTTTTGTCTATAAAACAGACTTTATTATTTTCGATAATATAATCGGAATAGGGTGAGTATTCCACTCCCGAACCAATCGCAACCGGTGTAAGGGTTGTTATTTTTAATTTTGTTTTCTCTTTCATAATAATGAACTTATAAATTTATTATGTAGCGGAATATCCAAATTCAATCCATATCGTAAAATTGGCGGTTCCGTATTTAATTCCGCAACTTTACCCTTTATATCCTTATCGAAAACCGCGCCTTCCAAAAGCATTTGTAGCATTGGCAACGATTTTCCTTCTTTAAAAAAACGTCCGCCTCTTTTGACGATTTGATACAACGAATTTTTCGTCAATTCGTTTTCGTTAGGTGCAATCAACGACAAGCTTGACCGATATGCCGTATTTTCTACTTCTATTTGAAAGTCAACAGTTGTATACTCTGTTAAACTTCCACAACCCGACGAGCGTTCTCCACCTATTCCGAGATGTGTAAGTGTTTTCATTGCCGAATTAAAATCGTGTTTCAAATCTTCGGACAATCGATTTTCCATAACAAAATACCAACTTACACTATATTCATTATTTCCAAAAAGAAACAAATCAGTTTGATAATAATATCCGTCTTCGTGATCGTTTACATCTCTTGCCCTTACTTTGGGAGATGTTTCTTTTGCAAATAATGTAATCGATTTGTCCATTTCGCTTTTCAGTGCAACAATTGTATCGTTTTGCAAAAGCATACATTCTCCTCCATCAAACCACTTGCCAGGCAATAAACCTGCTTCCCAAATCCCTTTGGAAATAAATTTTATTTTTTTCAATTTTTTAGGTTCGTCAAATGGGAATAGATTCACACTAACCGGTTTTGGCAAAAAGAAAACAGAACTCCCTTGGTATTCGAGATAATAAAACGCCGAAGAAAGTCTAAATTTTCCATTTCTACATTCCGAAATAAAATTTTCAACCGTTTTTGGAGAAGATAAAGCCCAAGCATTGACAAGCGCAGACCAAAGTGTATCGGAATGTAAATATTCGGAAACGTAAGCAAGTGCACTCGCATCGTTCTTTCCTGTTGCTAATGCTTTCCCAAAATGGAAACGAGTTCCTTTATTTGATTTTAGAATTATTGCTTGCATTCTTCTATTATTTTGTCTATATTGGAATCAATTTTCACTTTTCCGTAACCGCGTGAACCACTGCCGCCAAGATAGTTGTTTTCCAAAAGAGTAATTCCTTCTTTCAATTCCTCAACAATTCCGTTATCTTTTATACGATTGTCTTCATAAAGATTGACAACAATCTCAAAATGGAATTTTGCACCTGCCGGCACTCGTTCAATTTGTCGGAGACCACTCTTTGAGGTTCCTGATTTTCTATCAATTGTATTTTCATATTTTGCTTCGGTAAAATCGGTGTCCATAATAGCATCTTGAAAAACCTTTTTAAAATCAGCCTCATTCAAAAATGCATCTCTGAAAATCAAACGAGAAATTTCAGCACCGACCACTTTATTTTTATTTTCTTTATCTTTTTCTCCGGGATAACCAAACATTTTTTTCAAAAGGGGACTATCCTCTTCCACTTTAAGACTTCCTTCTTTTAGTCCAAGCAACGAACGGATTTTTCCTTTGAGTGAACTTCCGGGTATATAAGGAATGCCCTGGGGTGTTTTAATAACCGGGGAGTCCAATCCACCAATATCCAAAGACGATTTAGAACCTCCAATATGCAAACTCGTTTCAAGAGTAATTATCCCTTTAATTATTTTATTTTCAATTAATTTCATAATATATTTTTTATTGTTTTCCATAAAACTTATGATATGCTACTACTGCTTCAAAAAAGATTTTAAATTCTTTGACTTGTTTCTCCGAATTAATGGATTTTATTAAAAGGTCAATAAAAGCCAACAAACTTTTTTCTTTCTCATTTGTACTTCTACCTGCAATATAAGCCAAATTCGGACGGAATAATTTTAATCCATTCAAATCATTATCTTTCAATCTTTTTACTTTGTCATAAATATTTCTTAATTGACTTGTCGATAGACTTTTCCCTTCTTCGGAAACAAATTTTTCGATGTTTTGTAAAATTGAATCCAAATTACTTGTGCTGCTCATATTCAACAATTCATCAATATTATCATTAAAGAATTGTTTTTTTACATCCAAAGCCAACTCTTGGAATGTTTTCTTTTTCTGTTGTGAATATCGATTGTTAAAACCGCCACCACTTCTGTTTTGATACTGTTTTGATTCCATCTTTTTTAAATTTTAATGTTATTATCTATTTCTTTTATATTATTTTTCATTTCAAAATTCTTTTAATTTGCTTGTATTTTTCAAATTCCTTTTCGAATTTTTCCATCGCCATTTCATGCGAAATCTCTCCGGCATGTGTTAATATTACTATACTATTAAGTTAAAATTTCACTATTATCCATATTTTTATAGGTTTTCATTTTGTTTTAATAATAATTCCGCCCATCTTGCTGCCACCGGATATATATCAGGACTTGTGTTTTTGCCTTGCATAAGCGCTTTCAAAACAGCCTTTGTATATTCCTCAAATAGTTTTCCAACTTCTGGTTCGTTTTCTTTCTTCACATTCCGCAAATAGTATTTGAGTCTCCACACTTTAGGAAGACTGATTTTCCCATTCAAAGCCTTTTGCTGTAATTTATCAAATCCTATATCACTGGATTTAATCCTTGCAACCAGGCTTTTAGATTCTCCTTTCTTATCTATTAAATCAAACAGTTGCTTGGAAATCGCTTGGGATTGTTCAAATTCTTTCCACGAAAGTGTTTTTCCAAAAACGTTAACGCTATTTTTATTTTCAACTTTTTTGCTTGATTCTAATACTTCTTCTACTTCTTCCGCCAATCGCATCACCGGATATTTGGGGGAAACTACGACAATTCCGGCCGAAAACGTAATCTCTTCTTGAGGTAATGAAGGGATTTGAATTTTCAAATCTTTCTGAAATTCATCAAATTTTTGACGAAGCTCAATGGCCAATGCAAATATTTTATTCCAACAGCCGATTAAAAAACAATCGTCACCACCCGAAAATACCACATAAATATAATCCTTCATTTCCAATTGCTCGATCAGTTGCAAGAATTTGGCATCAAAAAAATCTTTCAATGCATCCGATAGTTTTTTGTAGTCATTCTCTGTCCTATCCCGAAATAATTTACCTAAATTATCAACATCCAATTTCAATGCTGCCAATTTTTTATCGCCTTCCGATCTTTTTGCTATTTCATCAAAATCTAATATATTATTATGCTTATCTTTTGGCACTTGCCCGTTAATACCTTTAATTTCGTTTATATTTATCTTAAATTCAATTGGTTCAAAAAAAAACTCTTTATACTCAATAGGTCGTTGATGTTTTGTTTTTTGTATCTTTTTGTTGATTTTATCTAGCAAGTCATTAATGGACTCTTGTCCTTCATCTTTCACAAAATCAATATACGGAAAGATATCTTGCAATCTATATTTCTTATTTACAGTTTCCTTGAAATCAAACAACTCTTCTTCAGTCTTTTCTGTTTCAATTTTCAAATAAAAGTTTCCACCTCCTTTGTAAAACTCTTTCGTATTATCTTTTCCAAAATAATCTTCAAAAGCTTGCAAACATTTTTCGGAAATATCTTGTACATACATCGAACGATTTTTCAGCTCTTTCGCAGCACCGTCACTCGGTACATTAAAAATAAATGATTGAATACCGGAAATATCACATTTAAAAAAATAATTATTCATCTTATTCATATTTTATTCTTCTACATAACAAAATTCATAGTAGCTGCAATTCTTGCACAGTTTCTTTTTCTCTATAGGCGGACAAGTTTCATTTTCAATAATGTTTTTGATTTCCTGTTCCATCTCTTTCAGCTTATCCCTATCAACCTCACTCAACACGATCTCATCTTTTTTGCGCAAAACAGGGTATTCCAATATTCCTTTTACACCTTCTATTCCATTCTGTTCAAAGATATAGATATAATATTTCAACTGCCACTCGTGCGCCTTTTCCACTTTATCGGATTTCTTTATTTCATGGATCACCTTATTTCTCGCATCATAATAATCCACCTTGATTCCATCCATCTCTATCTCTTCGTATTTTCCGGAACGTTGCGGATAGCTTTCTTCATGAATCAATCTACCTTCATACACCAAATCGGAAGTGTGTTCAAAGCGAATACCATTAGCATGTAACCAAAGTTCGCGCTTACATACATTGTACAAATTTATTAAAGTGGCGTTTATGTACATAATTACAAAAAATTTGAATCTAAGAAACGACCAGGATCAATACCATCTTCAAATGAATAAATTTCTTGAAATGTTTCTAAATAAAGAAAGCCATATTCTTCTTTTCCATAAGTGCGAATTGTTTCATAATCTTTTCCATTGGGAAATATCGAAAATGTAAATAAAGATATGAGTGATTGTAATTTTTTCATTTGAATTTTATTCTTCACAAAATCCTCATCTTGGTCATGAATAATTGTAGAATATTTATTCCAGACATCTGTACCATTTAAAACAGCTAAATATGGTATATGCAACTCTTCAAGTGTTGTTATATTTTTATTTATCAAACGAATATCAATCTTCAAAGGAACGAATACGGAAACATTTTTTTGATTAATAATATTCAAAGAATTATCTACAGCTCTGAAATCCAAAGTTGCCATTGCGGTAAATAAATCCTGAATATTCACAATAAAATGCGTATGATTGATCTTCTTTATCTTTTCAATAACTAATTGATATAATCTGTCAAAATTCTTTTGTTCTAAAATTGTTCTATACTCATCATTAAGTTCACGCATAATCCGATAACGATCATCTCCTTTATACAAACTTTTCTCTTCGTTGCAATCGAATAAATAAAGTGTACATTTGGGTTTATTTACATTTCTATTGATTCGTCCGGCCAATTGTTCTTCGCTATCGATAATGGATTTATCCTTAAAACCTAAATCCATATCAATATCAACACCAGATTCAACCACTTGAGTTGTAATAAGTAAAATTTTCTTATTTCGTGCTTCTTTGGATTTAAGTTCATCAATGATTTGTTTTCTTCGAGGCTCCAATATGGTTCCCGACAACAAGAGTATTTTATCAAAAAAATTGTTGTTTCTATCTGCTATCGAATAAAATTCACTTGCCGTTTTTTTAAAGATAAATTCAATAATTGTAAAAACACTATCTGGATATTTGCTATTGCCTTGCGCATATTTTACAGATTTATTAAAAACTGTTTCACAAAGCTGCTCTAAATAATTTTCTATTTCATTTTTATCCGGTTTTCCCCACTCTAATAAAGAATAATCGAATTTGACACGGTTGCAGAAATTAGGGTTTTGAAAATATTTCTTTTTGTCTGAAATTAAGTAAACGAAGTCATTAGACAATTCTTTTCTATCAATTATATCCCCAATCTTTGGCAAGGTAGCCGACATAATAATAAATTTCATATTAAAATACTTGGCATAGTTTATAATGAAGTAGATAATTTTATCCCAAATTTTGGGAGAATACGATTGAATTTCATCTATAACTACAACTGAATTGGCTAACCGATGCAATAGATAATTGGTTTCTTTTTCATTGGTCTTTAGCACATCAAAGAAACGGACATGCGAAAGAAGGGTTATCGGATAATTCATAAACAAACCATCCAAGTAATTTAAGTAATCATTTTCATACTTACCTGTCTGAATTGCAGCTTTTGAATGAACTTCTGCTATTTCTCCATCTTCCAAACCCAATGTATCTTTTAATGACTGATAGGTTTGTGTAATCAAGGTCGTAAATGGAAATACATAAAATATTTTTTGCAATGATTCATTTTCCATTAGTAGCTCAGCAAGTGCTAGCATAGATACATTTGTCTTTCCACCACCTGTTGGCGCGTCAATGTAAAACAAACTTTTATCGGCATTTCTCCTCACATTACATACAACTTCCATCGCAATACAACGCCGTAATGCATTCAAATTTTCATTGCTTTGCAGTGTATAGTTATTCGGATTCAAGTTTTTTCCTTCCGTAATTGCATCATAAACAGCCTTATTATATGCTTTGCGCGTTTGTGCATTTATAATAATTTTTTCTTTTAGGCTACTATTCAGAATTCCAAAATCCGTCAGCATACTTTTCCAATCATTCATATAGTGAGTCGTAGCCAAATAATCAGCCGCAGTTAGTAATGAGTAATTGAGCTTGACAAGTGCGTAAAGAGGGAAAGCATTTTCAACCTTAAAAATGCTTTCATTAAAATGTTCAAATAGAAAATTAAAATTGGCATTCCCCAGAAAATAAGTATGAAATTTTTCTATTTGTTCATCCTTTAAAGGATAATTAAACAGCGATAAATAAAGACTTAACGTAAATAAATCGGTATTATCCCAATTCTCTTCATCTTGTGCTTGTTCAATTGACGAACTATGGTGTTTGTATATAGGATAACTTAAATACAGTGCCACATTGCAAACAAAAATTTGTTCTTCATCCGAAAGTCGCATTTTAAGAAAATCAGCAAAAAACAAGGCAAGAAAGAGGTAAACACTAATTACCGAATGTTGACTCTGAAATGGATGCTTTACCTTTAAAAGGTATGCTTTATTATTCATCCTGTTTCGTTGAAATCCAAGATTCAACTTACCAAAATCATGAAATGCAATTGCCTGCCAAAACAATTTATGGATTGTCTCGGCAAGCAATTGTTTATTTTCAAAATTCTCAGGTATTGAATCATTTATCAGTTTCTCAACAATCTCATTTAAGTGATGAACTTCGACAACTTTTTTAGCATAAGCCATCACCATAGCAGAATGTTCTGATAGCAATTCGGGCTTTCTGTCTCCTTGTTCCGGTTTGGGTAAATGGGCAAAATAATCATTTACCTTCGGAATGAGCATTTCAAAAGATGGGATATCGAAATTTAGCATAGTGCTTAAAACAATTGAATGATATGATCTTCGTTAATCTGATAAAATTCACCAGCTTCGCTCATATTCATTCCTTCTTTAAAAGAAGCATTTGAATACACAAAATCTGCATAAGAATATTGATATAGTTTTTCATTGAATCCGACTGGAAGCCTTTCAAAATAGAGAAATGATGATTCTTTTGATTCTTTAGAAAACATAGACATTGAACGGGCAACATATCCACTTACTGCATCTGTTTTAGCAAATATGGATGCTATTTTATAATCATGACTAAAATCGAATTTCTCAAAAGAATCATATTCGTGTGCATCTGTCCACCAAGCTGAAAAATCGTTTTTACCCATATAGGGCAAAAACTCAGCTTTATATGATAAAATGTTGTTATATAAAGTTTTTTCGTCTTCATTGCCGAGATTTAAGAGCAGAAAACATTCGTATGATGGCTTTATCAGAATTTGTTCGGTAACAATCAGATTACCTCCTTCTTCACCACTCGCAAATCCTGTACTGTTATTGTAACTTATTATATCCTTGGTATAATTTCCCTTATCATCTTCAAGCGGTTTGATTCCAATCTTTAAATGATTTAGTTTTTTATAATACTCTGGAAGATCACCATTTTCCTTATATCCTTTCATTCCTGCAATAGCACCAAGAACTCCAAGCAATGCAGGTTTATGAAGCATATTGTAAGTTAAATAAATGCCATCGTTGATATCCGGCTTCTTCAAAAAACCCATTTCCGCTTTCAAATCAAATGAGATCAATCTTTGATTTGTATCCATATTATAAATCGTTTTCTTTTGTGTTTTTAGGAATATTCTTCAATGAAACGGTTTGTTTATTGTAAAAGACTTCTACAAACTCAATCTCATTACTAAATTTTGTCAATTCAGTTGTAAGTTCTGCAAAATCATACACATATTTTCTTGCATTTTTTTCATCTTCCAATTTTATCAATGTAGTAAAGTTCGGCAATACAATTTTAGAACTTTCATTCAATTGTACCCAAATCAGTATCTCGTTTTCCGATCCGGCTTTCGATGCCGAATCATACCAAGTAACACCTCGGCGCATGGCTTCTTTTAGTTTTGAAATATCATCTTCTGAAAGTTTTTGGGCTTCTTCTCCTGCTAATGTCGTAACATCAATCAGATTTTTAGGATTAATGGAAAAATGATGCAAATAATGTCCTTCTTCCAATTTGGATTGACGTCCAATAGTAGTCATTCCTTTTTCTGCATCCGGATCATCTGCTTTATTACTAAAGGGAGAAGTTATTTGTTCAGAATAGATATTATTTTCTTTCCAAATATTTACTCCATGATTAACCTGAACAGGTCCATGTATAGAAATATTTGTTTCTCCGGCAAAAGTAGCGCCAAACAAACGGATATCTAAACAACTCAAGAGATTTTTTGCAACTGTAGTTTTTACTATCTTGTCTTTTTCTTTCCCTGTACCTTTCGGATAGTCTCCAAAATTCTTTTTATAGGTTTCATCCAAAGAAATTGGATTTAATTTGGCATTTAATGATTTAAAGTAGAATATTTTTTCTGATGAAAACACATCTTTCAAATAATTCTTTACTGTATATTTATATGCTTTATCTGTTGCATAAACAACTCCATTAGGTAAAGTACGAGGTTGTCCCGAAAAATCGGCATTATAATTTGAGTTGATCGCTTTTACTACTGCACAACCAAAAACTCTGTTTTTAAATTCTGACATAATTGTAATCTCCTATTTTTTAATTGTTATTATTTTCTTGCTTTTTTTCTGATTCATAAATGACGCATGGACAGAAACACCCTGCCAAAAAATATTTTAGTAAAGGTTTCATTTCCACAGCACAATCATCCGTAAGCACCTGGGATGCAAGTCGTTCAAATTTTCCTTTATAAACATCAATGTCGTGTTTATAAATTGCTATTGTTTGGGCAATAGCATCCTGCAACTGGTTGGATTTGTTTTTTTGCAAATAGGGTTCCAGCATTGCATAAGTTTTGTTTGCCGCTGCACTCCGGTCAATTAAATAGGAAACAATTTGTCCTGCACCGAAGGAAAAATCTTCGGGCGTTTCAAAATTTGATTCTCCCTTAGCGACGTTACGCATTTTCGACATTAAGTCGGTTACTTTTGAAGCCATAATGATTTCATTTTTATTGTTATTATTGAATAAATTATATAAGCTGAACCAGATATTTAGTTTTTCTCCAATAGCATAATATTTTGTATGCCTTTTCTCTCTAAATTCATCCTTGGAAATGTCTGATAAAATAGCTGAATATGCCATATCATCGAACATTTCACATGTTATGCTTTGGAGTCTTGATTTGTAGATATAATCATATATACTTTTTCTATATTTATAGAATGAAGCTGTAGTTTCTTTTGTTATTGAATGCCCTTTGGAAGGTTCAAATTTATCTCCAAAATAATTGCCAATTAAAAAGTTTTTCCCATTTCCTGTTTTGTCGTTATATTGCTGGAATAATGTGCTTATTTCTTTTTCCAATTCAAAAACATTAGATATTGACTTTTTATCGTTTACATTAAATAGTTCAACGCAATTATTTATAGCACATTCAATATTGAATCTGAATAATGGGACAAAATCAAAATCATTAATTTTCAATCCATCTTTAGTGTTTGAATAATTTATTAAGTAATAATCAGATAAATATTTTTGATTAGTTCTCTCAAATAATCTTTTCAATAATTCTTTATATGGTATAGGGTCATTTTCAGAATTAAATAATTTGACGATTTCTTTATTTATCTCTCGTTTGTCAACTATAATAGGTAGTGGATTAGGTAAACACCGAAAATCTTTTTTGTCTATAGTGATTTTTCTTTTTAAAAGCTTTTCAAAATTATTAAGGACTAAAGCTTCATTTTTTGAATAGCGTTGATTTATTCCTTTAATCAAACTACTTGTTTTATGTTTAACAAAGGCTTTTTTATTGGGAAAAGTTGTTTGAAAACCGATGACGCCCAGTTCGCCATAAGAAAGTTTTTCATCATTGAATATTTCACTTTTTAAATATTCGGCATAATATGATTGCTGTCTTACATAGGGTATTGTCCTTAAATATATCCTAATATAATCTTTATCAATAATAAATTTGCATTCAGGAATATCTTGAATTTGATTCAAAATACTGGGCATTTGAGAATAGAAGTTATCTATAATCTGGTGAAATTCTGTATCTGCTCCAGAGTACATTTTTAAGGCATTATTTTTATAATCTTTAAGTCTTGACAAAATAATCTCAATTCTTTTAGATCTAATTAAATCATCATTTGCATTTTTTTCTTCCTCTGTTGGTTTTTCTCCTTTGCTCCATTTCCTAATGCCTAATTTTTTTTTATCATCATCATTAAAATTGAAATTAAACGCTAAGGCAAAAGGTGAACAAGAATGTATTTTTTGCTTAGAATCAAATTTTTGAACTTTATTCATTGTTATATAGTCTGAGACATCCTGATAACGAATGCAATCATTCCACAATAAAATATTCTGATCCTTCCCATCATAATAATCATAATCCTTACCTTTTTGAAGGCTTTGATTAATCCATTGACCATTTTCGTCAATATCTATAAAGATATGCAGCCCCTTACTTGGCTGTACCTTCCATTCCATAATGTCCGGAATGTCTTCGATAAGGTCATTCATAAAATTGATAATTTCCTGTATCATATTATATTATTATTTTAATTTTTCCCTTTTATTCTTTCCTTTCTCTCACGCACCCGAACCCTTGCGAGCATTCTTGTCCTATGCCGCTTTCGTACATGATTTTCATCAGTTCGACGGGGGCTTTGAGTGTGAAACTGCATTTATAGCCTCTAACTTCGGTTTGTGCGGGGGTGTTGGCTTTGATGGTTATTTTTTTACTATGTATATTATCAGCGGCTTTAAATTTAAAGTCGAAAGCGGAAGGAAAGGGTTTCCCGTAAAAGGATTCGTAGCGACTCAACAAACCGCTGAGAACACTCTCTTTGGCCCGTGTGTCTTTAGGGGAGATGTATTCGGTGCCTCCGTCTTCTCGTTTTACTCTCAGACACAAAGGCGACATGGTCTCAAAATCCATCGTTTCGGTAAATACGGGAGCGGGTAATACTTCTACCTGTTCTACTTGAAATTGAACCGTCGATTGTTTATCGCCGATCTCAAACACCTGGTTGGCAAACAATCCTTGAATAAATTTTTCGGTCGACTGTTCGGGTAAAAAGGATATTTGCCATTCCACCGTATCGGATAAAATGTGAATGCGATCGTTATCTTTTGGAATAAATCTTTTGGTGATTTTTAATGGAGAATAGGTAAACAGTTTGAAGTTTTTCCCGCTTTCTATGCGGAATCCGTTTTCATGCAACCAATCGGCATATTCCTTGCTGGCTTGTGACAATATCCTATAGATCACCGCCGATTGTTCATATTGATAATTAATGGGCAACACATTGCCAAATGCCCGTTTATTTACGCCCAAGGTCAATTTAAATCTCATAATTATTCCACATTACAATATATTTCTACGTTTACAGTTTGTTAAAAAACGATGGCATAGCTTACTATTCTCCTCTTACTTTTTCCACGTTTTCGGATGCAAATATAAGTATTTATTTTTTTACTTTATAGTTTTTTCCCAATATATTTTATATCATTTTTGTCCTTTTGATCTAATATATTAAATTATCACCTTTTACGTTTTTCCCGATTGTTTATCCTTATTTTATTGGAATAATAAATTAATGTAAATACATTTCAATAATTCATTAGATAATCTGTCAACGATGTTTAGTGGATTATGTATGGATTGATATAGCACTATCCATCGATTATTTGATAGCGTTCCACTAATTTTCAAGAGCGCTCTTGGATGTCATTTGCACACGTTCTAACACCCCTCCGATGCTTTGCAAATCGAAGTCAAGAGCGCTCTTGAAAATCAATCGAACATTAGGGAATTTTATCTGTATCTCTTGTAATCGACCATCTGAAAAGCATCTTGCATTTCTTTACACGGTCGCAAAACCATCCTTGTATACCTTATAAGCGATGCATCTACTTCTTTTTTTGAATCACAGGTATCACTTTTTATCACCGGTTTGAATGTCCCTAAATGAGGGATATACAAGGTACTGCTATGCATACCGTAATACCTGATTCTTTCTCTCATTGCTAAAATCGAAGCGAGTATGGTATCTTGCGATAAGGACGTTATCTTTTCTATATCATAAACCATTCGATCGAAATCGATATGTTCTTTATACACTATGGCTGCACGATAACGAGGATTGCCTCCTCCTGCTACTCCCGGTTCTGGAAACTTTTCCGGTTTATAAAGTATAGACATATTTGTAATTTTTAATGTTTTGTAAATCATTTTTCGGTTTGCAAATATAGTATTTTTTGATATATAAAATTATCTATTTATTATTGTCGGGAAAAGATCACATTATTATTAGTTACAGATTCATCGCTTTGTATGAAATAAAAAAAGGATGCCTTTCGACATCCTTTTCTGTTGTTCATAATTAATTTACTTTTTTAATTGGGATTCAAATTGTTGTAGCTGTGATTTCAGTTTATTGATTTCTTCTGTTTTTTCTTTGACTTGATTATCTGTTTTTTCTATTTTCTTTGTTTCTTTTTCGATTTTCTTTTGTGATTTTTCTTTGCTTTTTATTAATGATTTATGGTCTTTTTCCAAATCAGCGATAACTTCTTTTGTATGCATGATTTTTTGTTCCAATGCAAATTCAATGGTATAAGTGGCAAACTCCATTAAGAGAGCTTTTACATTGGTGATTTCGGCAGGACTGTTTGTGGAGTTCACAAAGTTTTCGTTTCCTTTGGCAAGCAAAAAATAGGCATAAGTCTTTTGACTTTTGCGTTTTCCTTTGGATAAGACGGTGGTATACATATCATAATTTTCCGTTCCTATTTTTGGAAAAGGCTGGTTAAAATAAGCATTGAATGATCCCATCTTTGATTTTTTCAAACCGTTGTTTTCCATGAATTTTTCCATAGCGGCAATGGTTGTTTTTACGTCTAAATCGGGTATTTCAACGCTGACGGCATTCACACTTTTTTTATTATACTCAATGGTTTCTTCTTGTATTTGTTGTGCATGGAGTAAACTTATGCCTAACGACATAAACAATACGATAAACCTTGTTACTTTCGTTTTCATCTCTGTTAAAATTAATTATTTTTTAAATATTATTTAATAGTGTAAAAAAATATAAACAAAAAAATAATTATGGAAATATTTATTTTTCAACC
>Ga0116161_1003307_pt1 | contig 14447 bp, 11 predicted proteins | sample AD_JPNAS3_MetaG_FD_89877 | JGI IMG/M metagenome (GOLD analysis project Ga0116161, IMG submission 89877) | Active sludge microbial communities of municipal wastewater-treating anaerobic digesters from Japan - AD_JPNAS3_MetaG | ecosystem: Engineered > Bioreactor > Anaerobic > Digestate | place... | reverse complement strand
CGCCGTCGGGCTGGAAGGCGATGCCGCCCGCCCAGCCGCCGGCGATGCCGACGTTGCCGGTGATGGCGGCGAGTGCGCAGCCCGCGCGCACCACCTGCTCGCCGTAGGCGCGGCGCTGCATGCCGTAGCCCTGGTAGAGCACCCCCGGTTTGATCGTCGCATACTCGCGGGCGAGGCGGGCAATCGTCGCCGCGGGCACGGCCGTGATGGCCTCGGCCCAGGCGGGCGTCTTGGCCACGCCGTCGCGGCGGCCCAGGATATAGTCGGCGTAGCTTTCGGCGCCCTCGCAGCCCGGCGGCATCTGCGCCGCGTCGTAGCCGCTGCAGTGCGTGCGCACGAAGGCGGCGTCGACCAGCCCTTCGTCGATCATGACGTAGGCCATGGCGCTCATCATCGCCGCGTCGGTGCCGGGGCGGATGGGCACCCACTCGTCGGCCAGGCCGGCCGCGCTCAGGCTCAGGCGCGGGTCGATGCAGACGGTGCGCGCGCCGCGCTCGCGCGCCAGGCGCAGGTAATAGTCCGAGTTGGTCTCGTCGCGCATCTCGGCCGGGTTCCAGCCCCACATCAGGATGTAGCGCGCGTTCAGCCAGTCGCGGCGGTCGTTGCCGGTGAGCTGCGTGCCGTAGACGGTGGGCGTGGCCGCCTGGATCGCCGCCCAGGAATAGTTGTTATAGTAGCCCAGGCAGCCGCCGTAGAGGTGCAGCAGGCGCCGGGCGGGCAGAGGGCCGTTGAGCTGGCTGTAGCTGCCCGTGCCGTAGGGGATGAAGAGCGCACCGTTGCCGTAGCTGGCCCGCACTCGCGCCAACTCCCCGGCCACCGTATCGAGCGCCTCGTCCCACGAGATGCGCGCAAAGCGGCCCTCGCCGCGCGGCCCCACCCGCTTCAGGGGGTAGCGCAGACGGTCGGGATGGTACTGGCGGCGTAGGTAGGCGCGGCCGCGGGCACAGGCGCGCAGTTGGGGCGATTCGAGCGTGTCGGGGCGGTCGTCGGCGTCGAGCCGGGTGATGACGCCACCCTGCACGTGCGCCACCAAGAGGCAGCGCCCGCCGCAGTTATGCGCCGGGCAGCCCACGCGGACGAGGCGTTCGCAAGAGGAAGGGTTGGCCATGGGCTACAGTATAGCCAAGCCTCCAAGGGGTGCAACAGCGCAGGCGCCCCTGTAGGGGCGGTTCGGGAACCGCCCCGGCCCCACAGACGGCCAACCCGCGCATCCCTGCGCCGCCTGCCGCGTTCGTTAGGCGCCGTGTCCGCGGCGTGGGGCGGTTCACGAACCGCCCCTACAGGTCTTCCTGCAACAGACGCCACAGGTCGCGGGCGTCAGGGTCTGGGCCGGTAGCGGCGGGGTTGTAGCGGTCCAACTCCCAGCGCAGGGGATTCTCGATGATGTAACGACGGATAGCTTTGAGAGCGCGCTCGGTGCGGACGATGTGCTCATAGTAATTGCGCTGCCACAATGGCTCGCCCGGCGTGCCCCTGAAGTGGTTGGCCCAGTTCGTGGAGACGGTCTTGAAGGCGCCCACCAGGCGGCCCAGAGGTTTGCGCTTGGCGGGCCTGGGGTGGGGTCCGCAAGCCGCCTGTACGAGTTCGTCGATGATCCACAGGATGGCGTGCACATGGTTGGGCATGACGATATACGCGTCGAGGTGCACGTATGCGTACTGCCCGGCCAGCCAGCAGCACGCCATATCGGCCATACAGCCCACGTGCGACATCTGCATCTCGCCATCCACGACCTCGCCCAGCGGTAGTTCGCGGTCGCTCGTGCAGACAGTGACGAAATAGGCGCCAGCCTGGGCATAGTCGTACCCGGGCAGGCGGATGGAACGCCGGTGGTGGATGGCTGGGTCATAGTTCATCGCCACACCTCCATGGCATCTGTAGGGGCGGTTCGGGAACCGCCCGACCCCACAGACGACCAACCCCCACATTACTGCTGCACCTGCCGCGACCGTTGGGCTCGCCGCATCCGCAACACGGGGCGGTTCACGAACCGCCCCTACAGGCACGCGGCCGTCACCGCGGCCGGCGGGTTCGCCCCGTCCGCCACGCGGGGGCGGTTCGGGAACCGCCCCTACAGGACAACACGCCGACATCACTCTGCCGACCAGATGGTCAGGCAGCGGCAGCGTTTGCCGCCAGGAATGGCTTCGTTTCGAAGTTGCGGTGTGCCTTACGCTTCACACCCCGGTGCGAGCGCTATCTGCGCCCGCCCGCCAGCCCGCGCAGAGGCCCCTGGCGCAGTAGGTACAGCCCCAGCCCCACCAGGCCACCGGCCAGGTCCACGCCGATATCCAGGACGTCATCGGCCATCACAGGCCGCGCCTTGTAGGCGAGCTGGATGCCCTCCTGCAAGAGCGCCGCGGCCAAGACCAGGCCCAGCACCCCCAGCACCATCGGCCAACGGGCATGGCCAAAGAGCGGCCAGCCCAGAGTCGCCGCCGCCAGGTAGGCCAGGGCCGCGAAGAGGAAGGCGTGCGTGAGCACGTGCATCCACAGCGGTCCAAAGACCCAGTCGAAGGCTTGGCGGGCCGGCGGCCAGTATTGCACGATGTAGGCGACCGGCAGCAGGATGCCGGCGACCCAGAGCAGAGGGATGATCCGTTTCCACATGGCAGCGTTATTATAGCCCGCCTTTCGGAGCATACAACAGTGGGGGCAACCTTGCGAAGGTTCGGGCCCCGCGCAAGGCTCCCCGCATGACTAAATGATAGTACTTACGCCGTCGTGCAGGGCGCTGCAGAGCCATCGTATAGAGCCCATCCCCCCGGCCTCGCCTTCTGCGCTGCGGCGGGAAGGGGGAGCCCTTAAATGGGGGTTCAGCGGGCGCTTCGCGCGACGCGCGAAGCGCCCGCTGAACCCCCTAACCTCCAGTTTCCCCGCCCCCGGCGCGGGGGCGGGGCGGAGGCCCCCGAAGGGGGGTGGGGGGCTTGATGCTGGAGGCAGGTCGACCGCGTAAGTACTATTATTAGAACGGTATTGGGGCTCGGCTACGTCGTCTATACGAATACTTGACCGATGTTCTAGCAGAGGCGGCTCGCATGCCGCCGGTTTGTCGGATGCGGCGAGCTCCGTCGATGATCGCCCCGCCCCTGACTCCAGCAGAGTTATCCCATTCATGTATTAGAGAGTCTTTATAGCCGTCGTAGTAGGGCTGTGGATAGTGGGGAAAAGGAAGAAGATCATCCCATATACCACAAGAAGTAGGGGGTGCGTCAAGGCCGGCCCCCACAGCTTGTGGTGCGGATGCGCCGCGTGGTGTGGACAGGCACTGTGGACAATCCTGTGCTGGAAGGTGCATCTGCGGCCTGAGACGGATGGAGGGGGCCAATGGGAGCAGGCTGGTGGATAGGCGGGACAATGGTTGAACAACTCGGTGGACGGGCGAGCCGGCGAGGCCAAGTTATCCACATGAGCCCCGACTTATCCACAGGCCAGGACGGAGTTATCCACAAGTGCGGACGCGTTTTCGCCTGTGCAACGTGCTGGCCGATCCCATCCCTCGGCATTGGGCCGAACGGTGGGTGCATCCACGATGCGTAGGCAAGTGTACAGCCGACGGGTAGCCATCGCGCCACGACCGGGTCTCATGCTCCGCGCCACTGTGCAAGCGGCGCGATTCGTGGTAGAATAGATGAACTTGCGGAGCAAAACCAAATCGGGCATCGCAGCCCGGAAAGGAAGCCATCCATGTCGCGCATCACGCGTTTGCTCGGGGGCGTGGCCCTGGGCGTTGGCGCTTACGTCGGCTATAGCTATGTGACCTGGCGGCCGCGCACGTTGAGCTACCTCTGCGACAATCGCCGGCTGTTGCTCGGCCACCGCGGCGCCGCTGTCGAGGCCCCGGCCAACACCGTCGCTGCCTTCCGCAGGGCGATGGAGGCCGGCGCCGATGGCGTGGAGCTCGACGTGCACCTGACTCGCGACGGCCATGTGGTGGTCATCCACGATGAGGACGTGCACTCGGTGACCGGCGTGTCGGGGCGCATCCGCGAGATGAGCCTGGCCGAGATCCAGCAGCTCGATGCAGGCAGCTACTTTGGGCCCCAGTTCGCGGGGGCGCGCATCCCCACGCTCGACGAGGCGTTGGATGCGGTCGGCCCGCAGGGTGTGGTGAATATCGAGCTCAAGGGCACGAGCATCGCCAGTGAAGGGCTCGAGCGCGAGGTCGTGCGCATCGTCCATGCTCACGGCATGAGCGAGCGCGTGATCGCCTCGTCCTTCAACCCCTTCCGGCTGATGCGGCTGCGCCGGCTCGACCCGCAGTTGCCGCGCGGCATGCTCTACTCGCACGACACGCCCATCTTTGTGCGCGACCTGTGGTTCCTGCCCCTGGTGCAGCCCGATGCGCTGCACCCGCACTACAGCATGGTGAACCCGGCCTACATGAAGCGCGCGCAGCAGTGGGGCGTGCGGGTCAACGTGTGGACCGTCGACGACCCAGACGAGGCGCGCCGCCTGGTGGAGCTCGGCGTCGACGCCATCATCAGCAACGACCCGGCGCGCCTGCGCGATATCGTCAAGGGCTCGTAGAAGAGCATGGTTTTGGGAACCACGAAGGACACAAAGGAAACGGGGGAGCCTGCCGTCCTTTGTGCCCTTCGTGGTTGGTGTTTCTCTTTGAGGGGAGTATCCAGTGGCCAAGAAGGTGATGATTGCCTTGGCCCCGGCTGGTGGCGGTCACTTGAGTGTGACCCGGGCCTTATCTGAAGCCTTGTCGGAGCTGGCTCCGGATATAACCATCAGCGCAGTGAACGTCTATTCCGCTGAGTATGGCGTCTTTCCGGTGACGGCCCTGCCGCGTCTCTATGCGCTGCTGGCCGTCAATTCGCCGGCGCTGTGGCGCCGGGTGTACTATTCCACGAGCAGCCAGGCGCGCTATGCGCTGTTGGAAAAGGCCGCCCAGCCCTGGCTGCGCCCCACGCTCAAGGCAGCGCTGCAGGCCACCCAGCCCGACGTCATTGTGTCGGCGCTGCCTGGCCTGGGCAATACCATGCAGCACGTTCTGGCCGACCTGGGCTGGCGCCGGCCGCTGGCGGTCGTGGTCTCGGACCTGATCAACATCCACCCGGCCTGGTTCACCACCGCCGCCACCTGGTATTCGGTGCCCACCGAGGAATCGCGCCGCGCCTGCATCGAGGCCGGCATCGCGCCCGAATCGATCCACATGCTCGGCCTGCCGGTGAGCCGCGGCTTTGTCGCGCCGCCGGCCGACCGGCTCGTCCTGCGCCGCCGGCTCGGCGTGCCCGAGGAGGCGCGCGTGGTGCTCATCATGGGCGGGGCCGACGGCGCCGGGCCGGTGGAAGAGACGGTGCAGCAGCTTCTGGCCTCGGGCACAGCCAGCTACCCCGTCGTCATCGCCGGGCGCAACGAGCGCCTGCACCGGCGCCTGAGCGCCAAGACCGACCCGGCGACCTGCCGCGTGCTCGGCTTTGCGACCAATATGGCCGAGTGGATGTGGGCTGCCGACCTGCTCGTGACCAAGGCCGGCCCCAACACTATCATGGAAGCGGCGCACTGCGGGCTGCCCCTCGTGCTCACCGGGGCGCTGCCAGGCCAGGAGGAGGGCAACGTCGCCTTTGTCACCTCCAATGGCCTCGGCGTGGTGGCCACCAAGCCGCAGGAGATCGTGCAGGCCATCGGCGAGCTGCTGGCCGATGACGAGCGCTCGGCGCGCATCAAGCAGGCCATGGCCCGCATCCGCCGGCCGCAGTCGGCGCGTGAGATCGCCCAGCTCATCCTGGCCACCTGCCAGGATGAGGGCCAGGCAGGGGCGGCGCCCGTAGCGACGAGGCGAGGAATGACGAGCGCCACGTTCTCGCACGTGGCGATCAATACCGTTGACCTGGAGCGCTCGCTGCACTTCTATCACGAGACGCTCGGCTTCCCCATCGTCGAGGACCTGACGATCGCGGGCGGCGTCCGCCTGGTGCACGTGCGCGCGGGTGAGGGCCTCACGATCGAGCTCTTCGGCCATCCCTCGGCGCCGGCGCCGCTGCCCACGGGTCTGCAGGCAGGGCTGGCACACCTCGCCCTGGCCGTCGACGATCTGGATCAGGCGTATGCCGATCTGCGGGCCAAGGGGGTCGAATTCACCGTGCCGCCCCGCTCCGGCGGCGGCCAGACGAAGCGCCTGGCCTTCTGCAAGGACCCCGACGGCACCCTCATCGAGCTTGTGGAAAAGTAGTGTCGCCCGGCCTGTGCTGACCACCGGGCTACAGGTGCCGCAGCCGCCCGGTACAGGCCCTTTTTCAGGGCTTTGGAGGCGGAGCGGCGATGCCGCTCCGCCTCCAAAGCCCTGCTCAGGGTCAGGCCGGCATTGCCCTCTGTGCGCATATCCCGCAATACTTGACAGAACCACCCCGACGGTGTATACTCACCCCGACTTGAGAATTGGCCTACAAATTCTCGCCGCGAGGCCACGCCGGCCCCGCGGCTTTTGTTCATCGCAAACAACCTATACTGCAATGGTGCAGTAACGAGTGAAACGGAGAAATGACACAACAACTGAGAATCATCCCATTGGGTGGCCTCGGCGAGGTCGGCAAGAACATGATCGCGCTGGTCTACGACGAAGCCATCCTGATCGTCGATGCGGGCAACATGTTCCCAGAGAACGACATGCTTGGCATCGATATGGTTATTCCTGACTTTGGCTATCTGCGTGACAAGGTCAGCCAGGTGGTGGGCATCATCATCACCCACGGGCACGAAGACCACGTCGGCGCGCTGCCCTATGTGCTGCGCGAGATCAATGCCCCCGTCTACGCCACGCCGCTGACCTGTGGGCTGATCGAGGCCAAGCTGGAGCAGCATACGCTGCCGGTCGAACCCGAAATCCATACAGTGCGCGCTGGCGATACGGTCAAGCTGGGGCCCTTCGAGGTCGAGCTGTTTGCCGTCAACCATTCCATTCCCGACAATGTCGGCCTGGCCATCGCGACGCCCCTGGGCACCGTGGTGCACTCGGGCGATTTCAAGTTCGACTATTCGCCCGTGCATGGCCAGCCAGCCGACTTTGCCACCTTGGCGCGCCTGGGTTCGCGGGGTGTGCTCGCCCTGCTGTCGGACTCGACAAACGCCGAGTCGCCCGGCTTTACGCCGTCGGAGCGCAGCGTCGAGCCTGCGTTCGACGAGATCTTTCGCACGGCGCAGGGCCGCATCATTGTGGCGAGCTTTGCGTCGCTCCTGTCGCGCATCCAGCAGGTAGTCGATTGTGCGGCGCGCTGGGAGCGCAAGATCGCTTTCGCCGGCCGCAGCATGCTGGAGAGCGTCGAGATTGCCAAGTCGCTGGGCTACCTCAGCATGCCCGAGGGCATCGAGATCGACCTGGCCGCTGTCGACCGCCTGGCGCCGCATGAGGTGGTGGTGATGGCCACCGGCAGCCAGGGCGAGCCGCAGTCGGCGCTGGCGCGCATGGCTGCCGGCCGCTACAAGATGCTCAAGATCCAGCCGGGTGACACTGTGGTGCACTCGGCCCAGATCATCCCGGGCAACGAAGAGCTGGCGCACCGCACGATCAACAAGCTCTTGCAGCGCGGCGCCGAGGTGATCTATGGCGAAGTGGCCGCGGTGCACGTGTCGGGCCATGCCAGCCAGGAAGAGCAAAAGCTGTTGCTCAGCCTGCTCAAGCCCAAGTACTTTATCCCGATCCACGGCGAGCTGCGCATGCTGCATGCGCATGCCCGCACGGCCGAGCGCATCGGCATTCCGGCAGAGAACATCTTTACCGTCGAGAACGGCCACATCATCGCCATCGACGCCGAGGGCGCGCGGGTGACCGAGCGTGTGCCCGGTGGCTATGTCTTCGTCGACGGCGCTTCGGTCGGCGAGGTCGGCCCGGCCGTCATGCGCGAGCGCGAGGCGCTCGGGCGCGACGGCGTGGTCGTGGTCGTGGCCCAGCTCGACGAAGACGGCAACGTCATCGGCCGGCCCGAGGTCAGTTGCCGCGGCTTTGTGTTTGTGCGCGAGTCGACCGAGCTGCTCGACGGAGCCTGCCAGAAGGCGAGCGAGGTGCTCTCGCGGCAGCAGAACGGCCACGAGCGCGCGGCGCTGGAGAATGGCCTGAAGAAGGCCCTCGAGGCCTACTTCTACTCCGAGACCAAGCGCCACCCCAGCATCCTGCCGCTGGTGCTGCAGGCCGAGGGCGTTAGGGCCGGTGACTAGCAGAGAAAGGGGGTAGTGGGCGAGTTGGGTTCTGTGGCTCGCCGCGGCGGGCCACAGAACCCAACTCGCCCACTACCCCCTTTGCGCCTCACGCCTCACGCATCACGTCTCCCACCGCCTCACCCACTCGCCGTGCTCCCGCTGCATGTCGCGTTCAACCTTCTCGATGGCGCCGTTGTCGGGCAGGGCGCCGATCTCCAGCGCGTACTCGCGCGCTTCGCCGGGCGCCAGGAGCTCGGTCGCGGGCGCGGCGCCGTCTGCGGGGCGGCAGTTGGCCGGCGCCAGGTCCACCAGGTAATCGACCTGCCGCAGCAGCTTGTGCTCCGTAAAGTAGGGCAGCTCGTGCTTGCGGTAGCGCAGGTAGACGCCCAGCCCCCGGCCGATGCCTTGCCGGTGGTTGACCAGCGCCACGCGCACCAGGCCATCCCCATCGGCCAACAGGTCGTGGTAAAAGACCTGCGGGGCCGAGCCGGGCTGCGGGTCGTCGAAGCGGGTAGCGCCCTCCAGCCCTGCCCGCGACACCTCGTCGGCGGGCCACACCGCGCGCGAAGGGGCGAGCAGCTCCGACTCGTCGTCGAGCACCGGGTAGCCCAGGCTGCAGTGGTAGGCGATAGTGAGCGGCGCGTCGCTGCCGCCGATGTTGCTGACGCGGTCGCGGATGGTCAGGCGCGACTCGCCCAGCCGCGCAGCAATGCGTCGCTCGAGCTGCAGCCTGTCGCCAAAGGCCGAGCTGTAGCACACCCGGCCGGCGACGAACATCTCGTACTCGTTGCCCTGCCAGGCCCCACCGGCCACGACGTCCTGTGCCGCGGCGCGATACGTTCCCTGTGGGCTGGCGCCGTCGCAGCTCTGCCCCAGGCCACGCGCGCTGAGCGCGCCGCCGGGGCCGGGCGCCATCCAGACTGTGCCCGGCGGCGTGCACGAGGGCGGCGTCCAGGCCAGCGCCTCGCCGGCGAACTCCAAGGCGCCGATAGCGAGCCCACGGTCGACGTGCACCGTAAAGGCCAGGCCGGCGCCGGTGCGGAAATCGGCCACGCGCAGGCCGCGCTCGGCGCCGTCGGCCAGCTCGCCCAGGCGTACTCCGCCCACCTGGCTCACATCGCCCACGCGCGCCAGCAACTGTTCACGCGTCAGCAGTTGCCCGTAGAGCTCGACCACCGCCACCCTCTCGTGCAGACTGAAGGCAACAGGCGGGGTTGTGGGGGGTTGGTATCGCCAGCCACCCCTGGCGCGCCCGGCGATACCAACCCGCCACAACCCCTTTCCTGGCCCAGGGCCGGGCGTGAGCAACGCGTATGGCCCCGCTGTTGCCAGGATGCCGAGGCCACAGCGCCCACTCGGCTGAGTAGTTGCGACCGCGGTATCGTAGCAGCACTAGCAAGGAATGGGCCGCCAGAACGGCGCAGGGAACAGCGGGCGTAGTCGCGACGTCTGTATAGGTGAGAGCTTCGCCGGGGGAGCAGGCAACACCCCCGGCGGCACGAAAGGAGCCACACACGATGAAGCCCAGACTTATCGCCATCTGCGCTCTGGCGGCCCTGCTCGTGGTCGCCGGCTGCACTGCGGCGGCTTCGGGGAACGCCGCCGTCACCATCTCCTGCGACGAGTTCCAGAAAGAGGCCCACCTGAGCCGCGAGGTCGGTGTGCCCGTGGGCAGCACGCTGACGGTGGACCTCTGTTCGAACCCCAGCACTGGCTATGCCTGGGAGGAGCCCAAGGTTGCCAACGAGGCCGTGATGCAGCAGACGGGACACGAGGTCAAGCCCGCGCAGGGCGGCGCCATCGGCGCGCCCGGCAGCGAGCAGTGGACCTTCAAGGCCGGCGAAAAGGGCACGAGCACCGTCTCGTTCGCCTACAGCCGGCCCTGGGAAGGCGGCGAGAAGGGCACCTGGACCCTCGAGCTCACCGTTATCGCGCAATAAGAGCCAAGCCGTAGCATAGCCCCCCCGTGGCCGCCGCGGCGGCTTGGAGGCGTCGTCAGCAGCCCTACTGGCGCCACGGCGCGGGCAAACGGGCGCAAGGCCCTGGCTACGCGACTTTTTCGGATAGGCCAAGTTCGTAGCAGGCGAGAGCGCCCTTGGGGTACGCATGCCTGCCCAAGGACGCTCTCGCCTGCCGCAAGCTCCGTCATGCCCGATAGGGCAGCGCGCTGACCTTCATCAGCTTGCTCATATTGTGCACCGCCTCGACCATGCGCACCGTGCCCGAGCGGGCGCGCATAGCGAGTGAGTGGGTGCGGGCGCCGTTGCTGAAGTAGCGCACCCCCTTGAGCAGCTCGCCGTCGGTGATGCCGGTGGCCGCGAAAAAGATGTCGTCACCCGCGGCCAGGTCGTCCGTGGTCAGCACCCGCTCCGGGTCGAGCCCGCCCTCCAGGCAGCGTCGCCGCTCGGCCTCGTCGCGCGGCCAGGGCCGGCATTGGATCTCGCCGCCGAGGCACTTGAGGCCGCAGGCGGTCACCACCGCTTCGGGCGCCCCGCCGATGCCCATCAGCACGTCGACACCGGTCCCTTCCAGCGCCGGCATCAGGCCGCCGGCAATGTCGCCGTGGGCGATGAGCTTGATGCGCGCGCCCGCCGCGCGGATTTCGCCGATGAGTTGCTCGTGGCGCTCGCGGTCGAGCACCACCACCGTCAGGTCCTCCACGCGGTAGCGCATGGCCTCGGCGATGCGCTGCAGGTTCTCGGCCACCGGGGCGTTGATGTCGATGGCGCCCCTGGCCGCCGGGCCTACAGCGATCTTGGCCATGTAAAAGACGCTCGTCGGCGAGAGCAGCGCGCCGCGTTGTGCCAGGGCCACCGCCGCGATGGCGTTGGGCAGCCCTTTGGCGAGCAGCGTCGTGCCGTCGATGGGGTCCACCGCCACATCGACCTGCGGCGGCACCCCCGAGCCCACCCGCTCGCCGTTGAACAGCATCGGCGCCTGGTCCTTTTCACCCTCGCCGATCACCACTACCCCATCCATGCCCACCGACTGCAGCGCAAAGCGCATGGCATCCACCGCCGCCTGGTCGGCCGCCTCGCGGTCGCCGCGCCCCATCCAGTGCGCGGCTGCCAGCGCGGCCGCCTCCGTCGCTCGCACCAACTCGAAAGCCAGGTTGCGGTCCATCGGTTCGCGCATCGAATCCCCTCCTGAGTGCCCTTGTCTGATCAACGCTCTGGCTGTGCTTTCGATTATACCACAGGCACACAGAATTCGCTCTGGCAATGTCTCGGTGGTGCAAAAGTGAGTGGGCCTTGGCAAAAAGGGCCATCGCGTGCATTCCTTACCATCTGCAGGCCCTTCCCTTGACTCGCCACAGATTCCCAGGTATAATCATACCGAACGGTCGGTATGTGGAGGAGGCCGCATGAAGCAACAGCAGCGCAGTGAAGAGACCCGCGCCCACATCCTGGCGGCCGCCCAGGCCTGTTTCGCCGCCTACGGCTATGAGGCCGCCGGCGTCGCTACCATCTGCGCGCGGGCCGGGGTGAGCAAGGGTGCCTTCTACCACCACTTTCCCACCAAGCAGGCGCTCTTTCTCGAGCTTCTGAACCGCTGGTTGGCCGACCTCGACGCCGAGATGGCGCGCATCCGCGGCGGCGCCGGCACCGTCCCCGAGGCGCTGCTGGGCATCGCCGGTGTGGCTGGGCACATCTTTGAGGCCGGGCGCGGCCAACTGCCGCTCTTCCTCGAATTCTGGACCCAGGCGGCCTACGACCCCGAAATCTGGCAGGCCACCATCGAGCCCTACCGGCGCTTTCGCAGCTACTTTGCGGCCCTCATCCAGGCGGGCATCGACGAGGGCTCGCTGGCCCCGGTGGACCCCACCCTCGCTGCGCAGGTCTTTTTCTCATTGGCGACGGGGCTGGTCGTGCAGGGCATGCTGGACCCGGAGGGGGCCGATTGGGCGCGCGTGGCCCGCGAGGGCGTGGAGCGTTTCCTACGCGCCTTTGCGCGCGATGGTGGTCGTCTGGCCACAGATGAACGCAGATGAACACAGATCGGTGGCCAGATTGGCCTGAGCAGACACCAGGCCTCCTGGGGCACCACAAGCGATGAAAACGGGGCCTTGCACCGCAGAGGACGCAGAGGGCACAGAGATCACTCCTTCCTCTGCGTTCTCTGCGGTGAATCGGAGCCGCATTCTCAAACCAGAGGAGGACTGTGATGACGGTTGTCGTGACCGGCGCGGCCGGACATTTGGGCGGAAACTTGGTGCGCGCGCTGGTGGCGCAGGGGCGCAGGGTGCGTGCCGTCGATCGCACGCGCGACTGGCGGCCGCTCGACGGCCTCGATGTCGAGCGGGTCGAAGGCGATATCTGCGACCTCGATTTTGTGCGCCGCGCCTTGGGGGGCGCCGAGGCGGTCTATCACACCGCAGGCTACATCTCGCTGCGCATGGACGAGTGGCCGCAGTCGGCGGCCGTCAACGTCACCGGCGTGGCCAACGTGGTGCAGGCCTGCCTGGCCAACGGCGTGCGCCGTCTGATCCATTTCAGCTCCATCCACGCCCTCACGCAGGAGCCGTTCGATCAGCCGGTCGACGAAGCGCGGCCGCTGGTGGCGGCCGACGCTCCCAACCCGCCCTACGACCGCTCCAAGGCCGCCGGCGAACGCGAGGTGCGTGGCGCCGTGGCGCAGGGGCTCGACGCCGTGATCCTCAACCCCACCGGCATCATCGGCCCCCACGACTATCGCCCTTCCTTCTTCGGGCGGGTGCTCCTGGCCATGGGCCGAGGCGCCATGCCCGCGCTCGTCGATGCCGGGTTCGATTGGGTCGACGTGCGCGACGTTGTGGAGGGGGCCATGCGTGCTGAGGCCCAGGCGCCTGCCGGGGCGCGCTACATCCTCTCTGGGCAGTGGGTCTCTGTGCCCGCGCTCGCTGCCCTGCTCGAGGAGATCACCGGCAGGCGACCGCCGCGCCTGGTGGCGCCGCTGTGGCTGGCCCAACTGGCCGCGGTCGTCGCCGCGCCTTTCAGCAGGCGCAACGCTCAGCAGGCATTCTTCACCCCGGTGTCGCTCATGGCCCTGCGCAGCAACCGCCACATCAGCCACGCGCGCGTCACGCACGACCTGGGCTACCAGCCGCGCCCCTTCCGCGAGACGCTGCACGACACCTTTCGCTGGTTTGCCGAGGCGGGGCTGCTGGCCGCCGCGCGTTAGCAGCCTGTCGTAGAACAACGCCTGCGGGCACGTCTCGTGCTGCAGGCGTCAAGCATGAGCTGGCGTCGCGTCCGCCACGTCATCGGCAACCGCAACGTTGCCTTCGGCACGGCCTTTGTCTTGGGGCTGGCCCTCGGCCCCGCGGCCGCAGCGCCGCTGGCGCCATACACCGTGCCGGCGCTGGGCGTGCTCATCGCCCTCACCGCGGCCGACGTCTCGGGCCGCGTCTTCCGCGATTGGCGACAGGTGCTGCGGGCGACGGGCCTGGCGCTCGCTGCCACCTATGTGGTGAACACGGTGGTGGTCGTGGCCCTGGCGGCGCTGCTGGTGCGCGAGCCGGAGCTGTACGCCGGCTTTGCGCTGGTGGCCGCCTCGCCGCCGGCGGTGGGGGGGCTGGGGTTTTGCACCGTCTTGCGCGGCGACGTGACCCTCTCGCTGATCGGCACCATCGGCGCCCACGTGGCCGCCCTGGCCGTCACGCCGGCGCTCACCCTGCTCCTGGTCGGGCCGGGCCTGGTCCGGCCGCAGCAGCTTTTCGTGCTGCTGGTGGAGCTCATCGCCATTCCGCTGGCCCTGTCGCGCGCGCTGCGCTACCGCCGCATTTTGCCCTACGTGCGGCGCTGGCGCGGGCCGGTCATCAACTGGGCCTACGCGCTGGTGATCTTTGTGGCGGTGGGGGTGAACCGCGACATCTTTTTCGGCCAGCCCCTGCTCGTGGGGCGCGTGGCCGTGGTGGCCGCCGCCTCGACCTTTGGCCTGGGCACCCTCGTCGAGTACGTCCTGCGCCGCCGGCGGGTCAGCCGCGCCGCCCGTGTCAGCCTGATCCTCTTTGCCACGCTCAAGAATGCCGGCTTTGCCGCCTCGGCCGCGCTGACGCTCATCAGCGCCGAGGCCTCGCTGCCCGGCGCGGTGACCAGCGTGTTCATCTCGCTCTACCTGGTCTGGCTGGGGCTGCAGGCCGAGAGGCGGCGGTGACACTCACGTACTGGCACGCATCTTGCTCTCCCTGCCGCGCCGGACTAGAACATCGGTCAAGTATTCGTATAGACGACGTAGCCTAGCCCCCCTTGGCCGCCGCAGGCGGCTTCGTGGGCGTCGGAGGGCGATGATTCGGCCGTCTGGGGGCCTTCGCAGGAATACTT
>Ga0116161_1003295_pt1 | contig 14471 bp, 11 predicted proteins | sample AD_JPNAS3_MetaG_FD_89877 | JGI IMG/M metagenome (GOLD analysis project Ga0116161, IMG submission 89877) | Active sludge microbial communities of municipal wastewater-treating anaerobic digesters from Japan - AD_JPNAS3_MetaG | ecosystem: Engineered > Bioreactor > Anaerobic > Digestate | place... | reverse complement strand
CCACGCCCACAAGCTTCCGTCTGCCTTGACGGCATAATTGGCGCTCCCCTTGGCGCAGGCGAAAACGACGTTTTCCAGTATCTTTTCGGGTATAAGGTTATATCCTTTGTTTCCCTTAAACCCTGTCACACCCTGTCCCCATGACCAAAGGCTGCCGTCTTTTTTAACGGCAAGACTGTGACAGGTCCCCGCAGCGACGGAAATCACGCCGTCCATGATTTTAACAGGCGCAGTACTGTCCTTATCGGTTCCGTCGCCTAACGCGCCGCCATAGTTTGAGCCCCACGTCCAGAGTGTACCGTCTTTCTTCACCGCGAGGGTATGGAAGGTTCCCATCGTGGCCGTCAGAACGCTGTCCATGACCTTCACAGGCCTGGTCTGCGCCGTCGTCGTTCCATCGCCTATCTCGCCGGATGCGTTGTCGCCCCACATCCAGAGGCTGTCGTCGGCTTTCAGCGCCAGCACGTTCGACCCTGCGGCGGAAATGAGCGTAACGCCGTCCATGACCTTAACCGGTGTCGTGCTCGCCATCGTGCCGTCGCCGATCAGAAATTCAGTTCTGTCGCCCCCGAACGCCCAGAGCGTTTCGTCTGTCTTGACGACATAGGAGTACACGCCATTTGCCGCCATAGAGGCAGCGCTGTCCATGATCTTAACGGGCACGGCGGTATAATAGCCGCTGCCGTAAGTAATCAAACTGTTTTTTCCTGTACCGAGCTGTCCGTATGTATTGTCGCCCCAGCCCCAGAGGCTCCCATCCGCTTTCAGCGCCAAGCAGTGCATTGACCCGGTTGCCGCCGATATTACATTGTCCATGATTTTGACAGGTTTGGTAAGTCCGTCACTGGTACCGCCCCAGCCCCAAAGCGTGCTATCCGTCTTCACCACGAATGTTTGGCCGTATTCCCCGGCCGAAACGGGGACGATTTTTAAGGGGACAGCCGCCAAAGAAACTGTTGGTATTAGTACGACTGCCATCACCGCAGATAAAATAACCGCCGGAACTTTTATTTTATGCTTCATTTTCTTTCATCTCCTTGCTCAAGGTTTGCGTACCGTTATATTCATCATTTTTGTGGTCGAATTCCCACCTTCGACCATAATTATAATGTCCACATCGAAAGTTTCGGATGAGCCGCTTGTTACGGTTTCCGCCGGCGGTTCAACGGTAAGAGTATTGTCCGAGAGCGAGACCCAGTCCGGAGGGTTCGGACCGAGCTGTAGAGTATACGTTCCGATCACTCCCGCGCCGAGTACGGAAAGCATTTCGTTTACCGTTTCATCTTCATTGACATCGAGCACTGCAGGTTCCAGCGAAATCACATATACCGTGACGTCCTTTGTCCCTGTGCCGACGGTGTTCGTTGCCGTCAGCGTCAGGACGTAAGGCGAATTGTCGGCAGTAAGGACCCCGCTGGCTACCACCAGGTCCGTTCCGTTGAAGCTGAAGGCTTGGAGATACGACGGATCGGCAGTTATATCATATGAAGTCGGATTACCGGTCACTGCATATGATGCGCAACTACCATCTGTGTACGCAGGCGAAAGGAAGATCGTATCCGGCCCGGAAATAGTCGGTGCATCCTGCGCGGCGGGGAGAACATTTACAGTGATGGTCATGTCTGTTGAACCCACAGAGCTGGCCGCTGTCAGTGTTACGGCATACGAACCTGCTTCAAGCCCCGCCGGGATGGTCAAGGTGTCGCCGGACAGAGTTGCGCCCGCCGTGTTCGCCGTTATGGTCAGTGCCGGCGCAGGATTGCCGCTCACGGTATACGCCTGATCAGTGTTCGGGTAGCCGACAGTAAGGTTAATGTTATCCGGCCCGGTAATACCCGGCAGGATATGTAAATCCCTGTGAGAGGCGGATGGCACATACCAATCGGCATAAAGCGTTATGTCAGCAGTTACTTTATCATTTTCAAAATCCCATAGTCTGGCCCGGAACCGGAAGGTGTCGGTATACCAGCCGAGGAACTCCGCGTTTCCTTTTGAAGGATCATCCGGCCTTGCGACGGTGGTATCGTGCTTAACAGTAACGCTTCCAGGTTCAGGGCTGCCGCCCTGGGCGTCGAAGGATACCGTGTAATTTGCCGGCTTGACCACGACAGGCACGGTCCGGACTATTTCTTTTCGCAATGAGGCCGATGAGGCGGCAATCTCTCCGGCTGCTGTATCGAGGACATACGTTGCGATGGCTGTTCCGGCTTTTTTGCCCGTAACGATGCCATTTTGATCGATGGACGCGACGGAGAAGTCGTCAATATGCCATATTCCGTTCCTGGAGCCCGTATACCTATCATCAAACGCAACATTAAAGCTGCCCGTCTCTGATTCATGCACTGTCAACGCCTTCGGTGCGATTGTAAAGGCTGGTTTGACCGTGACGCGGCAGCTGTCCCGCACGCCGGTGACGGTATTGATGAATGTCACCGTAGTCGTACCGGGTTTTTTGCCGGTCGCCTTTCCCCTGATAACGGCTGGTAATACATGCCGGGTATTGATTTCGACCGGTGCAATGCTGTCGTCTTCCACTGAGACGATGCTGCTGTCGGCAGCCGACCAGGTTCCCGACCTGTCGCCCGGATAAGCGTCGTTATAGCTTGCATCCAAATAAAAAGTCTCGCCGTTATAGACCTCCATAGTGTCGGGAGCGATCAAATTCGGGGCGACAAGACCCTGAAGCGATACCGCCAGAGGGGAACCGAGATAAGACGGCGCCCCATTTTTGTCAACCGCCTGCACATAATACTCACAGGTATCCGTAAAACTCATGCCGTGGTCAAGATAGCTCAGTTCGGCGGTTCGGGCCTGCTCGCACCAATAATTCATAAGATTAATGCCGGCGGTGTTTGGATCCGGGGTTACTTTCCGGTAGATAATGTATTCTTTGATGCCCACAGGAGAAACGGAAGCATCCCAGCTTAGCTTCAGGTAGGCTCTTCTGCTCGGGCCGTCCAAGTCAGCCTTTAAGTTTCCCGGTATGGACGGGAGTCCCTTCATTTCCACGGAATCTGTCCGGACGGTTTTGGATCCAATGATATGACCGTCCGCAAATGTGGCTGTTATGTAGTAGCTATAGACCTCATCGTAACGCAGCTCCTGATCCGTAAAGGTCAGGGCGGAGGTCGAGCCTGCCTTCACCGCCGTATTGCTCGCAGAGATTAAAGACATCGCACTGGGATTGAACTTCCCCTTTAATTCATCGACCTTTTGGCGGTAAATATTATAAGTGACCGGCGTCCCTGCTTCCGGTGCGGACCACTTCAGAGTCGCGGTGGCGGGAGTGCGTTCGGCGACCACTAAAGTTGACCCGTCAGGCTTCATAACACCGATGGTGATAAACGGGTGAGGAATCAGATTCTTATAACGCACAATTACCTCCCCGCCGCGGGGGTCAAGAAAATTCGCTCCAGACGCCAGAGGGCTGAAATCCGTTCCGTCCGCGTAACCGTATTCGTAATCATTAACATTAAAAGCGCAGGCGTTCATATCCAGGTTCAGGGTACAATTTGTGGGGTCAAGGCTGAAGAAGGGGGCCATATCCTTTAGCTCCAGGGAACTGTAGATGTTTTGCGGAGGTATGACCACTGTCTTTGGTTTGGAATCGTATGCCAACTCAGGCGTGACGCTGATTGTGCCCTGACACGGCAAGGTTAGTTGAGACGTACAGGTGAACGCTATGGAGAATCGGGTGTTCGGCTTAATCTGGTCTGGGTCCGGCTCATAGCACTTGACACGCAGACGGAAAGGCACGATCTCTCGCTCCTCGGTAATGAACCGGATACCCGGGATCTCCAATTTGCATGAAACATCGTTACGCTCCAGAGGCGCAACGTCAATTGAATATAAGTAGTAGCAGCCCAGTGATTCCCAGGCATTATACACCCTCGGCACCCTGATGAAGCCTTCCACCTCGCACCAATTCCAGTTGTACAGCGATGTATTGTCCAGGGTATGACGCCTGTCGTAGTACTCCTTATCCTGCTGCCACCTGGTCATATCGAAGGTCAAGTCGCGCATCATGCCCTGCTGTCCCAGGACGATTGAAGCGTCGTATCTTCCCAGGGCGGCGTCAGATGCTTCTTTATTGACGGGGCCGGAGATCATAGTGTCGAATACTAATCCTGGGGTGGCGCCGTGTCCGGGCTCAAAACCCGGCCTATACCTTTTGCAGGAATACCATTTAACTGCAAAGTTACCGGGCTTGCTTTCCGGGAGTTTTAACAGGAGATCCGCAGGGCCGGCAGCCCGGGTCGTCACGGGTAGCAGTGTCAGTGCGATGCAAAGGCATAGCATCAGGCCTGAAAACTGTTTTGCTTTCATTTTCATCTTAATTCCTCCTCTCCTTATTCCCGTATGGTGAACAGCATGTTGTCCACCGTGATGCGCGGGGGATATATGCTTTTTTCGCCCGGTATCGGCTCGGGCCAGCGGATAGCCTTATCCTCCAGGGTGATGTTCTTGAAGCGGCTAAGATCCGCCAGACTGGAAAAAGGCAGTGTCTTGATCAGATCTTTCATGTCGAAGATGATTTTATTGCCTTGCTCAAACTCTATGAGCAGGGTATAATCGTCGTTGGGTGTGACCTTGAGCATCTTGCTCATCGTCAATATTCCTCCCTTCAGAATGAGATTAGGCTGGTCGATGACTGCGTCATCTGCTCGCACATGCAGCCTGGAGAAAGAACAAAGGCGGCTTCGCCGCATTTGCCGCCCATGCGCCTTTTCCGATTGCAATGAGGAAATAATGGCGCGGGCACTCAAATCAAAGGTTTTTATTGTATAGGAAAGTTATACTTTCCTATACAATAAAAAATCCCCTATACTGTGAAGTATAGAGGATGGTTTTTATTCCGGTATCCGCCGAACGGAGTATTTAATATGAAAATCAGAATAGTTTTTGCTGTTGCGCCTTCTTTATGGCGGCGGTTTTGCCGCTTACTTCTAATTTTTGATAAATGTTCTGCAAATGCGTCTTCACGGTGCTGGTGGATACCATAAGCCGTCCGGCGATCTCGTCACGCTTTAAGCCTTCGGCGGCGAGGGCAAGTATTTCTGTTTCCCTGGCCGACAGGGGTACTTCGATCTTCGACGCGCTTTTGAGGCTCTCCATATACCGCTCGCAGGAACGAAGCACATCCTGTATGTATGTGTCCCTTGAATCGGAATGCGCGATGTTCCTTATCATATCAAGGATACTCGGCGCGTATTCGGCAAATGGCAGGACGATATGATCCGCCCGCGCTTCATCGAGGGCTCCACGCAGCTCGGAGCTTCCCGACTCCATGCCGTACAGCCGGTATTTCGCCGCCGCCCTTAATATCCGATTATGCAGGAAGCCGAGCTGGTTACTGAGGATGGAGAAATATTGCCCGGATTCCTCGGTGAGCATTTCGAGCCTGATATAGTCCCTTAAGAGCAGCAGCGCCTTGCCGTAAACGATACAACTGAAGGCAAGCCTCTGATGCTTAAAATGCGTGGACATATCGCCTGTCCGCAGCCATTCGGGAATACTGTCCTGCCGTCCGAGACAGGCGGCAGTGTAGCCCTTTATCATGTCAAGGGTGGTGTTGAAGATGGCGTTGTTTTCCTTTGATACGTCCCCTTCAAGCTGTCTGAGCTGCTCCCGCGCCTCATTGATTTTGCCCTGGTAGATATACAGCCTGATGAGTGTGAAGTTGGCACAGATGCAAATGCCAGTCTGCTCCCTGGTCTTCGCCTTGTAGATTGCCTTGAAAGCATTCAGCTCCGCCGCTGTTTCATTGCCTGTTTCAAGCGCATATTCGGCCAGCGTCAGATAGTCGCAGCCGGTTCCCAGACCGTCGGTAAGCAGGGAGACACCGGAAAACCCGTTGATGATGAAGTCTGCCGTTTCCTTGAACCGACCCGGTTCGCGGTAGTAAGAATACAAAAAAAGCGGGGTGCCGAAGGCAAATGCATTATCATACTTGAAGAGCACCGACGAATCGCCGTCTAAAAGTTCGAGCGCCCTGTTTGCGCAGGCGACGATTTTTTTCGTGTCGTTGAACACGGCGAAGATGCGTATGCAGCTCACTTCTGCAAGGACACGTTTTTTCCCTTCAGGCGGGATGTTTTCCATCTTCTCATAAACCGACTGAAGCTCGTCGAGACGCTTTCCGCCATCGGCTGCGGCTTCCGGGTGGCCGCTCATCAGAAGCAGGCCTATGTATTGCAGATATGCTATCGGATATTTATAAAGCAGCTCACGGGGTGTCGCAGCGAACATTTGAAGGGATCCTTCAAACTCCGCGAAATAGTTGGTCACGTTGTCCGGGTCATCTAAAATCTCAAGGATGCGTTCCTTTTCATGGGCACGGTTTAAGTTCCCGTAAGCCGCTTGATACTCTTTCTGTGTCAGGTACCACTCACCGAGCAGCCTGTAACGCAACAGGCGCTCTTTCTCATCCTTTTGCTTTCCCCGGAGGAAATCCAGCAGCACATCGTGAATCTTGTATTCTCCCGACGCTTCGTCAAGGATGATAAACGCGTTTTCGCGCCGGAGTCTTTTTAAGAACTCCTCCGTTTTAGGCTCCTGTGTCACAAACAGCGCCTGCTGCACAGTAAAGCTGCCCATGATGGAAAGACGGAGCAGAAAGCTTCGGATGCGCTCGTCATAGACGCTGTAGAGGACATTTTCAACCAGGGAATCGATGACGCTGTTATATCCCAGCGGTATCCCCCGCTGAACGCCCAGCATGATGAGGTAAATGAGCGATATCCAGCCGCCCGTATATTCACAGAGCTTCTTCAGTTCGCTCTCAGAAAGCGTAAAGCCCATAAATGCACAGTAGTCGCGCACCTCTTTGTCGGTGAAACTGAGCGTCCGCTGGGACAGGAGGTTGCACATCCCCTTGGCGGAAAGCTCCGCTATGTCAAGGTTTGTCGTATCTCTGGTAATGAAGACAATATGTAAATCCTCCGGCATTTCCATCACAAACCGCCTGAAAATAGATGTAACCCTCATGCTTCTCGCAAGGTGGAAATCATCAACGACAAGCGTGGTATTGGGTTTGTAATCGAGCTCATGAAGCATGGTGATAATCGTTGTTGTCTGCGGTGTGTCGGAAGGAACGCCGAGGCTCTTGAGCCTGGTTCCCGCGACCTTGTCAATTTTACCTAATTCGCTTGCAAGCCTGTCCCAAAACGACGCCGGAGTATCATCCTCAGATAAGAAGGAGGTCCATAAGACGGGGACGCCCTTTAGCGCAAGGAATTCCCTGACCGCCGTGGTTTTCCCATAACCGATGGGCGCTTCCACAATGGTCATAGGATAATCGAATATACTCTCCAGCGCCTGGTTGACGCGGTCGCGTTTGAATATTTTGAGCTTTTTCATCGTCGTTCCTCCTCTCTGCGGGATTGGGGGTGATAAATATGTATCGTCTGAAATGTTAAAATACTTTATATCGTTAGTATACAATAATTTTGACAAGCTTCAAGAAAATGAGTGTATCTAAGAGATTAGGAGAGATTTCTTAGCCGCGACATCGGCGTTGTCGGCGCTTTTGCAGAAGAAGCCGAGAAAATACTTAAACAAGAGCAAATGCGCGCTAACGTGCGCAGGTCTTGGGATTATAGGGGAACGGGTGATACTGAATACACGGTAGGGAACATATGATACCCAACCGTGTTATTCCGTGGTAAATCCGTGTATCCTGTGTTATCCGCCATTTTGCCCGTGAGAAATACCCGGTCTTAGTGACTCGTATCTCGCGACTCATGACTGGATTAATTGATTAAATTATCTCTGCGGTATCTCCCTTTTTAATTGTACCGCCTGTGATGACTTTACAAAACAAACCTTCCCTTGGCAAAAGGCTTACACCAAAGGTTTTCGTGACTATGCTCGGATGATCCTCTTTACCAATCTGAGTAATCTCCAGGACAACACTTTTGCCCAGCTTAAGCCTGCTCCCCACAGACAAGCCGGAAAAATCCAACCCATCTATCAGTATATTCTCCGCAAAGTCGCCAGGCCCCATTTTCAAGTGGTTTTCCCTATTGGATTTTTCAACGCTGGCCCAATCGAGACAGGTAACCTGGCGCCCCCAGTCACCTGCATGTCCGTCATTTTTGATCCCGTAGTTTTCCACCACTATAGCCTCTAACACTTCCTTTTTGAGCTGTCCTCTCTCCGGGCTTATTGATATTGAATAGATTATACCTTTACACATAATATATCCACCCTTTAATGGCCGCATTCATCTTTGTGCTGATGTTCATTACATATATAACCGGTAGACTTAAGCTTCCCCTGAAGATACAGTTCTGCCGCAGCCCTTGCATTTCCTTTTGCGCCTGTTATTACTTCTATTCCTTTTTCATTGAATATTTCAATTGCACCGCCGCCCATACCACCTGAAATAATAACATTAACTCCCATATCGTTTAGGAAATTCGGCAAAAATCCGGGTCTATGCCCGGGATTCGGTATAAACTCACTTTTGATGATTTGGTTGTTTTCCGCGTCAAATATACTGAAGCTTTCGCAATGTCCAAAATGCTCCGTAACCATTTCATTTTCACTTGCAACTGCAATTTTCATCTTTTCTCCTCCATATCTTCTAAAATATCCCCTAGTTTATCAAGCCAATCCCCATTAAGAAGCTCAATCATCCCTTTATCACAGGCTGCTGCAATTCCGGGATCAATCGGCAGCTTTCCAAGAACTTTCGTATTGTGATTTTTAGCTATTTCCTCAATATGACTTTCTCCGAATATCTGATATTCCTTGTTACAATCCGGGCATTTGAAATATGACATGTTTTCAATTACCCCAATAATCGGTATTCCCATCATCTCCGCCATTTTTACCGCCTTGGATACTATCATTGAGACCAGTTCCTGGGGCGAGGTTACAATAATAATTCCATCTACGGCTATGGATTGGAAAACTGTAAGAGGTACGTCTCCTGTTCCCGGAGGCATATCGATAAACATAAAGTCTATATCCCTCCATATAACGTCGGTCCAAAATTGCTTGACCATTCCGGAAATAAGGGGCCCTCTCCAGACTACCGGCTCAGTATCATTTTCCAGGAGCATATTAACCGACATAATGCTTATACCTGTTTTGCTTTCGATTGGGAATAAGCCCATCTCATTTCCTCTTGCCTTTTCCGTGATTCCAAATGCCTTTGGTATGGATGGACCTGTTATATCGGCATCAAGAATAGCTGTTCTATAGCCTCTTCTTTTCATTATTACCGCAAGCATTGAGGTTACAAGGGATTTGCCGACTCCTCCTTTTCCGCTGACAATACCGATTACTCTTTTGATACTGCTCATCTCATGGGGTTTTTCGGAAAAGTCAATTTTCTCTTCCTTCCTTTCCGCACAATCTTCGCTGCATTCACTACAATTCTGATTGCAATTTTCGCTCATTGTTTAGTCTCCTTACGTACTTAAGATTTTTATGGTTTTATTAAATACTTCTTTTACTGCCTTCCCTGCTGCACAATCTATATCAATAATGCTCAATGCATTATTAATAGCTTTTATTGCTTCCGGATCAAAGGGTATCCTTCCGGTAAAGGGTAACTTGTATTTTTCGCAAAATAGTTCTATCTCTTTTGTATTTTCAATATTAGTATCAAATTTATTGACGCAAACAGCCATCTTCATTTGAAACTTTTCCGCCGTTTCAACTATACGCTTCATATCGCTGATACCTGATACTGAAGGTTCCGCCACGATTAAAACCATATCTGCACCGCTAAGAGATGCAATAACCGGGCACCCAATACCTGGTGACCCGTCAATGATTGCAAGTTCAGTATCGGAAGCTGCCCGCTTCATCTGCTTTTTCACTTCGGCAACCAGCATTCCGGAAGTACCGCTTCCCATTTTCAATGTCGCAGTAGAAAATACGGAATCTCCCGTGTATAACATTAATTTACCCGCAATTGCAGGCTTAAGCGATACAGCTTTTGCCGGACAAATAGCTTCACACACGCCGCAGCCTTCGCAGGCATAATAATCAACAGTATAATGAGTTCCCGCCTTTATTGCATCGAACCTGCAATTTTGCCTGCATTGATCACATTTCGTACACAGGCCGGTATTTATCTCAGCCTTAGGCAGCCCATAATAGTCCGTTTTTACAGGCTTAAATGGCTGATCCATGATAAGATGCAGATTAGGAGCATCCACATCACAATCTGCATATGCTTTGGCATTTGATAATTTAATGAAGGCGCTTGCAATAGTTGTCTTGCCTGTCCCGCCTTTGCCGCTAAGGATTAATAACTGTTTCATTCTGTGCCTCCTTGGTAACGATTTGAAGCAATGAAGAGAACATATCCCGGTACTTCTTATCTTTCCTGGCAGCAATCAGTGCATTTGAATTCAAAATCCCAAGTTCGCTGTCAAAGGGGATCCTGCCAATAATCTTTATCCCCTTTTCCATGCAGAATTTTTCTGCCGGGTTCTCCCCCTCCAGGCACTTATTAAGCACCACTCCATGAGGTTTATCGAACAGTCTTACAAGTTCATAGACCATATTCAAATTGTGAACCCCAAACAAGGTAGGCTCCGCTATCAATATGCAATAGTCCGCATCCTTTATGCTTTCCATAGCAATACAGGCACTGCCGGGTGGGCAATCGATAAAAACGGGTTCCAGAGCCTTATCGGCATCATTTAAAAGTTTTTTAATTATAGGAATCCCCGATGCTTCACCGGTATTCAAAATTCCTGTAATCACAGTAACATTTTCCGATACGCCTTTTTGGATTTGACCGACATCTTTTTCTTTTTCGGATAATGCCTTCTCGGGGCAGAAGAGTACGCACCCTCCGCAAGAATGGCATATATCATCAAATACTTTCAGCCTGCCGTTTACATATGCTAATGCATTGAACACGCAAAAATCAACACATTTGCGGCAACCGTTGCAAAGTCTGTCATCTACAAATGGAATTTTTATCGTGATTCTTTCATATTTAATATCCCCCGGCTTAAAGAAAAGATGCCCGTTCGGCTCTTCAACATCACAATCAATATATGTTGATCTACCTGCCGCCGCAGCCAGGTTCACGGATGCAAGTGTTTTGCCTGTACCTCCCTTGCCGCTTAGGACAGCTATTTTCATACTATTTCCCCGCGTGGTTATGGAATCCGGCATGAATATCTGTCAGTACAAACAAATTGCCTTTATTAAATGCATCAATATTATCCATAATAGAATCATTGACTGTCTTATATATTTTAATGCCGGCTGCCATTATCACTTCTGCAGCATTTTCTCCGCACCGGGGAGTAAGCAAAGCATTTACATCGCTATCCACTACAATCTGTGCGGCCTTTACCCCTGCCCCTCCCTGACTGGTTGCCGCATCGTTCTCTATAAAAAGTCCATCCTTCAACTCGGTATTATAAATAAGGAAATAAGGCGTACGCCCAAAGGATTGGCACACAGTGGTTTCCATGGATTTATTCTCTACAGGTATTGCAATTTTCATTTCTCTTCCCCCTTAATTCTTATCCTTCTCTGCCAAATCTATGTCTTCTGCAGCCGCCGCAGCTGCATGATTCTTCAAGACCGTCACAGAGCTGATAGTCCCCTCCCTCTATTCTCAGCACCTTTCCATTAACCAAAGACTCTGCGATCTTTTTCCTTGCATCACAATAAATGCCCTGTACAGTCGTACGGGCAATATTCATCTGCTTGGCGCATTCCTCCTGCGTGAACCCTTCCAGGTCAATCAGCCGTATCGTTTCATACTCATCAACCGTCATGGTAATAAAGTGTTCTTGTTTGATTTGTGCATCAAGAGGTCCGTAGCGGTCACTCCCCGGCAGACAGCAGACTTTTCTCCATTTTCTCGGCCTCGCCATAATATACTCATCTCCTTCTGAAGCAAAAGTATTTCTCTTAATTGTTGACATATGCCACTTTCAGTTTTATTATATTCATATTATCGACATATGTCAATAACTATTTTGGTACCAGATACCATAATATCATAAAACAAAGGACAGGCACTTCGCCCGTCCTTTATCTGCAAATTATTATATGGAGTCTCTTATATATTAATCAAGGTAAACCGGGATACTCCTATATTACCCTCAAAAATTCCGACATTCCATCACAACTTTTCATAAAACACCACTCTGTCTTTACCCATCTTTTTAGCTGTGTATAAGGCCTTATCCGCCCTTTCATACAGCTCATTAAAACTGTAAGTCTCATAACTGAACAAAGTGACTCCGATGCTTACAGAGATTGTACTCCATTTTTCATCTTCCTGAGCAATCTGTCCAATTACTTTATGAATCTTTTCTGCCAAATGGGTTGCTTCACCTATACCTGTAATATACTTGAACAGGAATAAAAATTCATCTCCACCAAGCCTGCCTACCAGATTTTCTTCGCCCGCGGCCAATTCCAGTTCTTTGGCAACCCTCTTTAGTAGTTTATCTCCCTCAGGGTGTCCATATTTATCATTTATAATTTTGAATCCATCCAAATCAAGTATCATCAGGCAATGAATATCATTATTTGGAAGTCTGGTGGTTTTTAAGCTCATTTGATTATCAACACTTATTTTTAATAAAAATTCCTTTAGTTCAGTTTCAATCTTTCTCCGGTTAAAAAGTCCCGTTAGTATATCCCTCTCAGCTTCGCTACGCAGTGAATTTTCCATTCTGCTTTTTTCTATATTTAAGAATTCTATCATCTTAAGATTAGTTGAATTTACTTTATTCTTCAACATTATAATATAGATTAAAACAGCTATAGCTATTGTTACTAAAAATATTGTTGTGCCTAAAAAAAATGTAGGATTCGAATAGTACAATTTTCTAAATTTAGGCTGCTCATATACAACATAATTACTTAAAATTATTTTTGATAATTCCATATCGGAAATACAATGCAAGCCTTTGTTTAAGATATTTAACAGCTCAATATCTTCATCCTTTGAAACTCCCAGGGACAGATCTTCAGAATATCCGATCAGGTCCTGTCTTATTAAATTAACAAATTTTGGATTTGCTAAATAATAGTTTGCCACATATGCATTTGCAATTGTAGCATCTGCCTTACCTGAGTTGACAGCTTCAAAACAATCCTCTACCGTTTCATATTCCTTTACATTATAGTTTTCAAGTATATCCAAATAGTAATCCTTTGGCATTGCAATCTGTTCTATGCCATCAAAATTTCTATCCTTGGAAACTACGCCTACCAGCGAGGCATTAATGCATATGCTGGAGGTGAACAGGCCTCTCTGCTCAGAAATATTATAGTCATGTGAAACCAGGCTTATCATGTCGGCTTCCCCTGTCTTTACAAAATCCAATGCCTGGCTTAAAGTTTCCGCCCTCACGAATTCAAATTTGAGCCCCGTATACTTCGATAACATATCAAATAAATCCTTTGTGACACCTTTGATATCGCCTGTTTTTTCATCATAGTACTCAATCGGCTGCCACCCTTGGTCATACGACACTTTTACAGTACCCTTATCTTTGATATACTTAAGCTCCTCAACGGTAAACGAAGGTGCTGCAACATTGCCTTTTATAAAATATTTATTTTGTATCTGCATGTTATAGGATGGATTGCTATTCTTTATATTTATCATGGACTTGTTTATTTCATCCAACAGTATCTGATTATTCTTATTAACCCCATAGTATAAAGGACGCTCGTCCATTCTTCCTATGACTTTATCATACCTTTTATTTTGCTCAACAGAAGTAAAAATTGCCTGGACTTGATTGTTTTCTAAGGCTGCTTCCATATCATCCAATGTCTTATAATACTTTTTATTAAACGTAATGTGATTTCGACTGGAATAACTATCCAGGTATGCTTCCTGGTAATCACCTTCCAAAACGCCTACACAAATGCCATCAAACTTTGAAAAGCTGTCAAAATTCAGCTCAGTATTAGTGGCTTTGGTATATAACTGAGTCTGCGAATTTCTATTGGAAAAGTGAGAATATGCAATTTTATCGGATTTTAATGCATCCTTATCTATACCTCCAACAATATCTACTTCGCCATTTTCCAGCATTCTAATGCATTCGGGGAAAGATGCAACTACAAACTCATAATTCCAACCTGCAAACTGGGCTATTTCTTTCAAATAATCATATCCATATCCCGAATATGCACCATTTTTATCAATTTCTTGATATCCTTCATATAAATAATATCCAACTTTTACGACTTTCTTTTCCAAGTAATTCTTTGAGTCCCCATATGAAATCTGTGGGCAAATCAAAAAAAACATTATGAATAGAATCGTAAATATACTAGAAACTCTAAACAGTAGTAGTATCACATGTTGGTTAAATTTCTTCATATTACTCTCCCTCAAAACTGAACTTATTTATATTATATTAAAATTATCAACAATTTTCTACATGATATATAAAAGCAGTGGGAAAGCAATGGGGACGGTTCTTTTTTCTTTCTATATAATACTTTTATAAAAT
>Ga0116161_1003288_pt1 | contig 14493 bp, 7 predicted proteins | sample AD_JPNAS3_MetaG_FD_89877 | JGI IMG/M metagenome (GOLD analysis project Ga0116161, IMG submission 89877) | Active sludge microbial communities of municipal wastewater-treating anaerobic digesters from Japan - AD_JPNAS3_MetaG | ecosystem: Engineered > Bioreactor > Anaerobic > Digestate | place... | reverse complement strand
TCGAGAACTCATAATGCGAGCCGACGCGCGGCGAATTCTCGTAGTTGCCCCCGGTAGCTTGGTCGATCAATGGCGGGAGGAAATGTTCGAAAAATTCGGTCTGGAATTTCGAGTCTTTACAAGAGACTTGGATACAGCAACGCCAAGCGGTAATCCTTTTGAAGATATAGATCACCTCATCGTTCGTCTTGACCAGATGGCACGCAACGAGGACCTACAAGATAAAATCTGCGGCGCTGGCTGGGATCTTATAGTTTTTGATGAAGCACACAAACTGGCCGCCCACTTCTGCAACAACAAATTGGAGAAGACTGGGCGCTTTAGGTTAGCGGAGAAGCTAGGCGCGCATACGCGCCATCTGCTGCTAATGACGGCTACCCCACACAATGGTAAGGACGAGGACTTCCAGTTGTTCCTCTCTCTCCTCGATGCCGATCGTTTCTATGGAAAATTTCGTGACGGTGTTCACAAGGTAGATTACTCCGATCTTATTCGCCGCATGGTTAAGGAGACGCTAGTCAAATTCGACGGTACACCTCTTTTCCCTGAGCGACGCGCCTACACTGTCAATTATGAACTCTCCGACCTCGAATACGCGCTTTATGAAGCGGTAACAGATTATGTCAAAACGGAAATGGGCAAGGCCGATGAACTAGATGGTAAACGTAAAGGCTCTATTGGGTTTGCACTTACGTCACTCCAACGCCGTCTAGCCTCTAGCCCCGAAGCCATCTACCAATCTCTCAAACGACGACGAGAACGCCTCGAACGTCGACTACGTGAAGAAAAGATGGGTGCCCGAGCTCAGAAAATTAACGCAGAGGACATGGCTGACGTTCCTGAAGACGATGATGACCGTACCGCTGAAGAGCAAGAAAATTTAGAGGAAACTCTAGTCTCTCAGGCCACCGCTTCACAGACCATTGACGAACTAGCGGCTGAAATAGTCATTCTTCAGGCCCTCGAACAACAGGCCAAAACCCTTGTCACATCCGGCAAGGATCGCAAGTGGGACGAGCTCTCACGCATCCTTCAGAACGAACCGCAGATGCATGATGCAAGCGGGCGGATGCGGAAGATCATCATATTCAGCGAGTACCGCGATACAATAAACTACCTTTACGAGAAAATCGCTGGCGTACTCGGAGGTCATGACGCCATTGTCGTGATTCACGGTAGCATCCATCGCGATGACCGCCGCAAGATCCAGGAACTCTTTCGTTCTGACCCGGAAGTTCGCGTGCTGGTTGCTACTGATGCCGCCGGTGAAGGCATCAACCTTCAGAATGCTAATTTGATGGTAAACTACGATTTACCTTGGAACCCCAACCGTCTTGAACAACGATTCGGTCGTATCCACCGCATAGGCCAACAAGAGGTCTGCCACCTCTGGAATCTTGTTGCCAAAGAAACGCGAGAGGGCGATGTCTATTTCCGCCTACTCGAAAAACTTAACACGATGAGCAATGCACTTCAGGGTCAGGTATTCAACGTCCTCGGTGAAGTCTTTGAAGGGAACAGCCTCAAGGACATGCTACTGGAAGCCATTCGCTACGGCGACCGTCCTGACATCCACGCCAAACTCAGTCAGAAGATCGATAACGCACTCGACCACGAGCACTTGATGAACATCCTCAACCGCGAAGCACTCGCTCAGGAAAGCATGACCCCAGAACGTCTCTTTGCGGTGAAGGAAGAAATGGAAAAGGCCGAGGCTCGTCGCCTACAACCATACTTTGTCCGGTCATTCTTTATGAAAGGATTCGAGTCACTTGGTGGCTCCATCTATCCTCGCGAATCTAACCGCTTCGAGATTACTCACGTTCCCGCCGAGTTGCGCGACCGTGACCGTTTAATCACAGGACGCAATCGCCGTGAGCTTGCTCCAGTCCTTAAACGATATGAACGCATCTGTTTTACCAAAGAGGCAGTGCGTCCACAGGATCGTCCAGGTCTTGCGTTTGCCAGCTTGATTCATCCTGGCCACCCGCTCATGCTAGCACTCAGCGATGTCTTGCTGGAGCGACATGCAAACTTGCTTCGCCAGGGCACTATCCTAGTGGCCCCCGCTGATGATGGGGATCAGCTTTCTTTGCTCTTCCTTCTCACCCATGAGGTAAAATCCGGCGATGGTCAGGTCATTTCCAAACGCCTGCAATTCGTCCGCGTACTACCCGATGGCAGTGCATCCTTTGCTGGTTGGGCACCACACTTGGATCTAGAACCGCTCGCACCTGCTGATCGTCCGCTCTTGGCCAAATCGCTAAACGAGCCTTGGCTTACTGCTGGGCTGGAAAATCGTGCACTCGCTCTCGCGGCATCAACGCTAGTCCCACAACACTATAATGAAGTAGCTGAACGCCGCATTGCTCATGTGGACAAAACGCTCACAGCCGTTCATGAACGCCTGACTAAGGAAATTGATTTCTGGTCAGATCGCTTCATCAAACTGACAGAAGACAAAGCTGCCGGTATAGACGTTCGCCTCAATCTCGAAAACGTTCGACGCACACTCAGCGACCTTGAAACAAGGTTGGAGAGTCGCAAGAAAGAACTTCAGTCCATGCGACACGTAACATCCGCTACGCCAGTTGTGCTAAGCGGTGCTTTGATCGTTCCTGCTGGATTGCTACGTAAATTGCGCGGTGAAACGGCACCTGATGAATCCACTTTTTCTACCGACCCTGAAGCTCGTTCACGCATCGAGCAGATTGCAATGAAAGCTGTCATCCTTGCCGAAGAAGGCCGCGGATGTCGCGCTGTTGATGTCTCCGCTCAGAAATGCGGCTGGGACATAACCTCTTATGCACCTGTCGTGAATGACAGGCTACCCGATGCACGGCATATTGAAGTCAAAGGCCGCATCAAAGGTGCGACCACTGTCACTGTGACCAAAAACGAAATCTTTGAAAGCTGGAATCAGGGGGATAAATATCATCTTGCTATCGTTCTCGTCGGCGAAGACGATTCCATCGACGGCCCCCACTACGTGCCCCATCCATTTAAAGAAGAACCCGGTTGGGGAGTGTCTTCCGTTAACTACGAACTCAAGGCGTTACTCGAACGCGCCCAAGGAATTTAATGTATGTCCTATCCTGTCAAATCACCGCGAAAACTCATCGAAGTCGCAATGCCACTTGATGCGATCAATGTTGCCTCTGTTCGTGAGAGTTATATTTATCGCGGCAATCCTTCTTCGCTACATAAGTGGTGGGCGCAACGTCCTCTCGCCGTAGCGCGCGCAGTACTCTTCGCTCAACTTGTCAACGATCCCGGCTACCAGCAAGGCGGCGGATTTAAATATGGGAAGAACAAAAAAGAGGCTGCCGAAGAGCGAAAGCGACTCTTCAGGATCATCGAAGAACTTGTTGTCTGGGAAAATATGACTAATGTGGATGTGCTTAATCGCGCTCGTGCCGAAATCTGCCGCTCCTGGCGCGAAGTCTGCGAGTTGAACAAAGACCACCCGCAGGCTTCTGAACTATTCAATCCCCAAATACTCCCAGTTCTATACGACCCTTTCGCAGGTGGCGGGACAATTCCACTGGAGGCACAACGGCTTGGCTTAGAAGCTTACGCCTCTGACTTAAATCCTGTCGCTGTAATCATCAACAAAGCAATGATCGATATTCCGCCCAGGTTTGCCGGGCATCCCCCCGTCAACATCGGACAAAAGCAAAGAGTATCAAGCGGTGATCTGGGGTTGGAACAGAAATGGCCGGCCGCTACAGGTCTTGCGGAGGATGTGCGCCATTACGGTGAGTGGATGCGATCAGAGGCCCAGAATCGCATCGGCCACCTCTACCCGTCAGTGGAAATCACCGCCGAAATAGCTCGCAGACGACCCGACCTAAAACCACTCGTCGGTGAGAAAGTCACTGTCATCGCGTGGCTTTGGGCGCGAACGGTCAAGAGCCCCAATCCCGCCTTTTCAAGTGTGGACGTGCCGTTGGCATCGACTTTTATCCTATCCAGCAAGGTGGGCAAAGAAGTTTTCATACAGCCGATAATAAAAGGCGACCAATATCATTTCGAAGTGAAAGTAGGTGCGCCACCATCCGAGGCAGCAAGGGGAACTAAGGCTAAGGGGAAAGGTGCAGAGTTTTTCTGCTTACTATCTCGTTCGCCGATAAGCGGAAAGCACATTAAGGAAGAAGCACAGGCGGGGCGAATGGGATCTAAGCTAATGGCCATAGTCGCTTTGGGAAAGCGAGGTCGTATCTATTTATCCCCAAATGAGGAACATGAGTCGCTCGCACGTCAAGCCGTCCCCAAGGAGGTGCCCAGGACTTTGCTTCATGGCAAGGCCAGCGATCAAGTCCCGCTGTATGGCATGACGACTTTTAGCGACCTCTTCACGTCTAGACAGCTAGTATCGCTGATGACGTTCAGTGACCTTGTGACAGAGGTTCGTACACTCGTCAAGCATGAGGCCATAGCTGCTGGCATGGCCGATGATGGAAGAGGTTTGGAATCGGGCGGAAATGGCGCAACTGCTTATGCTGATGCTGTGAGTGTCTACCTCGCATTCGCCGTCAGTAAGACCGCAGAGTATTCGAGTAGCCTAACAGTCTGGTATGCGCTTGAAGATCGCCCCAAAGGCTTGTTCGCACGACATGCGATTCCAATGGTATGGGATTACCCCGAACAGAATCCACTAAGTGACATTGGAGGTTCGCTGATTAAGTCGTCTGAAATCGTCGCAGATAGTCTTGCGGCAATCAGCTCGTCCCATGTGGGTTTTGTTTCTCAGGCCGATGCTGCTTCTGATGGCCGTACAGATCGATTGGTATTCGTTTCTACCGATCCGCCTTACTATGACAACATTGCATACGCTGATTTGTCAGATTATTTTTATATTTGGTTACGCCGGAGCATGCGTGATGTCTACCCAAGCTTGTTCACGACTATTGCAGTGCCGAAGGATGAAGAGTTAGTCGCCACTCCGTATTGCCATGGGAACAAGGATGAAGCGGAGTCGTTCTTTATGATTGGAATGACTCGAGCGATGCATCGCTTATCATCGAATGCGCACCCAGCTGCACCTATTACTATCTACTATGCCTTCAAACAGTCCGAGGTGGCAAAGAAGGGTGATGTATCTTCTACAGGATGGATTACGTTTATTAGCGCAGTCCTAGAAGCTGGCTTCCAACTGACTGGAACGTGGCCAATGAGAACTGAACGGCAATCACGATCAATCGGTATTAACGCTAATGCCCTAGCATCAAGCATCGTCCTCGTTTGCCGTAAGCGCCAAGCGGATGCACCAACAATTTCCCGCCGAGAGTTCATTCGCGAATTAAACGGCGTGCTGCCCGAGGCGCTTGACGAGATGACCAAAGGTACAGGCGGTGATAATTCGCCTGTCGCTCCGGTGGACTTGTCACAGGCCATCATTGGTCCTGGCATGGCCGTGTTTTCCAAATACTCCGCCGTCTTGGAGGCCGATGGCTCACCTATGAGCGTTCGCACTGCCCTGCAACTCATCAACCGCTTCCTAGCTGAAGACGATTTCGATGCCGACACACAGTTCTGTCTCCACTGGTTCGAGCAATACAACTGGACCGAAAGTGTTTTTGGCGAAGCTGACGTGCTGGCTCGCTCCAAATCCACGAGTGTCGAAGGATTGAATGAAGCAGGTGTTCTCCAAAGTGGTAGCGGTAAAGTTAGACTTCTCAAGTGGTCCGAATATCCCACCGATTGGGACCCCAGAACCGACAAGCGAACGCCCGTCTGGGAAGCCCTCCACCATCTCATCCGTGCTCTGAAACAAGGTGGCGAATCTGCATCTGGCGCACTGCTCGCGGCCCTTGGTGGTAAGGCCGAAGCCGTCCGACAACTCGCCTATCGTCTTTACACTCTCTGCGAACGCCTCGGGCAAGCAGAAGATGCGCGTGCCTACAATGAACTGATAACGAGCTGGACCGGCATCGAATCAGCCGCCAGCAAAGTACCAAAACCTGTCGACCCGCAAGGGAAACTATTTGATGATTAGAGGAGCATAATTATGAGCCTGAAACCCTGGAGAGAAATTATTGTTCCCCATCCCGACGTGCTGAATGGTACGTTCCAGCAATCCGAGTTTGCTGCCGATATAACCGCAGTGCGAACTGGGAAGGCAACCCCGGAATACGGAGATGCGAAGGCGTTTTATGAACGAACCTTTATTACAGAAGGTATGAGCCTTTTGCTCACCCAGGTGTCGCAGCGGCTCAATAACAAAGGCGGTGAGCCAGTCATTCAACTGCAAACTTCCTTTGGCGGAGGTAAGACTCACACCCTACTGTCTGTTTATCATCTGGCCTCTCGCAAGTGTGAACTAAGTGACCTTGCTGGCATTCCGGCATTACTTGATAAGGCAGGACTTTTGGATGTGCCAAAGGCAAAGATCGCTGTATTAGACGGTACTGCCCACGCTCCAGGTCAACCGTGGAAACATGGCAATCAGACGGTATGTACGCTTTGGGGTGAACTTGCATGGCAGCTTGGGGGGACGGAAGGGTTTTCCTTGTTGAAGGAGGCTGATGCGAATGGAACCTCACCAGGGAAGGACATTCTCTGTTCTCTGCTGGAACGATACTCTCCATGCGTGGTGTTGCTAGATGAATTGGTTGTTTACATCCGCCAGTTCGTTGAGAGTCTGCCTTTGAGTGGCGGAACCTACGACAGCAACCTTTCTTTTATCCAATCGCTCACTGAAGCTGCCAAGCTCGTGCCAAATACAGTGGTACTGGCTTCACTTCCGGAATCTGATAGCCAAGCTGGTGGTCCGCGGGGCGTGTCGGCATTGAAGGCGCTGGAGTCGGTTTTTAATCGTGTACAAGCTCTCTGGAAAACAGTTGCACCGGGGGAAGCATTTGAGATTGTTCGGCGGCGCTTATTTGAACAAATCCGAGACCCCAAGGCGCGTGATCAAGTATGTCGTGCTTTTGCCGATGCCTACGTAGCTGAAGGTGCAAAACTGCCGCAGGAAACGCAGGAATCGCGCTACTTTGATAGGATGATACAAAGCTATCCTATACATCCGGAAGTCTTCGCGCAACTGTATGAGGAGTGGACAACGATTGATGGATTCCAACGCACACGTGGCGTTCTGAAACTCATGGCTAAAGTGATCTATCGACTTTGGCAGGATAACAATCAGGATCTGATGATTCTCCCCGGAAGTCTACCTCTCTACGATGGTAGTGCACGTAATGAGTTAATCTACTATCTCGGTCCGGGTTGGGACCCAGTAATTGATCGCGATATTGATGGCGAAGGTGCTGAAACAAAGATTATTGAAGACAAGGAAACAAGATTTGGATCGGTGCAGGCCGCTCGCCGAGTGGCGCGAACTGTCTTTTTAAGCAGTGCACCATCTTCCGTGACTACAAGACCTGGGATACGCGGCCTCGACCGTGCAGGAGTATTATTGGGTTGTCTCCAACCTGGGCAAACTTCCTCTCTGTACACAGATGCGCTAAACAGACTGGCGGACCAGTTACATTATTTGAACTCCTCCGGAGATAGGATGCAGGATGCGACCCGCTATTGGTTCGACACCCGCGCCAATCTGCGGAGAGAGATGGAAGAACGGAAGAAAAGGTTTGAGGACAAGACCGAAGTACGTGGACGCATGGCCGAGATTCTCAAGAAATTAGCCAGCAGCGCCACTTTCTTTGATGGTGTGCATATCTTCACGCCGCACAGTGATGTGCCAGATGATGGCGTTCTGCGCCTAATTGTGCTGCCACCAGACCATTTCTATTCCCGTGAAGACTCACGCTTTGCATTTGAAGGTGTGCTCGACCATGTCAGAAACCACGGAACCAATCCCCGGTATCGTGGCAACCGACTAATCTTTCTTGCGCCAGATCATGGCACGCTTACGCGGCTGCGTGATTGCATTCGTATAGCCTTGTCATGGAAATCCATCGTAGAAGATGTGGAGGCGATGCGTCTGGTACTCGATAATCTTCAAGTTCGACAGGCAAAAAAAGAGCTGCAAGGTGCGGAGGATGTGTTACCGCGTGTCGCACGTGAATGCTACAAGTGGTTGCTCTGCCCTATGCAGGATAATCCTACAGCAGCAAAGCCAACGGTGGAAGTTTATCCTCTCAATACTAGCGGAACAAGTCTGGGACCTGAGATTGAACGAGTCTGCATCGACAACGTATTAGTAATCAAAATCTGGTCGCCAATTCATCTGCGGGATGAGTTGAAGAAACTTTATTGGAAGGCCGATAAGTCGTCCATCGGAGCAATGGCATTTTGGGAAGATACGCTGCGCTACCTCTATTTGCCGCGGCTGAAAAGCCGCAGTGTCCTGGAACAAGCCATTGTCAAAGGCGCAGGCAGTCGAGATTTTTTCGGAACGGCCTACGGGCATCACGATGGAAAATTCGATGGATTTAAATTCGGTGATGCAAACATACAACTGGATGATACGCTGCTGTTGATCGAACCAGAAGCGGCCAAGGCATATGAAGCCGCGAATCCTCCCGTTACACCACCGCCCGGACCAGATCCTCCAGGACCACCCGTTGGACCGGATCCTCCAGGCCCACCTGTTGGACCAGATCCTCCAGGACCGAGAGCACCTAAGCCCCATGTATTCCACGGCAACATTGCCATCAATGCTTCGACTGCCAAGATGCGCATGGTTCAGGTAGCGGAAGAAATCATAGCCGTTCTCGCAGCAGACCCAATCGCGGAGGTCAAAGTGGCCGTGGAAATCCAGGCCAATTTTCCATCCGGTGCTTCCGATCAAACCAAGCGAGCCGTCACGGAGAATGCACGGACGCTCAACTTCAAGAATGCGGATTGGGAATGAGAATAGGGCGGGCCCAAGTTTCCATGCGCCTGGAAATTTTTCCGGGCATCGATTTTTGTTAACAGGCATATGATTTTGGACGACCGGGTGGGTTGCTGCCAGGGTCCCCTTTTTTACATGCCCAATGCAGACGTGGTTGGAGTATATGAGTCTCAGCCCCGGTACCTTCTTCGCGCCAAGTCATCCCCCTCCCTTCCGGGAAAAGAATTCTTTTTTTCCTGGGCTGACAGTATTAGCATCAGAAATACCAGTAATTTGTCGCACAGCACACTGCTGCACTTGCTACAGTAATTAAACTCTACCAGGCAAGGGTAAGACTAGGGTAAAAGCAAGCCGCTGCTCTTGGCTGACCTGGTGCAGGCTCCCCAGGCCACCGGGCTTATCCCGCGGTGGTCTGGCGTTGGAAAAGGTGACGGTCTCTGAGGGCGCGAGGGCGCGAAGCGCCGAGCCAGCGCGCCCGAACGTCACCCCAACGACAAACATTAGCGGAGCGTAAACGGGAATACTCATAAGAGTCACTGCACATTGTTTTCTGCCTCTATCATTGCGACAGGCAATAGCGGGCACAAATGTGTAGAGTACGGGATGTAGCAGTGACCATTTGACATTTTTCTAAATACAATGCAGATGATCGAATAAGATATTTTAATGAAATATTTTTTCACAGAGGATAAAAGGATGGGCGAGCTTTGAAAGTTTGGGGGTATATATGGGGGTACGAGTAATTTATATAAATTAAAAAACATAATGGTTATAATTACATAGAACGATTGTTCAATTCCCGCCGCCCCACCAATAGGAAATTCAACAAAGTCCAAAGAAGTGCAAAACCCGTTAGAAGTAGCGGGTTTTTTATTTTTTAAGACCACTCTGGTGGCGACTATTGGCTATTTACTAGTCAAGTCTAGTAAAAATAATAGACATATCTAGTAAAATATGTATAATGCATCCATGGCTAAATTATATGAACGATCATTTGTGGCTCAACTGGAACAGCGCCTTTTGGTTGACCGGCCGCTTATTCAAGTGCTGGTTGGCCCACGTCAGGTTGGGAAAACGACAGGGGTCAAGCAACTTCTTGCCCGATATCCTGATGCCGCTCATTATGCCAATGCCGACGATATTTTGACGACGGATCGCACCTGGCTTATGGAACAGTGGCAAAAAGCGCTGCCTTTCGGAAAAAAGACCCTGCTGGTGATTGATGAAATTCAGAAAGTTCCAAACTGGTCGGAAACGGTAAAGTCTTTATGGGACAATGCGCCCGGAGCATTGCGGGTCATTCTTTTGGGGTCCAGTTCGCTACAGTTGCAGAAAGGGCTTTCGGAGAGTCTTGCCGGGCGTTTCGAGTTAATCAAAACCCATCAGTGGAACTATGAAGAGCTCAGGAGCGCGTTCAAATACAGCCTGGACCGTTATTTAACCTATGGCGGTTATCCGGGAGCTGTATCCTTTGAAAGCGATTTCGACCGGTGGTATGGCTACTTGAAAGATTCTATCATCGAGGCTGTAATCGGCAAGGACATTCTGCTCAACCACAAGGTCGGCAATCCTGCTCTGTTTCGTCAGGCATTCGAGATATTGTGCCGTTACCCGGCTCAGGAGATCAGTTACACCAAACTGCTGGGGCAGCTTCAGGACAGGGGGAATACCGATCTGGTCAAATATTATATCGAGCTTTATTCCGGGGCGTTTCTTGTTCATTCACTGGAAAAATATTCAGCGAAAAGTTATCTCACGCGGGGATCGAGTCCCAAAATTCTGGTTTCCTGTCCTGCTTTATATACGATGAATGAAGGGCCACACGTTTTGAATGATCCGGAAAAACGGGGACGGATATTTGAGGCTGTGGTAGGCGTCCGGCTGCTTCAATTGCCCGGCAATCTTTATTACTGGCGGGAGAAGCGGGAAGAAGTTGATTTTGTGTACAGCTATCAGGGACAGCTTTATGCCGTGGAGGTCAAATCCGGCCGTCGTAAATTGTCCCGGGGTTTAAATGCCTTTGTAGAGAAGTTTCCCAAAGCCTCACCAGTTATTATCACACCGGACAATTTTGGCGTCTTTTCAGAAAATCCGCGTAATTTTCTGGATGCAGTCGCCAATCAACAATAATACAGCTGAATGATTTGTTCAAAGTCAATGAGCAATACAATATCCAAGGGGGTATAAGGCGTAAGATTCTCTGCTGAAACCCGATAATGTATTTGATGTAAAGAGTTATTATTTATATGGATCCAAGATTATTCTTTTTCAGGATTGGTACTTATGGTATATTTCTTTCGTGTAATAACACAGCTTCAACCGAAGGAAAGAGAGACATTCGGAGTGCTTTCCTCCGAATGTGACACGGGTGCCCCGCAACATCAATAATTAGGGAGTTTACCTATGAAAAGAGCCTTTATCCTTTGTCTCCTCATGATGTTTCTGTTGCCATGCGTCGCCATGGGAAAAGAATCGCCGGCAGGAAAAGCCAAAACAATCAAAGGCAATGTTTCGATCATTCGTGACGGCAGACAAATACCTGTTTCTGTCGGAGACAGATTTTTCCAAAAGGACACTATTCGCACGGGTGTGGAAAGCTCGGTGGGCATTATTTTTGAAGACAATACCATTTTATCTCTGGGGCCGGAAAGTGAAGTCGTGATTGACGAATATGTTTTTGCTCCCGAAAAAGGGTTGTTTTCCATGATCGCGCGAATGGTGAAAGGGACCGCGTCTTATCTTTCAGGTATTATCGGTCACCAATCTCCGGAATCGGTCAAGTTCCGCACGCCTGAAGCGACTATCGGCATTCGTGGCACACATTTCCTGGTTAAGGTAAATGGCTGCCTGTAAATCATTTTGATACAGTTTTCAGTAAAACGTTTTACGCCAAACGGCGTTTTGCCGGACAATTATGATAATGGAGGCGGACATGAAGCAATTTATTAAAACTTTATTCTGTCTGGGTTTTGTCCTTATTTTGGCAGGCTGCGCTGCCCGGAGCACGGTTGTATTGATTCCGGATCCTGACGGTCGTGTCGGACAGTTGGTGGTGGCCAACGAGGGTGGACAGCAGATTTTGAACGAAAAAAATCAGTCGGTCAAGGTTGCGGATGTGAAAACATCGCCGGGGCAGGTAACAACCATGAGCGCGGAGGAGATCCGGACCACTTTTGCCGATACTCTTGCTGCGGAACCCCTGCCACCGGTTAAATTCATTCTTTATTTTATACAGGGTTCGGATGAACTGACGGATGATTCCAAAGCGATGCTACCAAAAATTTTTCAGACCATCAAAAGCAGGGAATCGACAGACATTGTAATCTCAGGCCATACCGACACGGTTGGTGAAAAAGAATACAACTACACATTGTCCCTGGAAAGGGCCAAAGCCATTTTTAAAATTCTCGTTGCCCATGGTGCGGTTCCTGCCCACATCACCGCTACCTCGCACGGGGAAGGAAATCCCCTGATAAAAACCGCTGATGAAGTTGCGGAACCCAAAAACCGGAGGGTCGAAGTTACCGTCCGATAAACAGCGTTTGCACTGATTATTCATGAAGCAAGCATCGAACAAAAATCAAACGTACAGCGCTGTCACAAGAAGCAAGCCGGAAAGAAGGCGTATCCTGATCTGGGGTATCCTCTTCACGCTGTGCTTTGCGGTAATTTTTGCCTTCAAACCGAATTTAATGCAGCGGCTTGATTATCTGGAGTACGATTTTCTTCTGACAAAATTCCCCAACAATAACACCAGTAAAAAATTGGTCATTGTGGATCTTGACGAAAAAAGCCTCAACCGCTATGGGCAATGGCCCTGGCCCCGCTACCGAGTGGCCGGATTACTCAACAGGGTGTCGGCCATGCAACCGGATGTCATCGGGCTCGATATTGTCTTTGCAGAACCGGACAGAACGTCAGCGGGTCCCCTGTTGAAAGAACTGGGAGACGTTTATAAGATTAGAATTGATGTTCACGGACTGCCCGGTAATTTGAGAGACAATGATCAGATTCTTGCTGAAACCATCGCCGGAGGGCCTTTTGTTCTGGGCCATATCTTCCAATTCAACAAGATGAAGAAAGGCTCGGATCAATGTGTTCTTCATCCCGTCAAATTCTCATACATTCACAAGGAGGGGTATCAAAAAGGAAACACGGAAATTCCGGTGGGTACGGGTGTGCTGTGTAATTTGCCCATTCTTTCCGAAAAAACCAGCGCATCCGGTTTTTTTAATTTCAGCCCTGATAGTGATGGAGTGCTGCGGCGTTTGCCCATGCTGATTCAGTATCACGGAGAAGTTTATCCCAGCCTGTCCCTTGCCACCGTGTTGAAGCTTAAAAAAGAAAACCATATTATTTTGAAGAAAGACGGCAATGTTCTGCAGTCAATTCATTACAGGGGAAACGCCGTGTCTGTTGACCGGTATGGCCAGATGATGATCAAGTTCCGGAGTCCAAAGAACAAATACGAATATATATCGGCAGCGGATATTCTGGATAACAAAGTATCTCCGGAAAAATTACGGGGCCGGATTGTGTTTGTTGGTACGTCGGCAGTCGGCCTGAAAGAATTATTAAACACCCCGCTGGGTCCTGTATTTCCAGGGGTAGAGGTACATGCAACGGCTGTTGACAATCTTTTGAATGGTGATTTCATTTCCATCCCCGGGTGGTCCAATGGTTTTGTTTTGCTGCTGTTGATTGTGTCGGGTTTGGCAATGAGCCTGTTGATCAGCAACCAGAAAGCCGCCGCCGGTTTTGTTGTCATGTTGCTTTTTGTCGGCGGTTTATGGCTGACAACACAACAGGTTTTCTTCCGCATGGGATTTTTTGTAGCAACCGCGTTTCCCATAACGGCTGTTATCTGCAATTATATGTTACTGACCGCATTAAAATACCGCCTGGAAGAAAAGAACAACCTGGCCCATATGCAGGAACTGCTTCTGACGCAGGACATCACGATCGATAGCCTGGCCAATCTGACGGAACACCGTAATCAGGAAACGGGCGGCCACATCAAGCGTACTCGGATGTATGTACGACTGCTGGCCGAGCAGATGAAGCGTCGGGACAAGTACAAGGCATTTCTCAGTGATGAGAACATTGATATGCTTGATAAATCAGCCCCGCTTCATGATATCGGAAAGGTCGGGATTCCCGATAAAATTTTATTAAAGCCGGGTAAATTGACGGAGGAAGAGTTTGAAATTATCAAGACGCACACCACCAATGGCCGCAACCTGATCCGATCTTCCGTCCGTCAATTTGGAAAAATTTCATTCTTAAACATTGCCGAAGAGATTGCCTATACACACCATGAAAAATGGGACGGGTCCGGATATCCTCAAGGCCTCAAAGGAGAGGTTATTCCTATCAGTGGCAGATTGATGGCGCTGGCGGATGTCTATGATGCCCTGATCAGCAAAAGAGTCTATAAGGCATCTTATCAGCATGATGAGGCTGTGGACATTATCGTCAACGGTAAAGGGACACACTTTGATCCCGACATGGTGGTAGCGTTTCTGGAAATTCACGAACAATTCAGAAATATCGCCCGTAAACACGCAGATACAGAGGAAGAAGAAGATTCCCTGGTGCGGGAAACCACTCAAAAAATATGACGTATGCTCCACCGTCATTTTGTATTTACTGCTTTGGTTTCATTCAGACAGCTTTGTGTCATCTCGGGGGTC
>Ga0116161_1003283_pt1 | contig 14517 bp, 9 predicted proteins | sample AD_JPNAS3_MetaG_FD_89877 | JGI IMG/M metagenome (GOLD analysis project Ga0116161, IMG submission 89877) | Active sludge microbial communities of municipal wastewater-treating anaerobic digesters from Japan - AD_JPNAS3_MetaG | ecosystem: Engineered > Bioreactor > Anaerobic > Digestate | place... | reverse complement strand
TAGGTTGCATCGGCCAGATCAGCAGAAATTTTCTGATCTGCCCCGGGGAGGCTCATGACCCGGCTTCCAAGGTGGAGATCAGCGGTATGCACAAAGCGAAAGGGGCGGAAAGCGATTTGGGACGGGGGAGGCATATGGGACTATTTATCAGGGGTTGATATAAATGAATTCATTCCGCCTCCCAGATCGGAGATCACCAGGATTTCCGCGATCAGTTTGTTGTTTCTCCCGATTCAGTCTCCTGGTGCCTCACATTAGTTTAGTATCAATGATCCGGAGCAACCGAGACATATAAGAATCTTTTTTGGCTCCTCGCTGTATAGTATACCATCAGGAGCAACCTAATGGCAGATTTCCTCGACGCACCGAAAGTAAGTGCAGCATTCATCGAGATCATCAAGAGCGCTGAGGAACAGATCTTCATCGTCTCTCCCTACATCAGCCTGACCCCGCACAACAAGAAATACCTCCAGAGTATCGACGACAAAAAGGTCCCCATCGACATCGTCTACCGGAGCGACACGAACCCTAAACCGGAGGACCTGACATTTTTCAAACAATTGCAGAGCGCTCAACTCTACAAGTGCAACGACCTCCACGCCAAATGCTACATCAACGAACTGTTCGGCATCATCACCTCGATGAACCTCTACGAGCACTCGCAGAGCAACAACTGGGAGATGGGTGTCCGGTTCTCCCGGGAGACCGATCCCGATCTCTACACCCAGACCCTCGAAGAGGTTGAGAGGATCCTTCAGGCAAGCAGCCCGGAGAGCAACAACCAGACGGCTGTTGCAGTCACCGCGAATCAACGGGCCTATGAGCCGAGAAAGCCCGCCAGAACCATATCGCCGAAGCTGAAAGCCCCTCCGAAGAAGGGATTCCTTGAGAAAGCGCTGGATTCAGTGCTGGGGGAGGTAGCACACTGCATCCGGTGCGGAGAGATGATCGATTACAACCCAGAGAAGCCGTACTGCCCGAAGTGCTTTGCCTCCTGGGCCCGCTTCAACAACCCGGACTACAAGGAGAAGTTCTGTCACAAGTGCGGGGCCAAATATGCAACGACAAAAACCCGCCCGGTTTGCGATGACTGCTACAAGACCTACTACCGGTGACAGCCAGACCATGGTGAAAGGATCTTTGCCGGAAGGCGGCTGCTGCAACGGTCTCTTCGATACGTTTGAGTTCACGCGGTTTCAGGACGCAGAACCGCCGAAGCGAAAAGGAGTTTATGTCATCCGGATTCACCGGCGTGGAACTCCAGTCGAAGAAGTCCACGATAAGGCCATCGCTCTTGCTGAGTCAATCGGCTGGGATGTGGCAGGCCGGTTTCTGTGCAGCCGGCTTGACCGGCTCCTGGCAATAGGTGACTGCCCGACGATCTACATCGGGTCGGCAGGGACGTACGCCGGAAGTAAAAATACCCTCAAAGGCCGGTACCTGGAGTTCTCCAGACGCCACACCGCCCAGTATCCAGTATGGGCGCTCCTCTCCTCCGGGTGGGAGTTGCAGTACGGGTGGATGGTCGTCGACGAGCACCCGGGAGCTGCCGAGGAGGCTTTGAAAGGACAGTACCGAAAGGCGCACGGCGGGCGGCTGCCGGCGTTGGTGAGCCGGTGAGCGGGGCTCGCCTCAGGACAACGGGACGCTGCCAGCGAACCACCCTCCAACCAAAACCAACACCCATATCTCCCCGCCCCCTCAACCTCTCCCTCAACCAATGGACCTCGCCCAGTACCGCCGGATCAACACCATCATCGAACGTGACAGCGCCGACGCTCAGGAGGCCCATCTTCAGGCATATCCACCCTGCCGTGAATGCCGGTAGTCCTGAAGGCTTCGTAGAGCAACGGCGCGATACGATGGCCTTTTGGGATGTCGGAGGAGAGCGCCGTACAGGGAGGTTGCCTGAAGGTGGGATAAGGTTGCCGGAAAGAGCCTATGATAAGACACAAGGTGAGTTTGTTCTCACAGATCGCCTGCAAGAACAATTCGACGATATTATCTTAACTGAAAGAACATATCATTGATTTAAAGAGGGGTTATGGTGGATTACGCAATCAGGAAGAGACCTTCTGGATATGAAGAGTTAGTATATGCAAGAACCCTTGCAAATGACCCCAAATCTCGTTTTATAAGTAGTAACAATTTAATTTGTCCTGAGTGTGGAGAGCCGGTTATACTAGCAAATGGAGATGAGAGAACTTACTTTAGACATCTTCCAAATAATCCCAAAACAAAAGATTGCCCCAATTATTATTCGGATGATAGATATGCAGCCCTATATCAGAAACAGCAGGAGGAGCGCAAGTCGGGCCAACGTTCAAGAAACATCTATATCTTAAAAGGGGGAGATACCTTTGGACTCTTTCTCGGCTTTCCCCCGTTAGAAGAGAGAATCGTCACATCTGCCAGAAACGAAAACCTTATAGTACAAATTATCAACCCACACAATGCAGAGCTCAAAGAAAATAGACTCCTAATGAGTCAGGTAGTCGCGGGGGAGAACACTTATATTCAGTTGAAGTTGATATACGACTATTACTCCCTTAAATATAGTAAGTGTTCAGTTAATCAGGATATTATTAAAATCTGGAAGGATTATCAAGCTGGACTCCCTGAAGGAGGGGCATTGTTCAGATACAGCAGCAATACTTACGCTCGTTGTATCTCAGAAAACGCAGAGATTACTACAGATAAATATTATTATTTGGCGACAGCCTCTAAAATACTAGATAATACTAAGGATTTTCTCGAATATGAACTATTAGGAACACTTGAGGGGAAATCTTTTGGATACGAATCAAAGTGGTGGATCTATCAAATACAATTTCTCAAAGTCACAGAAGACGCTCAGGAGTTTGCAAATAATTTCAGGGTCAAACTTATCGAGTGGCACCCTCCATTAATTCCACTCTGGCCTCCCCATTTGCAATTTGGGAAAAAGCAAATCTACAGTAAACTAGCAACGAAAGTTCTTAATTTTGCACAAAAGAGAGATATTTCTAGTTACTATTTGGGAACAGAAGGGCAAGCTCAAAGATCTATCTCCAAGACTATACCCAAGATCCGAATAAAAGCAGGATGGTTGTTATACAACTCTATTGAGGATTTCGCATGCATTAAGTCATCTCATGGAGAGTATGAGGTTCAACTTACGCGTGAATGTTCGGATGAAATCTCTCGGTATCTACCTCCAGAAATAACAGTGGAGTATGGTAAGGAACCTCTTGCAACAGGCGAACATTTCACTCTTAAGGATAAGTGTGCCTTATCCTTCAAATCAGATAGCAAATGCAACATCTATCATTATTCAGAAGATCAACTGAAGCAAGTTTACTGGAATGAACAGACCATTCATGCAATTTTAAATCTATCTAATGGGGACAGAATCTGTGTACTCCATGGGATGGATGTAGTCTATCACGTACACATCCCAAAATTTACCCAGACATTATCAAAAGGCGCGACGAAGAGCGACGAAGAGAAATACGGCATGCTCACCCTGACAAGAGGTACACATATATTATCTCCCGTAAAAATAAAATACCTTTTAAGCAGTTCGAGAAACGGCCCTAAAGTCAATAATAATCTAGTAAAGACGCTAAAATCAGGTAAAACCCCAATAAAGTTATACTATCATCTTATATCTGAATTCAGCCAGGAGATTGGAAAATGATGACGAAATCTACAAAAGATCTCAGCCAACACTGTTGTATTGGAATCCCCATAAGGTTTAGCGACCATGACATCAAAATTTTAAGGATCGCGGATATTTCCACGAAAGATTGGAAGAAAAACAGAATCAATCCTATCGGCAAAATTTACACTAACCCAGACGAAGGACCCATGCTCCTGCCAGTAAAAATAGGGAACAACACCATACAAGTGGAACACGATAACGTAAGCATCTGGATGTGGAAAGAGGGAACCAATGCTGAAGAATATGACGTAATACCTTACGCGCATCTTCCTAAGCCCCCATGTAAATATATTTACTATGCACTAATCTTTTTACAAAATCCAGAGCATATGCCAGAAGTTACAGGCCACATGAAATTCATGAGTTCAGATGATGAGCTCGCACATACGTTGGAAAATGGCATTGTTGTCCCAGATACTTTTTCTGACAATCTCCTTGTCGTTTATGACTCTGATGAAAATCACTATCTATGTGTTGAAATAACAAAAGCGACATCCTGTCTCCGATATGATCAGTTGCTTTTTGTAACCGATAGAAAGTCATTAGCTCGATATAGTGTTGAAAAGGATGATGTCATTGATTCATTCCATTCCCAATATCAAACCTTGTTTCAAGAGATACAAGTAAACCAGACTCGAAGGTTAGTTTATCAAAAGATGAAACTCAGTCCAAAGGATAAATTAGAGGATCTGAACCTTCATACCAACCCAGTTCGTTTTGCGAGATACTTCAAACGAATTGCAACTCGCCTGGGCTATTCAGATGATGAGGTAAAATCTATAAATAAAATAATCAATGAAGCTCTATCAGACCCAAAAGCACAAACAACATTCACAGTATCTCCAGAGAGTAAGCAACAATTTGAGTTGCAAACCCAGGTAATAAACTCATATCTTAGCAACTATAATGACGTTGAGGAGTTTATAGGAGGGATTATTGAACATATACCAAAGATAAATGAAGTATATATCAATAAAATACATTATATAGCTAATCAAGAATTATTTGAGAAAAAGAAGACTTTAGAAGAAGAAATCACCGATCTAAAGAATAAGGCCGATGAAATCAAAGGTGAAATATATAAAATAACTGCACAGAGATCAGCAGAAACAGAAGCATTGGCAACCATCAGGAAGATTGTCGAATCCGAAGGCGAAAGATTAAGGTTAGAACAAAAGAATCAAATCCAACAGGAGATTAAGCAGTTCGAAAAACACCAAAAAGAACTTGTACATGAGGATATTGCCAAATTTAAAAAGGAACAATTACAGGTTATCACCCAGGAGAACGATCAGTTTAGGATTAAGCAACAGAACGCGATCCAGAATTACCTTAAACCACTCCATGAAAAAAAGGACAAAATTCAGAACGACATAGTTGCACTAGAAGCCTCAAAAGTGCAACTGGAAAGCGACATCTCAGTAAAACAACAAATTTTGGAAGAATTATCACAACTTGAACAAAAAAGACAATACCTAGAGATAACAAATGAACAACTGACCACCTTTTGTGAGCAAAAGTCCTTGGAGCTTCAGCAGAATCCAGGGAAAGCTCTTGGTAATTTAGCATTGTTAAAAGGGCTGATATTAGATAGAAAGGAAAATGTTACTCCAGTATCGAATTCGGGTCTATTTATACAATCGGCCAAAGAGTACGGATCGAATCCAATTGAGATCACAGATGTTGAGAGTTTGATCTCCGGGATAAAAAATAATCTAGAGAATATTGGGGTTTATGATGAATATGCTGAGATTCTTGCTAAGATCATCGCAGGAGCATACCTTACGAGGACTCCACTACTCCTTACAGGATGCAATTTACATCTCATAGTGAATGCCATTTCAGTTACACTCCACGCACAAACGCCGGAAATCATTTCTGTCCCAACAGGTTATAATGATTATTCCTCGCTGTTGGATGCCGTAAAAAATACCTGTGGCAATGTTATCCTCGTCCAAAATGCCATTGGGTCTATCGACGAGTACTGTTACACACATCTTATGAAGGACATCGCTAATGAGAAGCCCGATAAGTATGTTATATTCGCCCTCGATTTCGCAGAAACTATGAGGATACTTCCCCCAAGTATACTGGGGTACATGGTTCTCGTAAATTCCGAAGATGTAATCACTTCCGTTGCAACTGAAGACTTAGATCCTAGTAATTGTACCATAGTTGTACCCACTAAAACAAAGGTCAACGTCAGAGGTCTATACCAGAAAATTGCCAAACTTTCATGTGGAGGGAATGTAACAAATGGATATAATCTGACCCGGTCCGCAATATTTGCCACGGTTATAGCAACAGATGGAGCAAGCGCATATGATATGGTACTTCTAGAGCTTGCAACTTATTGTAAACTACTTGGAACTACAAATGATCTGAATCAGAGATTAGATGATCTTGGTAGAGATGATCTCAAAAAGATCGCAGAAAAACTTCTAGGAGGAGAATAACACTATGCGACTAGAACCCCACGAGTTGATAGCACAAGGGCTGGGGATGCCCCCATTTTCCTGCGAAGATAAATATGCCTATATTGCCCGGATACTTTACTCCGCCATTTCAGAGTGGACAAAAGCAGCAGTGTTGGACAGGGTCCTTGAAGGAGGTGAACTTCAGGATATAAAATACGCACAATATACGAAGCATCACGTGACCAGAAAGTGCAACACCATTCTTTTAACCTATTTGGATATCTATCCAGACGTAAGGAGATGGTTTTATCCGGAGGATAAACAGGGTATCCAACCAACTAAAATAATTCAGGAGAGATTGGAGTTCTCGGGATCTCTAGTTTCTGGGCCAGACAATACTATTCAGTTACCACCTGACAAATACGCGAAAATTACCAATAACTTATATCTTCTACGTGGGACAGCATTTGGAAGAGAGGGAAAGGCATATGGTCTGGGATGGTATGTCGACGGTATTTCAAAATCTGATATCTATCCGATCGAGGAGCTCTTTTTAATACCACAAATCGATGCAAAAGCTACTGTTCTCGAATATAATAAGCTTGCTAATAGCGAATATACACCAAACACTACTATATCTGATGCTCGAAGGTATTTTGACCCACTTTCAAGGCGAATTTTCTCCGAATCATGGGAAGAATCACTTCCCCACCCCTGGGAAACAACAGTGTACCGAAATAACCATGATGATTATGGGTTTGCTAGGCAGGAAAAGGGGATCATATATGCTCACGCGTTTTCAGATCATATAGTTAAGTTACAAGAGGTCCGCAGATTCATGTATGGTCTTCGAGATCTGAACCATAATCCAGAACGGGCCATAATAACAACATACGGTGATGCCGTCAAAATCAAACTACATTCCGCCCTCCCGGGAAGAGAAGAAACGCTGTTTTACCTGATAGCCTGGCCGGTTCGAAATATTTTGGACAGAACAGAATTTATTACATCGCCAATATTCCTTCCAATTATTACAAAAATTCTAAAGAATCTGAACATTCAGGTGATACAAAATGCCTGAATACAGCGTTCAACATATACACCGCGAGCTTGTTGGGAAATTAAAGGATTACATTCAAGCACAATACTTTGGCGAGAATGATCTTCTTTTGAGTGCATCTAAAGAGATCTTGGATGAAGACAACTCCATTTATAAAACTCCCTGTATCGAATCAAATCAAACATACTTAGTCATAAACAACGGATTAACTGACGCAAATATCCCAGAAGATATCAAACAATTCCTCTGCCAGATGTGTGAAAGGAAGTTAGGGGTTTTCAAAGACCCTTATAGCCACCAAATTAAAGCGCTTGAGGATTTTTACCAAGGAAAGGATATCTTAGTAACTACAGGTACGGGTTCTGGAAAAACTGAGTGCTTCATGTGGCCTCTTGTTGCAAACCTTGCAGTAGAGGCAAAAACGCGTCCAGATACCTGGAGTAAACGGGGTGTTAGAGCGCTGTTACTCTACCCCATGAACGCGTTGGTGGCAGATCAGATCAGCCGTTTGAGGAAATTGATTGGAGATTACAGGGGGGTATACCATACACTTTTTAAAGAATATGCCTGTGATGCAAGCATACGGATTCCCCAATTTGGGATGTATACGGGTAGAACACCATACCCGGGTGAGCTTGTAAAAGATAAGAATGCGAAACTAGCAAAAACACTGGAACGTGACCTAATCAACCGTAGTCCAGAGTTTATTGAGGAACTCAAATCGCTTGGGAAGTATCCTTCAAAATGGGACCTAGACTCTTATACCACAAATCTAAAAAAAGGGATCCATCAACCAAATACACATGATGCGGAATTGATCACCCGCAAGGAAATGCAAGATTATTGTCCTGACATTTTGGTCACAAATTATTCAATGCTCCAATACATGTTGATTCGACAGATTGAGCAGCCATTCTGGTCAAACACTAAGAATTGGTTAAACGAATCACCAGAGAACAAACTCCTAATAGTCATCGATGAAGCGCACATGTATCGTGGGTCCGCGGGGGGAGAGGTTGCTCTCCTCATTCGCCGGTTGATGTACAAATTAGGGATAACACGCGATAAAGTACGGTTTATCCTCACCAGTGCTAGCATCCCTATTGACAATGAGGAAACAAATAGCAAGCTAAGAGAGTTTTTAAGGGAACTCACCTCATGTGAGAAAGATACATTCTCGATAATAACTGGGGCAAATAGAAGGATTGATACCCAGAATCCTACAGATTTCTCGGCGAAACTGATTAGCGATCTACCTCTGGATGATTTTCAACTTGACAATACAAAAAAACTCCTGGCAATTCAGAGGTTCTTCCAGGAACTTGATGGGATCAAACCTCCGTATGATACGATTGAAGAACTGAAAGGATGGCTATTTGAAACATTGCCAAAGTATGGACCAGTACAGCGAATAATAAATCAAACCGCAGGAAATGCTACCGACATTACGAAAATTGCAGAGATCGCGTTCCCAAACGATGACTTCGAAACCGCACTCTCTGGAACTCAGGTTCTTCTATCGCTTCTACCACTTGCCAAAAAAGATAGGCAAGTTCTTTTCCCTGCTAGACTTCACATGTTTTTCCGTGGTCTCCAGGGATTATACGCATGTACAAACCCAAATTGCCCAAAAAAACATACCGGTGATGGAATCGCTCTTGGTGAGATTTACCCGGATAGCGAACAGGACACCTGTCCTCACTGTGATGCGAAGATCTACGAGTTAATCAATGACAGAAGATGTGGAGCCCTATTTCTTAAGGGATATTTGCTTAATGCAGAAAATTTCGAGGGTAAGAAGTACCTCTGGCAAAAACCTGGGGACCAATTTGGAAATGAATTAAAGGAAGTGCATCTTTACATCGTCCCAAAACAGGATCGCACTGTAAATAAAAAAGATATACGCAGAGGATGGCTAGATGCAAGGACCGGATTCATCCACTTCGACAACATTCATGCCGAGGAAAGTGGCTTCTTACAGGTCTGTTATTCCCTCAAACCGGTAAAAGGGAAACCAGAACAGTTAACATTTTACTATTGTCCCAAGTGTGAAAAGCAGTTAAGTAATTACTCGTTTTCCGACTTTTCTACGAAAGGAAATGAGCCATTTTACAATATTGTTTCCTCACAATTGTCAATCCAACCGCCTGCAATTTTTGATAAAGAAAAACTTAAGCGACAACCAAACGCTGGAAAGAAGGTTCTTGTCTTCTCTGATAGCAGACAAAGAGCTGCAGTACTCGCCAAAGATATGACCCGGATAGCGGATGATCAGGCCGCGAGAGCAGTTTTAGTTTTAGCCGCCGCCCATTTGCAGCAGTGGGCTGAGGATACAGGAAAAAATGTGACGCTGGATATGCTTTATCCTGCGTTTTTAGAGATAGCATATCATAACCATTTACATTTGTTCTATGGGGGAGATCAGGAACGCTTTAACGAAGATCTAGGTATTATCAAAAATGATATTGAGGCAGCGGAAAAACGAAATAAGAAATTAAAATATGACAGAATTATACGTGACTTCAAGAATAAGCCAGGACTCTTTTCCGAGCAACTCCTGAAAAATCTCTGCTCACCGTTCAGATCTCTGACAAATCTCGGGCTGGGTTGGTTAGAGCCCTCTGACGAGGATGATATTACAGAATGTGTTGAATCACTTAATGAACATGGCGTCAAGATATCTGAAGAAGAGTTTATTGCCCTCTTTGCTGCCTGGGCCCATTACAATTGTACAAATACATTCGCCATTGGAAACCAAATTTCGGACCAAATACGGTTCAATATCGCCAATCGTACATTCGGTAAATTCGGTGTGCAAGAAAAAGACCTACAGAAATTACCATTCAAACTCAGAAAAATTCTAAAAGAAAAATATACTCAGGAACAGATAGATTGGATTGCATCTATACTATCTACAACATTCCTTAGTCGCGGAAGTGGTGAGGAAGAGGGAAAGTACTACCTCAATTTAGATAAAATCATGTTAAAGTTCAAGGGAGAACACAGGTGGCACCGCTGTAGAACTTGCTCAGACATTTTCCCATATACTCTACTCAGAAAATGTGCACATTGTGGTTCACCGGATATCTGTGAGATGAGTGATGGAGATCTTGAACGATACAAGTTCTGGAGAGATCCTATTCTTGATGCAATCGATGAGGAGTCCGGGGCATCAATTCGTACCATTAACACAGAGGAACATACAGCACAACTCTCTTACAAAGATCAGCGGGATGAAATCTGGTCCACGACAGAAAATTACGAGATGCGATTCCAGAATCTGCTGACAGACGATGAACTCCCAATAGACGTATTGAGTTGTACAACAACGATGGAAGTCGGCATTGATATCGGTTCTTTGACCGCCATTAGCCTTCGAAATGTTCCCCCAATGCGGCAAAACTATCAGCAGAGAGCGGGACGTGCGGGAAGACGCGGAACCTCGATTTCAACGATTGTCACTTATGCTCATAATGGTCCCCATGACAGTTGGTACTTCCAACATCCTGACCAAATCATTTCGGGAGATGCTGGTAGTCCATGGATTGATGTAGATAATGTCACACTCCTTCAGCGTCATGTGAATTTGCTCATCTTAAGTGAATTTCTGAGGGAGAAGGGGACAGATTTGTACGAATATCCAGCATTATCGTTCTTTGATGACTACTATGGGGATTTTATACAGTTCCTGAAACAACTCCAATTTAACCCAGAATTAGAAGCAGCGATTCATTCCACAGAGAAAAAAGATGAGAATTCTCATCAAAGATATTTAACTGGGCTCAAAACCGAATTAGAGAGAATTCGAAACGATGTGTTCAACAATCGTGGACTGTATGAAGCAAAAACTGAGAACGAGCAACAAACCAGTCTCCTCGATCATTTGAGTTTCGAAGGGATCTTACCGACATACTCTTTCCCGCAGAATGTTGTAGGATTCTTCATTGAAGATAAATCCGGAACTAAGATACTTCAGAGACCAGATCGCTCCCTAGACATTGCAATCAGTGAGTACGCTCCAGGAAAAGTAATTGTAGTGAATAAAGTGACTTATAAAGTAGGTGGGATCTATAGTTTCCATTCAAAATTCAGAAGAGGGAATAGGCGCGAATTCCAGGCACGACCTTACTTTGAGGATCCAAGTTATCTATCAGATTTATATCTATGTCCGAATCCAGATTGTGGCTGGACTGATACGGATTACCCAGCAAACAAAGTGTGCCCATTCTGTGGCGAACCTATTTCTGATGTTAACAAACGGAAAATGCTTCGCCCATGGGGCTTTGCCCCCGTAAATGGAAAGCCAATTCCTGAAGCCCACGCAGAGGTTGAACAATCATATGCAGAGGAGCCCTGCTATTTTGCAACACCTGACCGCAATGATATGAAGTATATCGGATGTCAACACATTATGGCCGCAGTCCGTTCTGATAAGATCAGAATCATCAATAAGGGTTTGAAAGGACGTGGGTTTAATGTGTGCCAGAAGTGTGGTGCTGCAGAGATTGCAGAACAGATTACTGTCAATGATGAATCTAAACCATTAAGGAATGTTGATCGACCATACACGTTTCCAGGCGTGACTTCAAAGTGCTTCCATGATCCGGTAAATGTGTATCTCGGCCACACATTTGCAACGGATATGATTGTGTTTGAATTTGAGTTGATCCAGTCTCTAATTGACACTGATTACTCAGGAATGTGGATCTCAAGCGCCGCAACAACACTTACTGAGGCATTTCTACTTGCTGCAAGCCGCACTTTAGATGTTGACTTTAATGACATCAAAGGTGGTCATAGAGTTCACAGAACTGAAGATACAACATTTGTTGATATTTATATCTATGATAGTCTGTCAAGTGGGGCAGGATATGCCACTGGTCTTTGGAATATGATTGATCCATTACTTCAGAATGTTGCAGATACGCTAGACTGCAAAAAGCGTTGTGCTACAGCCTGTCACTCGTGCCTTAAGCATTACTGGAACCAAAGAGTGCATGGAAAACTGGATCGCATCGCAGCATTAGAACTCCTCAAATGGGGTCGATATGGTGATCTACCTAAACCCTTGGGAATTGATGAACAGGACAAGATTATCACCCCACTCAAACGTCTACTTATCGATGCTCATCCAGAGATACGGTTCCAGTCCGAACAAAGGAGTATCTCCATTATTTTACCAAAGACATCTGTCAAAATTGTGGTATATCCTGCAATGTGGGCTCTTCCAATGCAAAGTGAGAACACTCTATATTTATCAGATAAATTAGTTAAAAATGCACTACCTAAAGCCTTTGATGAGGTCGACAATCATGTAAAATATCTGTTGAGAGGGGTCTCAACTTAGCAAAGTTGACTGCCAAAATATCCCAACAATTCAAATAGTCCTTGTTGTGTAATCCCAACCAAAACCAACACCCATATCTCCCCACCCCCCGATCTCTCCTGCAACAACAATGGATCTCGCCCAGTACCGCCGGATCAACAACATCATCGAACGCGACAGCGCCGACGCGACCTACAAGTACGCCCTCCTCCGGGGAGTCATCGAGATCTGCCAGCAGTCCTCCCACCTGCGGGAGGAGGACGGTGATGCGGTCTCGTTCCCCCTCGGCCTGCTCGTCGAGAAGTGGCTGCTCTACTACTATCCCATCTTTGCAGCCCCGGCGTTCATCCCGCAGAAGAACGGGGAGACCCCTGACCCGGAGGCCGGCAGGGCCGTCTCGTTCCGGAAACACTTCATGCCGGTCATCGACTACTACCGGGACCGGGGCGGGATCTCGGTCTTCTACAGCGACTACGCCCACGGCACCATGCCGGCGGAGATCCGGCCCGCGTTCCGGGCGCTCGTGAAAGCGGTCCGGAAGACCATCACGGAGATGCCGATGAAGCACCTCGGCTACTCGCAGTCAAAGGAGCACTACTCGGTCTTCGACTACAACCGGCCGCTCTACCGGCTCTCCGGGGAAAGCCCGGTCGACCGGGCCTCCCTGATCGAGAACTCCGGCCGGTTCTCCCTCTCCCGCGACCTCTGCACGGTCTTTGAACACTTCGGCGGGTTCATCTCCGGGGAGGAGTGCCTCTTAAAGAAGTGGGCCGAGTTCTCCGCGGCCGCGGACAAAACAGGGACCGTCACCGAGGAGGGCATGCTCTCGCTCCTCACCAGGACCCCGACGACCGAGCGGGCGATCGCGGATGCACGAAACTTCTACCGGTCGGTCTTTGCGGAGGAAGGGACGCTCACCTGTGTCTGGTCAGGGAGGGCCATCTCCTCGCCGGAAGCGATGCATATCGACCATGTCCTCCCGTTCTCGGTCTGGAAGAACAACGACCTCTGGAACCTGCTCCCCGCTCTTGACTTCATCAACACTAGAAAACGCGACCGCATCCCCGATCCCACGTTCCTCGAATCCCGGCGGGACTGCATCATCGGCTACTGGGACCTCCTCCACGACCACGCCCCCCGCCCCTTCGAGCGGGAGATCGCGGTCTCCCTCCTCGGCCTCGAAACACCGGGGAGCGGCTGGCAGGACCGGGCGTTTACGCACCTCGCCGAGAAGTGCGCCTACTTAATCGACGTCCGGGGGTACGCGGCATGGACCCCCTGACCTGCCCGTTCTGCAACCCATCCAAAGACGAGATCGTCCTCGCAAACGACCTCTGCTACGCCCGCTATGATAGATACCCGGTCAGCCCCGGCCACCTCCTCCTCATCCCCTTCCGCCACGTCGCCACCCTCTTCGACGCGACGGACGACGAACAGGCCGCCCTCCTCGCCCTCGTCCGGGAGGCAAAAGACTTCCTCGACGAACACTTCCACCCCGAAGGCTACAACATCGGCGTGAACGTGCGAGCAGCCGCCGGCCAGACGGTGATGCACCTGCACGTCCACGTCATCCCCCGGTATGCTGGCGACGTCAAAGACCCCCGGGGCGGGGTCCGGGGGGTGGTCCCGGAGAGGAGGGTGTATTGAGGATGCCCCGACCGATGTACGCCGGACGGCCAAGTCTACCGGGGCGACGCAGGGACTGCTCTCATCTTCACGTCGGGGAATGTGATCCTCGCCGGGTTCAAAGACCTGGACTCGATGGAGGCGTTCGCGTCCGGGCTGAAGGCAACGATCAAGACCGCTGCATAGTCCTCGCGTAGACCCGGGGTAGAGGCACCATGCCGTCGATCGCCGTGGCGATTGTACTTCAGGGAGCACCCTGCAGTCGCCGATGACCGCACTGAACTGGTTCCTGATCTCGGCAGCGGGGTTCCGTTCATGCCTGGAGTGCCGGTGCCTTCTCGTTCCCGAGAATGGAACGCCGCCGCTTTCCGGCGCAGACGACTCC
>Ga0116161_1003277_pt1 | contig 14532 bp, 13 predicted proteins | sample AD_JPNAS3_MetaG_FD_89877 | JGI IMG/M metagenome (GOLD analysis project Ga0116161, IMG submission 89877) | Active sludge microbial communities of municipal wastewater-treating anaerobic digesters from Japan - AD_JPNAS3_MetaG | ecosystem: Engineered > Bioreactor > Anaerobic > Digestate | place... | reverse complement strand
GAGGAGCATTGGTTCGATAGCGGCGCGTTGGGCTTCAGCATGCCCTACTGGGCCTACCTGCCGCCCGACTATGGCTCGAGCGACAGGCGCTACCCGGTGCTCTACATGCTGCATGGCGCCGGCGCCCACCGCGACGAGTGGCTCAGCTTCGGCCTCGTCGATGTGGCCGACCGCGAGATCTCGGCCGGGGCGCTGCCGCCCATGATCATTATCCTGCCACAGGGCGACCAGAGCTTTTGGATCAACAACGTCGGCGGTCTGCGCTGGGGCGACTATGTGACGCAGGACCTGGTCGCACACATCGACGCCACCTGGAGCACCATGCCCGAGCCACAGGCGCGCGCCCTCGGCGGCCTGTCGATGGGCGGCTACGGCGCACTGGTCCTGGGGTTCACCCACCCCGAGGCCTTTGGCGTGATCGGCGCCCATACCCCCTGCCTGCACAGCGAAGGCCCGGGCGTGGCCCTTCTGGGCACCGGCGACGAATACGCCCAGCGCGACCCCATCACCCTGGCCAGCACGCTCGCCGGCCTCGACCAGTTGCGCATCTGGATCGACGTCGGCGAGCAGGATCCGTGGCTGGGCCGCGTGGAGCACCTGCACGACATCCTCGCCGACCGCGGCATCGGCCACGATTGGCAGGCCCTCCCCGGCACGCACATCGGGGAGTATTGGAGCACGCACGTCATCGACTATTTGCACTTTTACGGCAGCGCGCTGGCGCAGCCGCACCAGACACCTTCATAGGTCGGATTCTCAACGATTGAGGCAAGATCTCACCGCAGAGGCGCAGAGAGCGCAGAGGTTTCTCTGATCCTCTCTGCGTCCTCTGCGCCTCCGCGGTGGCTATCCTCGTTGGTTTGAGGCGAAGCTTCGCTGGGTTATGTATCCTCGCCCTCCTCCGGCTCGGCCAGGCAGGCGCCCATGAGAAAGCCGCGCGCCCGCTCGGCCCGCGGGTAGCGGTTCACCAAGGCCCAGAAGCGCGGCGAGTGGTTGGGCTCCACTAGGTGGGCCAGCTCGTGCACCAGCACATAGTCCCTCACCCAGCGCGGCATGGCGGCGATGCGGTGCGAGATGCGGATCACCGCCGTCTGCGGGGTGCAACTGCCGTAGCGCTGTTCTTGATTGGTGACGTAGAGCACCCGGCCGACTCGCAGCCGGCCGCCGAAATAGCGCTCGTTCAGCGCGGCGGCGCGCGCCGCCAACGCCTCGCTGTCGAGCGCTGCCTGCCGGCGGCAGGCGCGTTCGAGGCGCGGCTGCAGCGTGGCGATGACCCGGTCCAGCTCGTCCTGTGGCAGGTCGGCTGGCGCCCGCACCTGCATCGTGTCACCCACGATCCGGGCGGCCACCGTCTTCTTCCGCCGCTTGCTGCGATGAATCTCGATGCGCACGTGGCTCCTTTCTGCGATGCGTGCATCTGGGCCACCAGAGAGACGGGAGATACCACACTGGGTTGGGTCCGACCGGGGGTACAAGCAGGCGACCTTGGCGCCGTGGGGCATGGGGCATGCCAAGCCTGCCTGCACTGTGAAGGGCACCGACCAAGGGGGCGACATGCTCATCGCAGAGGCGCTGGGGGCGCAGAGGAGAAACGACCTCGCCTTCGAGCCTCCGCGACCTCTGTGCCTCTGCGGTGTTTCGGACCTGGTGGTTCGCCGCATTGGTTTTGATGGGCTCCGACGCCCACAAGGGGCTAGGCTACGCCCATCAGAACCAATGCGGCGAACCGCTAGCGCGCAAAGCGTATGGCCGCCAGCCACACCAGTGCTTGGACCAGCGGCGCGTTGCACAGGGCGAGCAGCGCCAGCACCCGCTCGCGCCTGTGCAGCCAGGCGGCAAGCACGCCGTTGACGAGCAACACGGCCAGCCCGGCTGCGGGCAGGATGAACAGCTCCTCGCGCGCACCGATACGATCGCCCAGGCCCTGCAGGTCGTACGACAGCACCAGGCGCAGCGGCAGGGCCTGATAGCGGGCGGCAAGGTAGCCGAACAGGCCCAGGTTGAGCAGCAGGCTGGGCAGGGCCACGGCGCCCGCCAACCGGTCGCGCCAGATGCCGAGGCCCAACAGCCCGGGCAGGCGCAGCCCCTGCGCCCACTTGGCGATGGGCTTGAGCTTGCGCCGGGCGCGGTAGTCGGCGAGAAAGCCCTCGACGTTGGCCGGCGAGATCACATAGCCGCGAGCCCGTGTGCGGATCACCAGGCACTGCTCGGGCGACCGCGTCATGTAGAGCCGCAGCGGCCCACTGCCGGCCTCCTGCACCTGGCCAAGGCGATAGCCCGGCCACCCGACCCCCTGCACCAGTCGCTTGGTCACTGTCGCCAGGGGCACGATGTCGATGATCTCGTCCATCGGCACCAGGTCGGCACATGCCGCCCAACGGATCAGGATGCCGTTGCGCTCGATGCGGTAGGTCAGGTTGGCCAGGCCCCAGTACCCGTACACAAGAAAGGCCAGCAGCGGCAGGGTAGCCACGAGCAGCAGCGCCCGCAGGAAGAGCCAGGTGCCCACCGGCGCGCCCAGCATCCCGCGCACAATCGAGGCCTCGGCCAGCAGCAGCGCCAGCAGCAGCCCCAGCCCCCAGATGAGGCCCTCACGCTTGTTCGGGTACCAGTTCATTGTTCTCCCAATATTCCAGCTCTGTAGGGGCGGGGTCGCCCCGCCCCTTACCACGGATTGCGTTGGGCGGGGCAACCCTGCCCCTACGCGTAGACAGGCGTGCACCAGTGGCGGTACTTGGCGTTGCGTCCGCGCACAATATCGAAATACAGGTCGCGCAGCATGCGGCCGACCGGACCCATCTGGCCGCTGCCGATGGGCCGATGATCGACCTCGGTCACGACAGCAATCTGCACGCCGGTGCCGCAGTAGAAAAGCTCGTCGGCCACGTAGAGCTCGGTGCGATCGATCGGGCGCACGACCGTCTCGATGCCAAGCTCCTCCCTGGCCAGTTGCATCACTGTCGCCCGGGTGATCCCTTCCAGGATGTTGGCCGTCTCGCCCGGGGTGACCAGAACGCCGCGGCGCACCATGAACAGGTTCTCGGCGCTGCCCTCCGAGACGTGCCCTTCCTCATCGAGGACGATCGCCTCGTCGTAGCCGTTCAGCGCGGCTTCGGTCTTGCACAGCGCCGAGTTGACGTACGAGCCGACGACCTTGGCCCGCGGCGGGATCATGTTGTCGTCGAGGCGCCGCCACGACGAGACGCAGGCCCGGCAGCCCTCCTCGCTGTCGACGTACTTGCCGTAGGGCAGGGCGAACAGGGCAAAAGCATCCTCCAAGTTGTGCAGGCGCACACCGATCCCCTCGGTCGCCTTGTAGACCAACGGGCGAATGTAGGTGTCTTGACGAAAGCCCTCGCGGCGCAGGAGCTCGATGGTAATGTCGCCCAACTGCTGCACGGTGTAGGGCAACTGGCAGTGGAGGATGTGGCTGGATTGGTGCAGGCGTTCATAGTGCTCGGGCATGCGGAAGATGAAGAGCTGTTCTTCGTCGGGGTTCCAGTAGGCGCGGATGCCTTCGAAACAACCAGTCCCATAGTTGAGGGTGTGGGTCATGATGCTGACCCTGGCCTGCTCGATGGGAACGATCGCGCCGCCAAAGAATGCGTACCGGGTCGCCATATGGATTCCTCCCCCTCCCACCATTGGGAGCACGAACGAGGGCCGGCCCCATCGCCGGCTGATGAACACCGGATACCCATTCGATTATACCCCGCCTCTTGAGCGAGTGTCAAAAGAAGCGCGACTTGCGGCACAGCGGATGTTCTGGCACACATAGTCCTGCGAGGGGGACAGGATCTCGCCCCGCGCCGCGCGCTCGTTGATGATGGCCAGCATCTGGGGCACGTCGTGAATGTGTGGCCGGCGGATCATTTTCGACCCACCTCCAGGTCGCGCAGCACGGCCACCTCGTCGCACTGCGGGAACTTGATGCAGTCGATGCAGTCGACCCAGATCTTGCGGGGCAGCGACTCGCGCTCGACCGTGCGAAAGCCCCAGCGGGCGAAAAAGCGCGGCTTGTAGGTCAGCGCAAACACCTGCGGCAGGCCCATCTGCCCGGCGTCGCGCAGCAGCGCCTGCAGGATCAGCCCACCGATCCCCTGGCGCCGCAGGCCCTCGGCCACCGCCAGCGAGCGCACCTCGCCCAGGTTGTTCCACAAGACGTGCAGGGCGCCGCAGCCGGCAATTTCGCCGTTGCGCTCGGCCACGCAAAAGTCGCGGATGTTCTGGTACACCTGGTTGAGCGACTTGGGCAGCATCTCGCCCCGCGCGGCATAGCCGTTGATCAGGCGCACCATCGCCTCCACGTCGCCCACCGTCGCCGGGCGTACCGCTATGCCCGGCAGCACGCCTGTGACGGGCAGCACATTGTCCTCAGCTTGCATCCACAACACCACCTACTCTTGAATCCAGGGAAACCGGCTTTCACGCTATGCACCCACCCGGTGCAGATCCCTTTGGGGGTGGTGGGTTGGTTGGCCCCGCCGGCTGCCCCTGGCGCGCCAGGGGCAGCCGGCGGGGCCAACCAACCCACCACCCCTTCCTGGTCCATAGCCGGGCGGCAGCAACGCGGAATGCCCGGCTGTTGCCAGGATAGCGGAGGAGAGTTCGCTCTACGACAAGACGCACAAAGCTCGCTGCTATGGTCGTGTCACTCGGCCGTAGCCAGCACCTGGTCGATGATGGCCACGGCCTCGTCGATGTGTTCCTTGCTGACCACCAGCGGCGGCAGCAGGCGCAGCACGCGATCGCCCGCGTTGGCCATGACAAGCCCGTGCTCATAGCCGCGGCCGATGAGCGGCGCCGCGTCGACGGCGAGTTCCAGGCCCCAGATCAGCCCGCAGCCGCGCACGTCACGGATGATGGGATGGCGCGCCTTGAGGCCGTTGAGCCCGGCCTCGAGCTCGCGGCCCCGCTCGCGCACGCCGGCGAGGAAGGCTGGGGCGCTCACGCGTTGCAGCACAACCCGCGCCACGGCGCAGATGATCGGGTTGGCGGCAAAGGTCGAGCCGTGGTCGCCCGGCACGATGGCGTCGGCCACACGCTGCGTGAGGAGCACGGCGCCGATGGGCAAGCCCCCGCCGAGGGGCTTGGCCAGGGTCATCAGGTCGGGCGCCACGCGAGCGGCCTCGTGCGCCCACAGCGTGCCGGTGCGCCCCAGGCCGCACTGCACCTCGTCAAAGATGAGCAGGGCGCCCTGCTCGTCGCAGGCGCGGCGCAGCTCACACAGGAACTCGGGCCTGGCCGGGTTCACGCCGCCCTCGCCCTGCAGCGGCTCCACGATCACCGCCCCCGTGTGCGGGCCGATCGCCGCACGGGCCGCCGCCACGTCGTTGAACGGCGCAAAGCTCACCCCCGGCACGAGCGGCTCGAAGGGCTGGCGATACTTTTCGCGGTGCGTCGCCGCCAGTGCGCCCATGGTGCGGCCGTGGAACGAGCCGGTGAAGGCCACGATCCCGGCGCGGTCCTCGCCGGGGTGGTTCACCCTCTGCCACTTGCGGGCGAACTTGAGCGCGGCCTCGCAGGCCTCGGTGCCCGAGTTGGAAAAGAAAGCCCGGTCGGCGAAAGAGCGCTGCACCAGGTCGCGCGCCAAGAGCGCCTGCGGCGCGCTGTGGTACAGGTTCGAGCAGTGCGCCAGCCGGCCGGCCTGCGCCGTCAGCGCCGCCAGCACCTCGGGGTCGCCATAGCCCAGCGCATTCACCGCGATGCCCGAGACACAGTCGAGGTAGCGCCGGCCCGCGGCGTCATACAGGTACACGCCCTCGCCGCGCTCCAGCACAAACGGTGCCCGTTTGTACGTCTGCAAGACGTACTGTTGCTCAAGCTGGACGATATCCTCAATATCCATCGCTCTGCTCCTCGGCCGCTCTGGGCCGGCTCTCATGCTCTGCGCTAACCCGGCACGGGACCTTGTGAGGGTAGGGGTCTGGAGATGTTTCCCTCGGCCTGTGGCCGCCCGCGGGCGGCCACAGGCCGAGGGAAACATCTCCAGACCCCTACCCTGGGCTTGAGCCGGGCTCGAGCGAAGCGCTTCACCCGGCTGGCGCCCGGGCCGTCAGCCCTAGTTCCCTGATACGACGCAGGTGCCTCCCCTGCAGCCCAACCCGGCCAGATCCACGATCCTCGCCTCAGCCACGCCGGCGGCGACGACGTCGAGGGCGGCGCGCACCTTGGGCACCATGCCGCCCGAGATGATGCCGCGGCCGATCCAGTCGCCGGCCTCGGCGGCGCTGAGGCGGGCCACCACGCGGCCGTCGACGAGGACGCCAGGGACGTTGGTCACAAAGGCCAGGGCCTGGGCGCCGAGGGCACGCGCCAGGGCCATGGCGGCGTGGTCGGCGTTGACGTTGTAGCGCCGGCCCTCCGGCCCCAGTGAGATCGGCGAGACGACCGGCACAATGCCCTGGCCCAGCAGGAGCTGCAGCGGCGCCAGGTCCACCGCCGTCACCTCGCCCACCAGGCCCAGGTCGCCCGCCGGGTGCCGCGCCGGCTCCACGCGCAAGAGCCCGCCGTCGACGCCGCTCAGGCCCATGGCCGCGATGCTGCAGTTCACCAGGCGGGCCACCAGGCGCTTGTTCACCGCCCCCGAGAGCACCATCTCGGTGACGGCCAGCGTCGCCTCGTCGGTCACGCGCAGGCCCTCGATAAAGCGCGGCTCCAGGCCCAGCGCCCCCTGCAGCCGGGCAATCTCCTTGCCGCCGCCGTGCACCAGCACCGGCGCCGCCTGCGCCCGCAGACCCCCAATAGCCTCCACCAGGCCGGCAAGAAAACGCTCGTCGTCAATCTCGTTGCCGCCGACCTTGAGCACGATGATGGGTAGCATGGTTTTCTCCTGAACAGGGTTTTGGTGGAGTGGGGGCTGAGGCGCCGACCGCGGTCGGCACTTCAGCCCCCACTCCACCAAAACCCCTACAATCTCAACCCCGCCGTCTCATCCAGCCCAAACATCACGTTCATATTCTGCAGCGCCTGCCCGGCCGCGCCTTTGCCCAGGTTGTCGATGGCGCTGACGACGATAGCCTCGCCGGGCACACCGGCGTCGTGCAGCGAGATGACGCAGCGCTCGGTGCCCGTGGCCCAGCTCATGGTGGCCATCGTGCCCTCCGGCAAGACGTGAACCAGCGGCTCGCCGGCATAGGTCTCCTGGTAGAGCCGGCGCAGGGCGGCGGCATCGTGCTGCGGCGGCACGCGCACGTACAGCGTGGAGAGCATGCCACGGGTCACCGGCACCAGGTGCGGCGCAAAGGTCACGCGCACCGGCTGCCCCGCCAGGCGGCTGAGCTCCTGCTCCATTTCGGGGATGTGGCGGTGCACATGGCCGACGTTGTAGGGCGCGAGGCTCTCGTTGACCTGGCAAAAGTGGGTGGTCGGGCTGGGGCTGCGCCCGGCACCCGAGACGCCCGACTTGGAGTCGACAATGACGTGGCCGCCTTCGAGCAGCCCCTGCGCCGCCAGCGGATAGCAGCCCAGGATGACACTGGTGGGGTAGCAGCCGGGGTTCGCCACGAGCTGCGCCCCGCGGATGGCCTCGCGGTGCAGCTCGGGCAGGCCATAGACTGCCTCGGCCAGAAGCTGCGGCGCCTCGTGGGCCGTCTTGTACCAGCGCTCGTAGACTGCCGCGTCGGGCAGGCGGAAGTCGGCCGAGAGATCGACCACGCGCACGCCCGCCTCGCGCGCCCGGCGCACCGTGGCCATCGACGCCCCGTGGGGCAGCGAGCAGAAGGCGCACTCCACCTCGCCGAGCGGCGCCTCGTCGGCGCGCACCAGAGCCACATCGTCGAGGCAAGGGTAGCTATCGGAGAGCCAGCCGCCCGCGCTCTGCTCGGAGGTGGCAAACACCAGCTCGGCCGACGGATGCCGGCGCAGGAGTTGCACCAGCTCATAGCCCGCATAACCCGTAGCGCCAAACACACCGGCGCGAATCTTCATCCATCCTCCAACTCTAGATCGTGCGCACAAACCCGTAGCCTGGGGCCTTGTGCCCGTCTGCCTCACCACGGCACCGCATCCGCCGAGACGACGCCCACAAGGGGCTGCGGGTTGCGCTCACGACCAAGAAAAGAGCCAGCTCCCCGGAAGCCCGGAAAGCTGGCTCAATCAGCACTGATCTTCGCCCATGCGGAGCTATCCAGACCTCACGTCCGGCGCCGGCCCCCTCGAGTTCGTCGCAAGCACTGTACAGGCGCGATCATCGAAATATGGTCCCTCGAATAGTATTGCGGGCGAGTGTAGCCCCGCTTGGCCATAGTGTCAAATCGGACATGATACCTAATGCGCGAGGGGCTCCACCACGCGCTCGTGTACCGGGCGCGATTGCGTACGCATCACGCATTACGCATCACGCCTCACGCCTCACGCCTCCATCACCACCGGCATCACAATCGGCCGGCGGCCGATTTCGCTGTACACATAGTCGATCAGGCTCTGGCGCAGGCGCGCGTTCAGCTCAGCGCGCGGCGTTTCGGCGACGACTTCACGCACCACGTCCCTGGCCCCCTCGATCAGCTCCGTGGCCTCGCGGTTGTAGACCAGGCCACGGGTGATGATCTCGGGCCCGGCGAGGATCTTGCCCGCCTCGCCGTCGAGGGTCACCACCGCCACCAGGAAGCCGTTCTGCGAGAGCAGGCGCCGGTCTTCGAGCACGGCATCCCCCACGTCGCCCACGCCGCGGCCATCAACGAACACATAGCCCTCGGTCACCCGGTCGACCACGCGCGCCGAGGTGGGCGTGAGCTCGAGCACCTCGCCCGATTCCATGATCAGAATGTTCTGCGGCGCCAGGCCCACGCGTTCGGCCAGCCCGGCGTGCAGCACCAGGTGCCGGTACTCGCCGTGGATGGGCACAAAGTAGCGCGGCCGCAGCAGGCCGAGCAGCAGCTTTTGCTCCTCCTGGCCGGCGTGGCCCGAGACGTGCACGTCGAGCAGCTCGTCGTAAAAGACGTTGGCGCCCAGGCGGAAGAGGTTGTTGATGGTGCGGTTGACGAACTCTTCGTTGCCCGGGATCGGCCGGGCCGAGACGATCACGGTGTCGCCCGGCATCAGGCTGACCGAGCGGAACTCGTTGTAGGCCATGCGCACCAAGGCCGAGGTCGGCTCGCCCTGGCTGCCGGTGCAGACGATGGCCACCTGGCGCGGCGGCAGGCGGTTGGCCTCGTCGATGGGCACCAGGAGGCCGTCGGGCACGTGCAGGTAGCCCAGCTCGCGGGCTACGCGCACGTTGTTGACCATGGTGCGGCCCACCACGGCCACTTTGCGATTGTAGCGCCCGGCCGTGTCGATCACCTGCTGCACGCGCGAGATATTGGAGGCAAAAGTGGCCACGAGCACCCGGCCGGGGGCCTTGGTGAAGAGCCGGTCGAAGGCCTGGCCCACCTCCTGCTCGGAGGGGGTATAGCCGGGGGTCTCGGCATTGGTGCTGTCCGACAGCAGCAACTGCACCCCGGCGCGGCCCAGGTCGGCCAGCTTGGCAAAATCGGTGCGCTGGCCGTCGACGGGGCTGTGGTCGAACTTGAAATCGCCCGAGTGCACGATGGTGCCCGCAGGCGTGCGGATGGCCATGCCCACGCCATCGGGGATGCTGTGGCTGACGTGGAAAAAGTCGACGTCGAAGGGCCCCAGCGACAGAGGGGTGTCGGTGTGGATGGGGCGAAAGCTGACGTCGCGCAGGCCGTGCTCGCGCAGCTTGACCTCGATCAGCCCCTGGGTCAGCGCCGTCGCATACACCGGCGCCCAGACGCGCTCCAGCAGGTAGGGCAGCGCGCCGATGTGGTCCTCGTGGCCGTGGGTGACGATGATGGCCTTGAGCTGTTGGCGGCGCTCGACCACGTAGCTCATGTCGGGGATGACAATGTCCACGCCGAGCATCTCATTCTCGGGGAACATTAGGCCGGCATCGATCACTATCAGGGAGTCGTCGGACTCTACCACCATCATGTTGCGGCCGATCTCGCCCAGGCCGCCCAACGGAATGACGCGTACTGTATCGCCCAATAGGACCTCCGGGAAGCTATCAGCAGTCAGCGGTCAGCTTTCAGCGGCTAATCCTCACCTGGACCGCCGCCAATATGCTGCAACACCAGTTCACTCCTACCTGCCGTCCAATTCCGACCGCCGGCCAATCCGCAGCCAGCCGGCAGCCTGTGCCGGCTGATCGCGGAAGGCTGCCCGCTAGAACAAGTTGAGCTGCTCGGCCTGCTCACCGGGGTGGTCTTCTTCGGCCGGCACGGCTTGCTTCAGCAGGTCGGGAATCTTGAGGAAATCCTGCTCGATCGCACTGCGGTAGCGCGGCTGATGCAGGGCGGCGGCAGGATGGAAGAGGGGCAGGTAGAGGGTCTCGCCGATCTTCTTGGCGCGCCCATGGATATGCGAGATTGGGACATTGGGAAAGTAGCGGGCCATGGAGTAGCGGCCAAGGGTCACAATCATGCGCGGGCGCAAGAACTCGATCTGGCGGTCGAGGTACGAGCGGCAGGCCTCGAGCTCGCTGGGCAGGGGGTCGCGGTTGTTGGGCGGGCGGCACTTGACGACGTTGCAGATGAAGACCTGTTCGCGGCTCATGCCGATGGAGCGCAGTAACTCGTCGAGGAACTGGCCGTCTGGCCCGACAAAGGGTAGCCCCTGGCGGTCTTCGTGGAAGCCCGGCGCCTCACCGATGAACAGCAGCCGAGCATCGGCAGCGCCGTACCCCGGGACGGTCTTGATCCGCCCCCGCGCCAGTTGGCATTTCTGACACTGGGCGATCTCGGCCGCCAGTCTCTCCAGTTCGGTCATCCGTTGGAACCTCCCACCACCCTGCGTTCTTGCGATTCTACCCTATTCCCTGCGTTTTGTCCACCTCCGGTATGCGCTTGCTGCTTGCCGGACGGAAGCATGTCGTAAAGGCAGCAACTCCCGGCAAACGCCGGGCACATGCTCTGCTGCCACCCGGCACAAACCGGGAGAGGGGTTTTGGTGGGCCGGCGAGGTTTGGCCTTCGCCCCGCGGGGCGAAGGCCAAACCTCGCCGGCCCACCAAAACCCCCAAAACAGGGTGCGTACCGGTCTTGCGCGGAGCGCGGGGCCCGGTCACCGCCGGACCTGAGACTGCCTCCATACGGAGGCGTTTTCCCTTTTACGACAAGCTATGGTAGACTCCCTGTCGGGCATCCCAGGCATGGGGCACCGCATGGAAAGGCGACGAGTGATGAGCCATCACATGGAGACGGCGGAGGAGCTGCGCGCCCGGGGCTACCGGCTGACGCCGCAGCGGCTGCTGGTGCTGGAAGCGATCAAAGGGGCGGGGCACTTGACGGCGGAGCAGGTGCTCGAGCGCGTGCAGCCCGAGTACGCCATGATCAACGCCGCCACCATCTATCGCACCCTCGAATGGCTCAAACAGACGGGCCTGGTGGCCGAGACCGACCTGGGCGACGGCTGCCGCGTCTACGAGTTCATCGCCGGCCACCCGCACCACCACCTCACCTGCCTCACCTGTGGCCGCCAGATCGAGCTGCCCGACGAGCTGCTCGACGCCCTGCGCGCCCGCATCGAGCGCGAGTATGGCTTTGCCCTGCGCGCCGACCACATGGGCCTCTTTGGCTATTGCCCCGAGTGCCGCGAGCGAGAGACCCCCTACCGTTCCCCCCGCGAGGGGGAATAGGCTGGTGTTGCAGCGGGCGCTGCGCTGCGCATTTGGGGCGGTGAGCGTGGTTAGCGCGGGCAGCCTATTCCCCCCCGCGAGGGGAACGGTAGGGGGTCTCTCCCCCGTCACAGCACAGGCTCTTACTGCCCCTGCTGCTCCAGGCTCCCTTTCCCCTTGTTGTTGGCCCTCTGGCTCCTCCTCTGCCACGCCCAGTTGAAAGCGCGATAGACCAGGGGTGAGTAGGCATAGTCAAAGGCGCCGGCGCTGGTGGCCTGCGCGCCCCCAAAGCCCGCCTTGAAATGCGTCACCCCCTTGAGGTCCGCGCCCGGCGCCGACGGCTCCCCGTCGGAGATGCCCCACAGGTCATAGCCGGCGCACCCCCGCGCCTTGGCCCAGCGCATCGCCTCCCACTGCAGGAGGTGGTTGGGGTTGCGCGCGCGCTCGCGCTCGCTCGAGGCGCCGAACATATAGATCGCCTGCGGGCCAAAGGCGAGCGCCATCAGGCCGGCCAGGGGCTCGTCCTGGTAATAGGCCAAGAGCAGCGCCACGCGGCCCGCCGGCTCGAAGAGCCGGTAGGCCGCCTCATAGTATTCGGGGGTGTGCACCTGAAAGCCCTGGCGGCGGCTGGTCTCGCGCAGCAGGTCGATGAACACCGGCACGTCGGCCGTCCCGCCCCGCCGCACCGTGACCTCCCTGCGCAGCGCCGTGCGGATGGCGTAGCGGCTCTTGGGGTTCATCTGCGCCAGGATGGCCTCCTCGCTCGGCCGCAGATCGACGACAATCGTGCTGCGTGGCTGGATGGCGCGCGCCCCGCCGGCAAAGCCCTGCGCCTGCCACCAGCGCGCGGCCTCCGGGTCGTGGGGCGTGGCAGGCTCCACTTTCAGGGCCAGGGCGCGGTGGCTGCGGGCGGCATCGTGCAGCGCCGCCAGCAGCAGGCGGTTGGCGTGCTCATCCTCGGGGTGCAGCACCGGCCCGCGGGGCACGTAGGCCAGGCAGCGGTAGGGCAGGCGCCGCAGCAACACCTGCGCCCCAGCCAGCAGCCGGCCGCCGTCGCTCACCGCCAGCCGCACCGGCTGCCAGCCGAAACGCCCCTTGAGCTCGCCCCAGGCCCAGCTCTGCAGCAGGTGGCCGTGGGGGCTGGCGGCGACAAGGTCATCCCAGGCCTCGGGGGATGGGAAGCCGTTCTCTTCAGACGACAGCACCCGCATGGGCGCACCTCTTGGCAATGGTCACGTGGACATGCGCAGAGGATCGACCGCCGCGGGCAAAGAAGAGCAACAATCATGCCAAGATGCGCAGCCAACCGGCGTGGGTCGGCCACGTCCTATGGAATCACGCCGCCAATGCGTGTGACCTCGATGCCGCGCGCCTCCAGGGCATCCAGAAATGGGTTGATGCCCACTGAGTCGCTGGCGATATGCCCCAGCACCAGCACCTGACCCCGGGGCTCGGCCCGCAGGCGCATCAGGTCCGCCTCGCCCAGATGGATGTAGATGACCGTATCCACGCCATGGGCGAAATAGGCCTGGGCCACGGCATAGCCGCCGTTGGTCAGGGCCGCGTGCGACAGCACCGCGCGGCCCGCCGGCGCCTCGGGCCTGCCCAGGGCCACGTCCGGCTCGGTCGCCGCCGCCCGGAACTCGGGCATCTGCTTCAGGTGCTCGGCCAACGCCGACAGGCTGGCTGAGGGATCGCCGGCTAGGAAGCGGTCGATCTCTTTCTGGATGCGCCGGCGCCCGATCTCATCCAGCGGACAATGGATATTCATGTAGGGCAGGCCCAGCAGGCGGGCCAGCGAGGGCTCGCGATCATAGTTCTGCGCCACGGCCGCGCGCCTCAGGCGCTCAGCGCCCTCCTCGGCCACCCGGCGCGCCACCTCGAGGGGCACGCCCCGGGCCGCCATCTGCTCAGCGTGTCGCAGATAGACGCGCCAACCGCCGGGCGCACACCCTGTTGGATGGTGGGCCACCGCGGCATCATAGCCCGACTGGCGGGCCAACATCAGTTCCGCCGGCCCCAGGTCAATGCCGAACAGGATGCGGCTGATCCCTCGGCCCGGCACATAGATCGCCGAGTCGGCAGGCACCTCGTCGAAGCCCGCCATCTCTAGGGCCAAGGCCATGATCTCCTCCGTCGTCATGCCGTCGCTCATGTTCCCCCCTCCAGCACGCCGGGCGGCAATGCTTGATGACCGTGCCAGGGTCAAAAGGCAGCAGGCATGCAGATAGTACACTGATCCCGTAATGGGGGCAAACGGCCAGATCCTGCTCGATGGGTACCTGTTCACACTCAAATGCAGAGAGGGCCTACGCTGCCATGCATCCTTGCCTGCAGTTTTCCCCTCGAACGTGGGGGCCATGGACAGGGATAGACAGGATACACAGGATGATAGTCCCTTATCCTGCCTGTGCATCTCTGTGCGGCGCTCTCCCAAGGGCTCTCAGCGCGAGTGTGAACAGCTCGATTGGTGTGCTTGACAGACTGCCCTTGCCCCACTATAATACGGCCACAAACTAAGATGCGCGGGTGTAGCTCAGTTGGCAGAGCGTCTGCTTCCCAAGCAGAATGTCATGGGTTCGAATCCCACCACCCGCTCCTGATCCAAGGGCCCGGAAACGGACCCGTGGCTCAATGACACGCCCCGAGGCAATACTCGGGGCGTTTTTCTTTGCCCCGCTGTGAGCGCAACCCTGGGGCTGTTCTTGCGTAGAATCGGCTGTGATCATCGACAGCGCTGCATCTCGAGCAGCCTAGACGGCGGCCGTGGCGCCGCTCAGTACTACAACCGTGCTTGACGCTGCCACTGCTGGCCATCCGGGTGGCTGCCGGCTGACACGCTCCGCAGCCTCCCCTTGGGCGCGGGCAAACCTACGCAGGCACATGCCCTCGTGCGCCCGGCCCTGGCCCGGAAGG
>Ga0116161_1003276_pt1 | contig 14536 bp, 10 predicted proteins | sample AD_JPNAS3_MetaG_FD_89877 | JGI IMG/M metagenome (GOLD analysis project Ga0116161, IMG submission 89877) | Active sludge microbial communities of municipal wastewater-treating anaerobic digesters from Japan - AD_JPNAS3_MetaG | ecosystem: Engineered > Bioreactor > Anaerobic > Digestate | place... | reverse complement strand
CACCTTCTTGTTCAAAATAATACAGTACCTAATATATTAATACCATATAAGTATATAGTAAACAGTAATTATAACCGTTCGTTACAAAGAATAGAAAAAATCAACTTATGACAGCCCGGATTCTTCTTACACCGGCAGAAGATGACTGTTCCTTTTGAATTTTAAATGTACCAATTGCTCCAGTGCGCTCAACATGAGGACCGCCGCATACTTCTTTGGAGAAACTGCCGATCGTATAAACTTTCACCGTTGACTCATATTTTTCGCCGAATAAGGCTCGTGCTCCGCTCTTCTTTGCATCGTCAAGACTCATTATTTCCATCGTAACAGGAATATCATTTTTTATCTGCTCATTAACAATGTCTTCTACCTTTTTAATTTGTTCCTTTGTCATAGGTTCAAAGTGGGCAAAATCAAACCTCATTCTTTCTGAAGTAATATTTGAACCCTTTTGAGCAATGTGCTCTCCAAGAACCAATGTTAAAGCCTGCTGCAGGAGGTGGGTAGCAGTATGATACTTTGTTGTAATTTCAGAATTATCTGCAAGACCGCCTTTAAAAAGCTGTTCACTGCCGGCTCTGGACAATTCCTGATGTTTTTTAAAGGCCTCATCAAATTCTTCGCGGTTTACCTTCATTCCATGCTCTGAAGCAAGTTCCTCTGTTAATTCAACCGGAAAGCCGAAAGTATCATACAACCTGAATGCTACGCGTCCAGGAATAACCTTTGCAGGATTTTTCATTAAGTTGGGCAGCAGTTTTTCAAATTCAGCCTCGCCCTTTCTCAATGTTTCGTTAAATTTATTTTCTTCAGCCGTTAACTCGTTTTTAATTTTTTCTGCATTTTCATGAAGTTCCGGATACGGACCTTTAAAATTTGCAATTACTGATTCTGCAAGATCTGCTAAAAATGCTTTTTCTATACCAATTTTCTTTCCGTGACGAACAGCACGGCGAATTAGTCTTCTTAATACATAACCAGCACCAACATTTGACGGTGTTACACCTTTGGGATCACCTAAAATAAAAACTGAAGAACGTGCATGATCAGTAATGATTCTAATACTTTTATCTTTCTCAGGGTCATTTCCATATGTTATACCGGCGAGGTTTTCTATAGCCTGAATAACCGGCTGGAATATTTCCGTCATATAAACACTTGTCTTTCCCTGAAGAACGGTTATAGTCCTTTCAAGCCCCATTCCAGTGTCAACATTTTGTTTCGGGAGTTTTATAAGAGTTTTTTCGTCAACCCTGTTGTACTCCATAAAAACATTGTTCCAAATCTCAAGCCAGTTTTTACTGTCGGTACCCTTATTTGAACCATGAGGAGGATATCCGTCTCCAACCCAATAGAATATTTCTGTATCCGGACCGCATGGACCTGTGGGACCAGCTGCCCACCAGTTATCCGCAGCAGGAAGATAGGCAATTTTATCTTCACTCATACCGTTATCTTTCCAAAACTGCGCGGATTCATCATCACGCGGGGCATTCTCATCACCGGCAAACACAGTCACAGAAAGTTTACGAGGATCTAAAGCAAGCCAATCCTGACCTGTTAAGAATTCATAACTATATGCAATTGATTCTTTTTTAAAGTAATCGCCTAAAGACCAATTACCCAGCATTTCAAAACAGGTAAGATGACTGGGATCTCCGACCTCTTCAATATCTCCGGTACGGACACATTTTTGGTAGTCGGTGAGTCTATTTCCAGCAGGATGCGGTTCTCCCAATAAAAAAGGAACTAAGGGATGCATACCCGCAGTCGTAAATAAAACAGTGGGATCATTGTCAGGAATTAATGATTTACCTGAAATTTCAACATGGTTCTTGCTTTTAAAGAACGCAATATACTTGGAACGTAATTCATTGGCAGTCATAATACTCCATACTAGATGCGTAAGCCCCGATTGTCAAGAGGCAAAAAAAACTGCAGATAAAGAAGCAAATACATAAGGAACTGTCAATGAAGTCGTACACTACTTCATAGACAGCTCCTTTGTTAAGTGTTTAAATTTACTTAGAACTTAATTGTATTTGTGCAACAGAAAGCAGCGCAATAGGCACGGAATAGGAGGAACAGGAAACATATTGTAATCCTGCATTCATGCAGAATTTAATATTTTCCGGCCGTGCTCCATGTTCGCCGCATAGACCAACAGAAAGATCAGGCCGTGCAGACCTTCCTCTTTCAGCTGCAATCGTAATAAGCTCTTTTACACGGGGATCAAGAATAGCAAAAGGATTACCGTCAATTAAGTCAAACATAGTATAATCCGGCATAAAAGAGTTAAAGTCATCCCGTGATAGTCCCAGTGTTGTTTGAGTTAAATCGTTGGTTCCAAATGAGAAAAATTGTGCGTATCGGGCTATTTCTCCTGCTCCTAAGGCTGCACCGGGAAGTTCTATCATTGTACCGACCTTATAATCCAGGTTTTTTACACCATTTGAGGCACACACTTCCTCTGCTATATCCAGTAAACCCTTATAAGTATGGCCTTCAATTTTTTTACCATAAATAATCAGCTTTAATTCTGATGAATTCATAATTATTGGAATCATTACCTCGGGGAATACCTTGACCTTCTCTTTTTGAAGCTTACAAGCAGCCTCAAAAATAGCCTGTACCTGCATCTCGTAAATTTCTGGATACGAGACTGCAATACGGCATCCCCGGTGTCCTAACATCGGATTGCTTTCCGCCAGACTTTCAATACGCGACTCAAGCTCTGCCTTCGTCATTTTTTGACCGCCTTTTTTTACATAATCAAGAAACCCGGCTTTTTCAGAGTCATTATGGGGTAAAAACTCATGAAGAGGTGCATCCAAAAGGCGTATAGTAACATGCTTTCCTGCCATAACCTTTAATATGCCGTAAAAATCCTTAATTTGGAATTTCTTTAACTGATTAAGGATCTTCTTTCTTTCTGAAACGTCTGTGGCTAAAACCATACTTCTAAACATATTTATTCTTTCTTCATTAAAAAACATATGCTCTGTACGGCAAAGACCAATACCGTCTGCTCCAAACTTTAATGCAAGTTCTGCATCTTTAGGGCTGTCGGCATTTGCACGAACGGTAAATCCGCCAAGGTGCTTTTTACTTAAATTAACAATATCAAAAAGACCCAATTTATCAGGGTTGGGCTGAACCAGGGCAGCTGCACCTTTATAAACAGAAGGAGCGCCGTAATACGGTACATTAAGGGTAATATAATCACCCGAGTTTATAACGATGTCCCCTATTTTGGCTTTTTTTCCGGTAATTTTCATATCCGGCCTGACTAAAGAAATTTTCCCATACTGGCGGGCAACAACAGATGCATGCGCTGAATATCCGCCTTCGTTTGAAAGAACACCGGTTGCTTCTTCTATTGCTTTAACATCACCTGCATAAGTTGCACACATCAGCAAAATACACCGGGTGTCTTCATTCCGCTGCTTTGCAAGTTTCTTAGCTTCCAATAAATCATCTGTAGTAAAATAAACACGCCCAACGGCAGCTCCCGGAGCCCCGGAAATACCGCCGACTGCTGTCGGAAGAACCTTAATAGACTGCTCATCGATAACCGGGTGCAGGAGTTCACTTAATTGTTCAGGTTTAAAAGCCTTAAGAAGAGTCTCATCATCAATTAGTTTTCTATTCAATAAATCAAAATACAGCTGAATCTGAGAAGCCGTACTTCTCTGCTCCACACTTTTTTGTTCAATAAGCCACAATTTTCCGTTTTCAATGGTGAAACGGATTTGACGGATATCTTTAAACTCATCCTCAAGCTGCTGAGATGTTTTTACGAGCTGCTTAACATACTTAGGATCCAATTTTGAAATATCTTTTCCCGGAGAAAATAATTCATTGTAGGAGTTACTGTAAAACATTCCTTGAATCTTTTTTTCACCGGTAATAACATTTCTAGTGGTACAGAAACCTGAACTGGAATCCTTTGTATAGTTTCCATATACCATTGGATGAATAAGAATTGCTGTATCCTGCTCATTCTGCTCATCAATTTTCAACAAATAACTGACTCTTGAAAGCATAATTTCAGCCTGATGTGCTGCAGAAGTAAAAAAATCATCAAGCATCAATGGTTCATATTTTTTAATTATTTCCTGAGGTTTAAGAATTTTACTCTTTGATTGAAAATCGGAGTTTAAAGATTTTATAGTTTCATCTATAACCTTAATACGTTTTTGGTTTTCTTCAATACCAGCAATAGCTCTTTCAATCTTTGCAGCACCCAACATTAAAAAAAGAAGTTCATTTGCAGCAAAAGCAGCGCCGACCTTCTCTGAAAAGCCGTCCAGAGTGTCCTTTGCTAATCCGATATTATGAAGCATCGGATATTGGGCAATTGCCATATTGGGAGAAATTACTATTTTCACGAGGAGTGCATGATTTGTATCACCGTATTGCTTACCTACTTCTTTTGCAAACAATTCAAAATGTTTTGCTAAATCTTTGTCGTAGTTAATTTCAGATATGTCATCTGCAAGTGTACCGTCAAAGACAAGTCCTGGTAGAACCGGGAGAGCCATTTCTGCAAGATCCAATGCAAGACGGGCTCTTATACCAAAAGAATCTCTGTCTGCAGCCTTTGCAACCGATACTTTTTGTGAAAAATAGTGTATATGTTTTTTATCTAATGCCATTATTTACTCCTTAAATGCTAAAACAAACGTAAAATTGTGCCCGGAGCACCCTGAAGAAAAGCCTCGAACATATTGCTCGCGCCCTGTGTGAAATAGCGCTTAAGTTTAGCAACATCCTGAATATTTTCACCGACTACAACAAACTGAATACAGCTTCCGTGTTTTACCTTACCCCATTTAAACAATGAATTAATATCAGTGATTCGTTCACCATCGTAATAAACAAATATCTGCAGATCAGGGTATTTATTTTGATAACTTGCGATGATTCTTTTCCAGGCTTCAACATTGCCATTGTGAAAAAGCTCGTTTGTAACGGGAACAGATATCATAGGAGTCATTTTTCTCAAAGAAGGATTGCCAGCTGGTACAGTGCGCTGAGGAGCCTGTACAGGAGAAGCCGCAGCTTTTACGGGAGGCTTACCCGTTATTGAGGAACGGGAGGCAGGTTTTTGAGCTGTTTTTTGCTGTTGTGAAAAGGAAAAAGCTGATGAAGTTTTACCTGCAGGAGCAGCTTTATTTTTTGGAGCCGGGGTTCCTTTATCTGAGACTTTTTTTGATGCCGCTTTAACTGCTGTTTTTTCCTTTTTAAAACTGTATGAACCTTTTAGAATAGATTCAGGAACCTTACCCAACTTACCCATTAATAAATCTGAGGCCTTAGATAACAGCGTTTCACAAATATCATCTGCATCTTTTTTTCCAAAATAGCCTGCATACACTACTAAAAGTTCATTTTTTCTAAAATCAGACATTAACTCTTTATGATCAGGATTTTTCGGATTAATAATTTGAACACCGAGGTCTGGATGATGATAAGCAATTACAATATCTGCGCATTTCCATTTAGACATCGCCCCGTAAATTATATCCGGTTCGATAGATGAAATTTTCAAATTCTGTGAAACAACTGCATATTTCCAATTTTTTACAAGGACATCATAGACGGCAGTTGCAGAATGATGTTCTGCAAATTCTTTTTTAACTATAAGACTTGTTATTTTATCGGCAATGTTCTCACTAGTTTGTGCACATTTTAATAATTGATCAATATTACTGCTTAATTGCTTAACAGACTCCTGCATAGTTCCTCCTGATTGAATACAAAGAAAAAAGATGCGAAGAAACTGAGTAACAGTTGCCCCCGCACCATTATTATAACACTAAACTAGTTATTTTCCCCGCCCTCTGCGTGTTTTTCCGTTATCCACAACACCTTTTTTTGATGCTGTCTTACGGGCGCCTGCTTTCGGACCTCTTTTGGGTTTTTCTGCTGACTGCGCTGGAGGCAGTGCTTCCTGATTAATCTCTGCTAAAAGATCATTGGCAGGAGAAGCATCTTCTTCAAGTTCGGGAGGGGCAAAAGACTGAGACAGGTCTACACGAACTGTAGAACGTCTTCTTGAGAATGAAGCAAATGCTGCATCCTGGAAGCCTTTTGATACACTGTGCAGGAACTCATTAAGAACGTTAGCCATTCCGTCAAGAGTAGCCTTCTTTCTCTTAATGGATGTAATATCCATATCCATTAACAAACCAGGCTGAATATGGAAGGGATTAATCATGTAGTCAAATTTATTGAATTCTGTTTCAAGGAAACTCAATCGTTCTTCCATAACACGGCGTTCAATTGGATACTGATAATCGTACATACTCTTTAGTCTGTTGCGCATAATAATGAGCTTGCTTCTAATCTTATCCTTTTCATACAGGAAGGTCTGGTTCATTTTTTCAATTTCAGTTTCCTGCGGTTTAATAAAGGAAATTTCGTCCCAGACTTTTGCAGTATCTTCGTATACAGGATCGCCTGATTTTGATTTATAACGGGAAACAATCTTTCTCTTGTAAGCATTTGCTAAATCTTCGAAATCTGCAATTCTCTTAAAGCGCTTTGCATCATCATAATCAGTATGAAGAACATCCCAAAGGTGTTCAACTTCTGTAGCAAAACTTGCAAGCTGCACTCTATAGGCTTCGCGTTCGTTAATAAGCTGGGCATTATCGTAGTACTTAAGTTTAATCTGATACCGTTCATCAGGAAGATGAGCAGAATCTGTATCCTCATACTCTCGAAGAATAAGCTCGCGTGCGTTCTTTAGATTCTCTATGTACTGATATCCCATCTTTGAAGTGTCAAGAATTGAGGTAAGAGAATTGATTGCAGTGTTAAAACCGCGGTTGCGGATATTTTCAATATCAACAATTTTCTTCAAGTTCTCACGGATATTCAGCTGATCAAAGGTATTAGGATCAATTTCTGCACGAAGATCAGAGATCCTGTCCATTAATTCTTTAGCAATAATTTGATACCTTCGGCTCTTTGGATTATCGATATTGTCATCTGTGAGTTCAGGAACCTTGTTCATTTTTGCAAAAACCAGTTCACCATCGGTCATTTCATCAAGACCTTCGTCTATTCTCTGATTTTTTATATTCTCTATCTCTTTTTCAAGTGTGTCTGTGATGTGCTTTGAAAGAAGATCTTTTATTAAGTATTCAACTGTTACCTGATAATGGAATATTGGACTTATAAGCTCTGAATCGAGAATATTGATTGAAAGTTTTACGTCGGTAACGGTCTTCGGTTTGTAAATATTATCTTTAAATGCACACTTTACAATAGAATAGGCATTTTCACCGCGTACAAATGCACCTACGTCTGTTTTCTGGCGGAGAAGCGAGTTGGTTAACGTTTCAAGATCGTTAACACCGCGCTGAATATGACCCTGTAAGTGACCGTACATATTTACAACGGATTTTTCAATTTCACCGGTATTGAATTTATCTGCACCGCCGACATCTTCAAGCAAAGAGGCAATCTCTTTTGGTGTATAACGGTTAAGAACCTTCATTTCTTCTTTATCTATGAAATTTCTTACCTTTTTAACCATTTCATCTTCAGATGTTACAACATAGCGGTTGAACATATTCTGATAATTCTGATTAAAATAGTTATACAACTTTTCTTTTAGACCGCCCATGACATCGAGCTGGTTTAAGACTTCCTCAGGAAGCTTTGCGGTGACGTGATTTAATATTTTATTTGCTTCTTCTTCAAGAAGGTTGTTAACTTCCGCCTGTTGATCTCTGTATTCCTGAGCAAGCGAGTTTCTCGAACCTACAGCGCTAGGGGTTGTCGGATCAAATACGTTTGGACTCTTGCGAATATCAATACTTCCCATAATTTCTCCTTAGGAATTTATCCTTCTACTAAACTCTACATTTACAATTATAAGCATAGTTTTAAGAATGTAAAGCATTTTTTTTTTTTTGTATAAAAAAAGTACAATATGTGTTATAGTTGAATAAGAATTTGTTAGGAGGTGTTAATTTCCATGAAAAAAACAGTTTTTATTCTTATATCATTATTACTCCTATCATTATTGAACAGTTCTGAAAGAAGTACCCCGCTTGATATATATATTCTTCTGGATAAATCATTATCAATGGAAGAAAGCGGTGCATTTGACGATGTTAAACAATGGATGACATCATCTTTTATTGATGATTCACTAATACCCGGCGATACGGTATATCTGTATTTTTTCTACGGCAATACACAAAAAGCTTATGCAAAAACACTTGCAAATAAAGATGATTTTCTTGAATTAAAGAACCTTATAACACAAAGCTCGGCCGATGGAGCCTTTACAGATATTGGACTTGCCCTCGATACAATAAAAAATATTATTACAACAAACTCCGGCACAAATCAGACCGCTGCATTCGTAATTACCGATCTTATTCAGGAAGCTTCTTATGGTTCAAAATATGCAGGAACCTACTATGATTTTGCCCGGAAATATATGACTGAAGACAGAATTATTCCTCATACAATTCAAGACGGCAAAGCTTCATGGTATGAAATTACAGTTCAAACAGGAAACCTTAAAAGTATAGAAAATAGAGCTCAAAAAATATATAATACTATTAAAAATACAACCAATGAGCCTCTTTATCTGGCTCAGAACCGGAATTTATGAAGCGAAATATAACCATTCTATTATTTTTCTTAATAGCAGCAGTACTGCTTTTTTTATTTCTTGGAAGGGAAATCTTTATAAGAGACGATCCATCTGCAGTAAGAGCCCGGACAGTCATTCCTGTTGCCGGCACCGAAGAACAATCTTCTTCCATACGCCAAACTTCTTCATCTGATGATCTTTCTCTAACATCGCTTATTCCCCTTTTAGTCGATGAAATACTCATCAATGCAATCAGCTTTGATTTTAACAGTGACGGGTACGAAGATCAGGTAATTGCAGTGAAAAAGGCAAACAACCCTCATCTTGTTATAGTAACAGGTTTATATAATCCTAATAGAATGACGTATGAAAGATTTTTTCAGTACCAGACTAAGATTTCTCAATCAAAGACCTTTTCTCTGTCTGTAATGGATTTAACAGGAAACCAGACAAATAATCTCATTTATACCGGTTTTACCGATCTAAACGAGTCTGTTCTTGAAGCGTTTACGCTTATTCCCAATCCCGCAGGATATGAGCTGAAACAGATAATTTCGCTGTATTCAGAAGGCACTATTCTAATTCAGCAGGCCCAGCCCAAGGGGGGTGTACTTTATGAGCAGGCAGAGGTCTTAACCTACCCTATTATGGTATACAGTACAGAAATTACTGCAGATAAAGATACTTTTGACCAGCTTCAGACTATCTATGTCTGGAGCGACTCAGAGCAGGAATACATAAAAGGAACAGAAACGCGCGTCCCGGGAAAAAAAATTGAGGCCAAAGAGTTATCAAAGATTCAAGACGGTACAATTGAAAGCTTTGCCGGTTTTCTTAACGGACTATGGGCATTATCTGCTCATAACGGATTAAGCACTCAATATTTGTTTTTTAATTATACTGCTAAAGAAATAATTTTTTCACAGGAAAACACTCAGGAAGTTTATTCATGGGTAAACAGCACACTGAGGAGGAATGGCGTATACCTTTCAACGGTTAATACATCCATCTCGAATTTATCTCGGTATTTTGATATTTCGTTAGTATCGCTCGATGAAGTAAAAATAAAAATTAATGATGACGTCGGTATGGTTATTAACTCCGACACCTTATGGGACGGCATCTATAAAAAGGTACAGCAGAAAAACATACAATCCTCAACTGCTGACGCATCTAAAGACAAGGCACTTTTAGCAGAACTTGAAAATAATAAAATTTGGAAGGTTATGGAAACTGATACGCTGTCTTTTACCAAGGGGGTGTATTCTTTTTCTTCCGGTTCTGTTGTTGAAACTGGTATCTATTCGGCAAAGACAGTGAGCGGTAAGCATCTAATTCAAATACGATCAGACGCACAGACCTCTCTGTTCGGAGGATTCTATAGTATTGAGAAAAAGGAAGAGTTTTTGTATCTGCAGCCGGTAAGAATTACTGCTGATGGTATTATTTCTTCTTCCGGTACGAAAATAGAACTGGCAAAACACATTGAAACGAATTAACTATTCAAATACAGGATAACATTCGAAACCAGCATTTTTTAATTGTGCGCCCATATTTCCGTCCGGGTTTTCTTTCACAATAACTGCAAAATACAGTGTCCCGCTCTGCCTCAGTTCTTCTTGAACAGAGGCTTTAAAACCTGCATCGGTTAACCTCTGTATAAGATCCTGTGCGTTTTCTCTATTTCTAAAAAAACCTAACTGATAATGAAGAATCGCCGCAGATTCGTCAGGTATTTTTTCATCATCAGAGGTTTTATCAGTTTTTTCTGGAGGATTCACATTCTTTTCCGGTTCGGAACCCGGATTTTCTTCATTTGCCGTACCGGAGGCAACAAGAGGAACCGGCATTTTTCGGGGTACAAAATACCAGAAAGGACTTGGTAAAAGATGTATGTTACCCTGCACTACAGCGGCTTCCATTGAAAGTGGGTATTCCGTTATAAGTTTAGTGCTGTATGCTGCGTCTCCTGTCAGATGCCAGAGCGTAAGCAATATACTTGACTGAACAGTTTCCATACCTTTTAATCCGGTATAAGACGAAAGAATAACTAAGGGTTCATGAAGAGAAGCCTCATCTGATATTTTACTAAGCCAGCTCCAGACCGCATAAAGTTTAATCTTTGCTCCTAATTCGGAAGAAACTGCTGTACGGGAAACAGCTGATAAATATGAATCTGCAAGCTGTGAATCGCCGAAAGATAATGCGCACCGGGCTGCTTTGAGCAATAATGAGGAGGCAGATTCTGATCCCTCTGAAGACTGCAAACCGGCGGCTTTCTCATAATTTCTGCAGGCTAATTCATAAAAACCGGAACTTTCCTGCACAGAGGCTGTGATGACTAATAAATCGCGTTTATCCCGGGGTTTTGAGGCCGAAGAAATTTGCTGCTCAAGGTATTCCAATGCAGCAGTAAGTTCTTTCCCTGCCATTTTCTCTACTGCCGATTGTACTTCTTTTGAATAAGAGAGCAACGGCATAGCAATGAGAAAAATACATACAGTAAAAATTATACGCTTAATCACTTTTGTTCAGGGTCTGAATATACAGGTTTCGAAACAGGTTCTTGAGAAGAAGAAGCCTGTTTAGGAGCTTTATCAGCTTTTTTTATTGGTTTTATATGCGGTCTAAAAAGAAGAAAAGGAATCATAACAAGAATTCCTGCAGCAAAAGCAAGCAATATGCTCATAAAAACAGGAACATTTTCAAAGGTATATACACCAAATGAAACATTACATGCATTATCAAGATTAAACCCGATAAAAAGGGTTGCTAGAATTAAAACCAGAATAAAAAAAATCAATTTCCAAGGCATACGCACCTCTTTTTTTTTGTCTATACAACTATACCACGGAAGGTATTACCCGTCAATTCAATGAGCTTTACCTGAATAAAACTGCCGATGCTTTCTTTTCCTGCAGTAAAGACAACGCGTTCATCCTGTTCTGTCTTTCCAAGAAGTTCTTCCTTATTGTCACGGGACAAAGACTCAGCAAGAACAGTAACTGTCTGCCCCAGTCTTCTGCTCATCAGTTCTTTAATTACTCTATGCTGCAGTGTAATAATTTTCGCCAGGCGCTTTTTCTTAATTTCCATGGGAATTTGGTTTTCAAAGGTACAGGCCTTTGTCCCTTCCCTTGGATTGTAATAGTACATGAAGGCTGTTACAAACTGAACCTTTTCCATCAAGTCGAGGGTGTCGTCAACATCGGCCTCGGTTTCTCCAGGAAATCCAACAAGGATATCGGTCGACAGCGATGCGTCGGGAAGAAGATTCTTTATTTTATCTATTGTTTCAAGATACGATTCTCTGGTGTAGCGTCTGTTCATTGCGCCGAGAACTGCATTTGACCCGTGCTGAACCGGAAGGTGTATATGGCGGCACATAACCCTCTCATCCCGGATAACTTCAATGAGCCTGTCCGATATATCTTTCGGGTGGCTCGACATAAATCTAACCCAGCCGACGGGTGAATTAGTCTTTTTTAGATGTTCTGCTATCATCTTCATTAGTTTAGGAAAATCTATATCATGCCAAATATAGGAATTTACATTCTGGCCGAGAACAGTAATCTCCCTTACATTATTCGCGCTTAACTCGTCTATCTCTTTCAGTATTTCTTCGGGCGGGCGGGACACCTCCCTTCCTCTGACATAGGGCACAATACAGTACGTACAAAAGTTATTGCACCCGTGCATTATAGGAACAAAGGCAGAAAAAGAGCCCTTCTCGTATGAAGTTTGAGCAAAGGAATATACCGGCTCTTCATCTATTGGAATCCAGGTTTTACCCTGTTCAACAGCCTGCAGTATATCTGCTATATTTTTCTTTTGAAAGTTTCCAATAACATAATCTACTGCAGGAAAATCTTTTTTAAGTGTTTGGAGCAGACGCTCCGCCATGCAGCCCATAACAGCAAGGGTAAGAGGTGGAGGCTTCCCTGCATTTGAACGGGCAAGAGCTGCTGCTTCCGGAAAAACATGATACTTTGCATCCGGATGGAGGCTTCTTACTAATTTTAATGAATCATACCAGCCAAGCCTTCCTGCAATCCTGCTTTCTGCTGTTGCACGAACAGTACAGGTATTAATAATCACAAAATCCGCGGTTTGTGCCGAAGGGGACTTAGTCCAACCCCGTTCTGTAAATATGCGCTCAACCGAAAAAGACTCTGCCACATTCATCTGACAGCCGTATGTCTCAAAAAAATAAGTCACTATCTTTCTCCGCTCTCTGTATATGCATAGGCATTATGATAATGTATGCTTTCAAAATTTTCTGCTTCAACACTAAACCATATAAAGGGTTTTTCGCTGGGAAAGTTCTGCAGCCCCAAATATACCTCTCTAACGACATCTTCAACAAAGCGGGGATTATTATAAGCCTGCTCTGTAACATATTTCTCATCTTCCCGTTTTAAAAGAGAATACACCCCGCAGGATGCACAAGATTCTATCATACTGATAACGTCTTCAATCCAAAATAATCCGGTATTGCGGAGTTTAACCCGTACAATACCTCTTTGATTATGCGCACCATAGGTACTAATTGCTTTGGAACAAGGACATAAGGTTGTTACAGGAACAGCTATGCTCACAAAAAATTCATGCTCATGTGCCGAAACCAATCCTTCATACGAGCAGTCATACGCCATCATACCGCTTTGACCGGACACCGGTGCGCTTTTTTCAAGAAAAAAAGGAAAAGAAAGCGTACCAAAGGCGCGTTCTGCGTCAAGCTTTAATCGAATTTCATCCAGCATAGCAAGAAATCTTTTCATTGATAAATCACTATGATATTCATGAAAAATCTCAATAAAACGGCTCATATGAGTGCCTTTAAAATGATGAGGCAGATTAACAAAGAGATCTGCAACGGCAGTTGTTGTCTGCATTTTTCTTCGTTTATCAAGAACCTTTACAGGATAGCGCAAACCCTTGACTCCCACCTTCTGAAGCGGAACATCCCGTTTATCTTCTTCGTTTTGAATATCTATCATCACCCGTCCTTTTAAAGACTGCATTCAGCTGCTTCAAGAGTATTCTGCATGAGCATCGCAATGGTCATGGGGCCGACTCCGCGAGGTACCGGAGTAATAAAAGAAGTCTTTTCTTTAACAGCATCAAAATCAACGTCTCCAACCAGGCGGAACCCGCTTTTTTTGGATGAATCCGGAATACGGTTTACGCCGACATCAATTACCACAGCGCCCTCTTTTACCATATCTGCGGTAATAGTATTGGGCTTTCCGGCAGCTGCTATGAGAATATCAGCCTGTTTAGTCATGGATGCAAGATCCTTTGTGCCGGTATGACATATAGTTACAGTTGCATTACATTCTTTTCGTGCAAGAAGAACTGCAACAGGTTTTCCTACAATATTTGAACGGCCCACAACAACAGCATGAGCGCCGGAAGTCTGAATACCCATTGTTTTAAGAAGAACCAGTACTCCGTGGGGTGTGCAGGGTAAAAAAGATTTTCTTCCAATAAGCATATTACCCACACTTATGGGATGGAATCCGTCAACATCTTTTTCCGGTTTTATTGCAAGCAGAACCTTTGCTTCATCAATATGTTTAGGAAGCGGCAGCTGAACAAGAATACCATGTACTGAGGCATCAGAATTAAGAGTATGAATTACATCGAGAAGTTCTTTTTCTGTTGTTTTTTCATTCAGCCGGATAGATCTATCGCTCATGCCGACTTCGAGGAGGGCCTTTTCTTTTCCGGTAACATAGGAAACACTCGCCGGATCCTCTCCGACAAGCACCACAGCAAGACAGGGAGTTATTCCTTTTGCCTTTAATTCCGCTGTTTTTTTTGCAACATCCTCTCGAACCTGACGTGCAATTTCAAAACCATCAATAATTACAGCACTCATACATCCTCCCTGGAAAGATACATCCGGTG
>Ga0116161_1003275_pt1 | contig 14536 bp, 3 predicted proteins | sample AD_JPNAS3_MetaG_FD_89877 | JGI IMG/M metagenome (GOLD analysis project Ga0116161, IMG submission 89877) | Active sludge microbial communities of municipal wastewater-treating anaerobic digesters from Japan - AD_JPNAS3_MetaG | ecosystem: Engineered > Bioreactor > Anaerobic > Digestate | place... | reverse complement strand
GGTAGCGGCCGGTGTTGTCGGTGATCGCCTCGCCGAGGATGACGGCGGGGATCATTGCTTCGGCGATGACGACGTTGCCGGCCGGAATGACCCAGACGTGGGCGCCGCGCAGCGGGTCATGCGTCTGGGCATCGACGACGATGCCAGCGAGATCGCCCTGACCGGCGGGGCGGGGGCGGAGGGCGAAGCTGGCTTCGGTCGTGTGGCCCTGCTCGACGGCGACGATCTCGCTCGCCGGCAGGTAGCCCGCGGCGACGGCGAGCAACTGGTAGCGGCCGGGCCGCAGGTGCTCGATCTTGAAGCGGCCGTTGGCATCGGTCTCGACGAAGGGGGGCCGCTCGCTGTCGACGATCACCGAGGGGTGGAACCTGGAGTCGGGCGAGCGCTCGTCCAGTTCCACGGTGTCGCGCGGGATGGGGCGGTAGTACACGCGGGCGCCCTCGAGCGGCGTCTGGCTGGTTCCATCGGTCACGCGTCCGACGATCGAACCGGGATCACGCGGATCGTTCGGGCGGAGCTTGAAATTCGCCTCGACCGTCTGGCCCGGGCGCACGACGACCTTGCGGGCGGCCGGCTGATAGCCCGCGGCGCGCACGAGCAGATGCCAGGCGCCGGGCCGGAGCGGCTTGATGCGGTAGAAGCCCTGATGGTCGGTTTCGACGAAGTTGAGGTGGTCGGTCGCCGCGTCGTGCTTGCGCCACCATTCAACGGTGTCGTCGTCGTCGAGCGGACGGCCAAAGAAGACGCGCGCGCCGGGGACCGGGTCGCCCGTTTCGCCATCGACGACCTGGCCGACGATCGCGCCGGGGTGCGGCGGCCGCTTCGGTTCAAGCAGGAAACGGACCGCGGTGACCTCGCCCGCCTCGACGTTCACGTTCTTGTGCGCCGGCTCGAAGCCGTCGGCGCGGACCGCCAGGTGGTAGCGTCCGGGGCGGAGCGGAGAGATCCGGAATTCGCCGCGGGCGTTGGTGCGGACGTGGGGATGGGCGGCGTCGGGGGCATCGTGGGGCGCGATCGCCTTGTCGTCGACCGCCGGATGATAGAAGACCCAGGCGCCGGCCACGGGGTCGCCGGTGAGCCGGTCGATGACGCGGCCTTCAATCACGCCGGGGTGCATCGGTTCGAGCGGTTGGAGGGCGAAATTGGCCTCGGCGGCGCCGCCCACGGGCAGCGGCACGATGACATGCTGCGAGGCGAAGCCGGGCGCCCACGCGATGACAACATAGACGCCGGGGCGCAGGCGCGGGGTCTGGTAGCGTCCGCGGCCGTTGGTGCGGACGTAGTCGTCGCCGCCGGCGGGTGGTTCAATCGACATCATCGCGCCGAACTCGTTGAGCGTGGCGGGGGGTTCGACGGTGTTGATCGGCAGGCGCGCGAAGAAGACGAAGGCGCCGGCGAGGGGCAGATTGGATTCGCGGTCGATCACGCGCCCCTGAATCACGCCGGCGTCGGGATTGGGATCGGGACGCAGCGCGAAGTTGACGCGGGTGCTCTGGCCGGATTGGACCTCGGCGCGCGCCGTCGCCGGCAGATAACCGCGGGCCCGTGCGATGAGGCGATAGCGTCCCGGGCGCAGGTCGTCGATCTGGTAGCGGCCGGTGTTGTCGGTGCGGACCGAGGGGAGGTGATCGGCCAGATCGTCATGGGGCGCCACCGAGCCGTCGGGCGCATCGGGGACGACCGGCGCGAAGAAGATCAGCGCCCCGGCGATCGGCTGGCTGGTGAGGCCATCGAGGACGAGGCCGGTGATCGAGCCGGGTTCGACCGGCACGAAGGGAACGAGTGAGAAATTGACCTCGGTGGTTTCGCCGGAGCGGACCTCGGCCATGCGGCGCGCGGGCTCGTAGCCGCGGGCGCGGACGACGAGGAGGTACTGGCCCGGCCGCAGCGGCGGGGTTTCGTAGTTGCCGTTTTCATCGGTGACGACGTGCGGACGCGATTCGTCGGTCGCGTCGAGCATCATGGTCTTGTCGACTTCATCCTGGCGCGCGAAGAACACGCGCGCGCCGACGACGGGCTCGCTGGTCGCCGCGTCGGTCACCTGGCCGGCCAGGAAGCCGGCTTCGGCCGGGACGATGAGGCGCAGGGCGAAGGGGACGCGCGTCGTCTCGCCCGGCTTGACCTCGGCCTTGTTCCACTGGGAATAGAAGCCTTCGGCGACGACCTTCAGGCCATAGAGCCCGGGGCGCAGGTCGGGGATTTCGTAGACGCCGTCGGGACCGGTCTCGACGAAGGGGCCATCGGGCGACGCGTCGTGCGTCTTGTCATCGTCGTCGTCGTCGTGCTCGATCAGACGATAGTAGACGCGGGCGTGTTCGATGGGGGCTTCGTTCGCGCCGTTGATGACGCGGCCGGCGATGGCGCCCAGCCGCGAGCCGGTGAGCGGGACGAGTTCGAACTCGAGGAGGGTCTGCCGGCCGGCTTCGATCCGGGCGATCTGCTGCTGATGCTCGTAGCCCTGCTTGTCGACTTGGACGCGCCGCTCGCCCGCTGCGAGCGAATCAAAGGCCAGCTCGCCGTTTTCGTCGGTCAGCAGGGGGGCAAAGGTGAAAATGCCTTCGATCGTGACGATGGCCTCGGCGACGGGCAGGCCGGTGTCGGCGTCGGCGACACGGACAAGGAGGCTGCCGGTACCGGGCTCCTGCCGGGGGGTCAGATCGAAGTTGAGGACCGACAACAGGCCGGCGTGGACCTCGACCGTTTTTTTGGCGCGCTCGTAATCGGGATGGACGGCGTGGACCTCGTACCTGCCCGCCGGCAGGCCGGGGATGGAGTAGCGGCCATGTTCATCGGTGGAATCCCCAATGACGTCGTGGGGGCCGTCCTTAAGGGGATCGCGGACGAAAACGAAGGCGTCGGGGACGGGTTCGCCAGTTTCGTTGTCGATCACCGCGCCGGCGATTTCGCCGACGTCGTCCATGTTCGGCTGGAGAGCGAAATCGAGTTCGAGTCGCTTGTCGGGTTGCAGGACCACTTCGGCGCGCTGCGGGGCATAGCCGGGCTTGCCGACTTCGATCACCCAGGGGCCGGGTTCCAGATGCTTGAATTCGTATTTTCCCTTGCCATCGGTCTTGCGCTGGAGACTGGAATTGCTCTTATCGCGAACGGCGAAGACGTTCGCCCCCTCGATCGGTTTGCCGGTGACGGCGTCGGTGACATGGCCGCGGATCTCGGCCCGGTCGTCGTCGTGGGCGGAAAGGTCCGGGCCCGGCGTGAAGCCGAGCGCGAGCGCGAGCAGCATCGAGGTGATCCAACCACGGGTCAAGCCGCGGCGGATGGCATGGCGCAAAGCGTTGCAGCGCATCTGACATCTCTCCTAACTGCGTTCAGCCGATGGGTCGGAAGGGGTCGGGGATTGATGGCGCAAGGCAGCCGCGCCCGCCCCGGGCGGATTGTGCCCGGCGCCGGGAGCGCGGCGCCGCGGCGCCGTGGATCGAGCCTGCCAAGGCCTCTGAGGACGAGAGACACGCGGCGCGGAGGCTTTATTTCATTGGCGGGGGGCGGCGGGGGGCGAGCCCGGCCGGAGACGACCGAGCCGGTAATAGAATAAACGGTGGGCGAGCCAGAGGTGCTCGACGGCGTTGCCGAGGTGATCGAGGCGGACGTCGAGCGGGCGGGGCACGGGGGCCAGGGCGCGCAGGATCTGGCGCAGGCCGCTGCGGAGGCTGGCGCTCAGACCGGGATCGTCGTCGATGCGCCCCTCGGAACTGAGGAGGAAGAATGTGTCGGCGTTGGTCTTCCGGATGCGGAAGAAGGCGGGCAGGGTGATGCGATCGCGGGAGACGTGATGGAGCGCGCGCGCGGCCGGCTCAAGCCAGCTCGCGCGGCCGTCGGCGCGGAGCTGGAGGGCGGCCACGATTTCCTCGCCGGCGTCGGTCGCGAGGCCGGCGCGGCCATAACGCCCGCGGAAGCCGCCGATGCGGCGCAGCAGCGCGGCGCGGGCGCTCCAGAAGCCGCCGAAGGGGAGCTCGCGCCAGGTGGCGGCCGGGTGGCGGGCGGGAAGGCCCGCGGCGAGGCCGCCCCAGTATTTCAGGACGGCCGGGCCGAGCCAGCGGGGCGGCCGGTCGAGGGGCGCCAGCTCGATCGCGCCGCCCATGACGCCGGCGTCGGGAACGGCCGCCCAGGCGGCGAGGAGCGCGGCCAGCGCCGTCGGCGCGAGCGTCACGTCGTCATCGAGGAACAGGACGATTGCGCCGCGCGCCTCGGCGAGGCCGGCATTGCGCGTGATCGACAGGCCCGGGACGGGATTGGACAGGCTGCGGACGTGCGGGAGCTCGGCCAGGCGCGGCAGACCGGACGTCAATTCGCGCGGGTGGCGTCCGCGCGCGTTATCGACGAGCAGCAGTTCCCAGATGGACTTGGGGGCGGTCTGGTCGGCGAGCGAATCGATCAGCGGGCGGAGGCGGAGCGAAGGCCGGTTGGTGCCGACGACGACCGAGAGGCGATGGCGGGGCGGGGTTTCATCGAAGGCGCGGGCCTCGGCGGCGACGGCCTGACGTTGCCAGGCGGCCACGCGCAGCGCGTGCCAGAGCGCTTCCTCGTCGCGATAGCGCAGGATCGGGGCGCCGGCCGGCGGGTCGTCGCCCGGTTTCGCCTCGGTCAGGATCACGTCCCAATCCGAGAGGTCGCCGCGGGGGGGCCGGCGGCAGACGAGGACGCGCGCCCAGCCGGCGGGGACATCGCAGCCGGGCTGGGTTTCGGAGTTGTCGACGCGGACCCAGACGGCGGCCAGCCAGGGGGGGGCCTCGCGCTCGGCGGTCACGTGATCGCCGACGTCAAGGGCGCGCAGGCGCAGGCGCGGGCCGAGGTGCGTGGGATCGTCGACCGACTCGATGTGCCACAGGATGGGCCAGAGCGTCATGTCGCGGCGGAAGTCGTCGAAGCGCAGGAGTTCTTCGCTCAGCTCGCGGACGCGCCCCTGGCGCGCGGTGGCGGTCAGCGAGTCGGAATGGAGGCGGTACTCGTAAAGGCTCTGTTCCAGGCCGGAATGTTCGAGGCGGAGCCATGCGTTGAGCCGCAGGAAGAAGTCGTAATCCTCGCAGAGGAAGCGGTTGGGGCTGTAGGGGCCGTCCCATTCGCGGCCCCAGAGCAGGCGCGTCGCGTGGGCGCGGTAGAGGAAGGCGCCGCCGAGGTAGTTGCCGTTGACGAAATTGAGATCGAAGGGCTGGCGCGGGAGGCGGAGGCGGGCGGCGCCGGGGGGCGACTGCAAGGCGCGGCAGACAGGGGAGTCGAGCAGGGGCCGTCCCGCCTCGTCGATCAGGTCGTAGTCGGTGTAGACGGCATCGGCGGCGGGGCGCTCGCGGAGAACGGCGACAAGGGCGGCAAGGAAGCCGGGGCGGAGCCGGTTGTCGTCGCTGGTCCAGGTGTGGAACTCGCCGCGGGCGGCGCGAAAGCCGGTGTTGAGCGCACCGGGCAGGCGCTGGTTGGCCTGATGGATGACGCGGATGCGGGGGTCGGCGCGCGCCCACTGGTCGGCCAGGTCGCCGGTGCCGTCGGTCGAGCCGTCGTCGACGAGGATCAGTTCCCAGTGGGGCCAGGTCTGCGCGCGGATGGACTCAATGGCTTCGTCGAGATGCCGGCGGCCGTTGTACGTGGGCAGGACGATCGAAACCCGATCGGGGACGGCCCAGGCGCGCAGGGCGGCGAGGCTGGCGGGGCGGCCGTGATCGCGCCGGCGCAGGTAACGCCGCCAGTTGGCCTGCAATCGGGTCAGCAGATGCCAGCCCGCCATGGGTTCGCTCCGAGGAGGCGTTGCGAGCCGGAACCGGGGCCGGTCGCGGGAAAAGGCTCGGTCACGCCGGTCGGGACCGCCGTTCCTTGAGGACGGGCTCGATGGCGGCGAGCGGCGACCGGATCAGCACGCTCCAATCCTCGGCGGCGACGAGCTCGGCGCAGCGCCGGCTGAACGGTTCGAGGTGGGCCTTGCCCATGGCCTGGCGGATGGCGAGGACGGCATCCTCGGGCCGCGGGGCGTGCGTGACGATCCCGGTGAACTGCGGCTCGTGGACCGGATAGCCCGAGACCACCGGCAGCCCGGCGCCGATGAGCCGGAGCAGAAGCGCGCGCGGATAGATGCGATTGTCGGCGAGCGTGGCGGGAGGCAGCAGGCCGACATCGGCGAAATGGAGGTAATCGGGGAGCGTGGCGACGGGCTTCCAGCCGAGCAGGTGGACGTTGCGCAGGCGGAAGAAATCATGCTCGTCGTCGTCGCCGGTCGATTCGTCGGCCAGGATGAAGAGGAAGCTCCACTCGGGGCGGGCGTCGGCGACCTCGCGGAGCCAGTTCAGGTTGACCGAGCCGTCGTTGAGCACGCCGAGGATGGCGATGAGCGGGCCGCCCTGCTTGCGCAGGATCTCGCGGATTTCCTCCGGCGGCGTCAACGGCTTGTTGGTCGACCAGTGCGCGGCGACGACGCCATTGGGCAGCAGATGGACGCGCTGATGGGGGACGCCGAGCAGCTCGCCCGTCAGGAAGTCCTGGGAGACGGTGATCCAATCGGCCTTGGCGGCGACGGCCAGAGCGGCCGGGTCGGACGGGTTCCATTTCCACGACTCGCGGAAGGGGTAGGCGTCGAAGTCCATCAGGTAGCTGCGCGCGCGGACCTTCGTGGTGATCGAGTCGCCGCGGGGGCCGAACGAAATGAAGAGGTCGAGCGGCTGGGGCTGGATGTCGGTGAGCCATTGATCGCGGTTTTCGACGATGTAGAGGAACGGACAGAGCATGCGGATGCCGAGGAAGCGGTCGTGGCGCAGATTGTTGGTGACGTAGAAGACACGGAAGCCGGCGTGGACCAGCGCGGCCGCGATCTGCTGCGGGCGGCCGAGCGGGCCGCTCCAATCGGTGCAGGGGCCGATCAGGGCGGTGGGGCGATCGGGTTCATGGGCGGGTCCCTCGGCGCCGTAGTAGAGGATCTCGCAGATCGGCAGCGCCCAGCGACGCTGATGCTTCTTTTCGAAGCGCCGGCGATTGCGCTCCTGCAGGACGCGCCTGCGCTCGGTGTCAATCGAATTAAAGCTGACCGAGCCGTGGTGGTAGACGAAGGCGTCCTCGATGACGGCCAGCTGCCAGCCGGCCGCGACGGCGCGCAGGCAGTAGTCGTCGTCCTCGAAGTAGCCCAATTCAAAGCCCTCGTCGAGGTCGCCGATCTGTTCGTAGAGTTCGCGGCGGAGGGCGACGCAGAAGAAGCCGAGGCGGTCGGTGAGATGGCGGCGCCCGCGGCGGACGCGGTAGAAGTCGCGCAGCCAGGTATGCTGGCTGGAGGCGCCGGCGCAGAAGACATCGAGCATCTGCTCATTGCCGGCCGAATTGGTCATTGGTCCGACCATGCCGAGTCTGGGGTTGTCGCGCAGCGGTTCGACGAGCCGTTCGATCCAGTCGGCGGGGCAGATCGTGTCGTTGTTGAGCAGGATGATGATATCGCCGCGGGCCATCGCCATCCCCTGGTTGTTGCCGCCGGCGTAGCCCTTGTTCTCCTCGTTCAGGACGATGCGCAGGCGCGGGTCCTCGAGCTTGCCCAGGGCCTCGCGCACCTCGAGTTCGGGCGAGGCGTTGTCGATCAGGATGACTTCGAAGTTCGGATAGGAGGACTGCGTGAGGATGCTTTCGAGGCAATCGAGCGTATAGCGCAGATTGTTATAGGAGAGGATGACGATGCTGACCTTGGGGAACGCGTGGCGGCGGATGATGCGTTTGAATTCCTCGACGCGTGCATCCCAGGTGTTGTGCTGGGCGAACTCGCGCAGACGGAGGGCGCGGGCCGGTTTGTCGGTTTCGGCGAGGGCGTCGGCGATCGCCTGCTCGAAGCCGCGCGCGTCGGCGGCGGTGCGGACCAGGTCGCCCAGGGCGACGACCTCGGGGATCGGGGTGGCGACGGTCGGTTTGCCGGCGGCGGAGTATTCGTAGATCTTGACCGGGTTGGTGGCCCGGATCAGTTCGGTGAGGCGGAACGGGATCAGGCAGACATCGAAGCCATAGAGGAAGGAAGTCAGTCGGCTGTAGGGGATCTCGCCGGTGAAGCTGACGTTGGGCAGGGCCTGGAGGCGGGTGATGTCGGCGCCGAAGGTGTAGCCGATGAGGATGAAGCGCCAGTCGGGCCGGCGGCGGGCGACGGATTCGACGAGGTCGACGTCGAACCAGTCGGAGATGGCGCCGTAGTAACCGATGACGGGCTGCTCCGCCTCGCGGACGAGGGGATCGAGGGAATCGGGCTCGCGGCTGAAATAATCGAATTCGCAGGCGTTGCGGACGACGTATTTCACGCGCGGCTTGCTGCCCGTCAGCTCGTCCAGATAAGCCGAGCTGACGACGACGGCATCGGCCGACGTGAGCAGGTGCTCCTCCTGCTGGAGCATGGCGGGGTCGTTGGTGGAGAAGTCGCTGTGATTATCCATGCAGTCATAGATGACGCGCGCGCCGGTGAGGGCGAAGGCGAGCGGCCCCCAGAAGGGCAACTGCACGAGGGCGACGTGATCGCCGATGCTGAAGCGCTCGCGCAGCAGGCCCAGCGAGCGCTTGAGGAGCGCCATGTCGCGCGGATCGGCCAGATTGTCCTTGTAGATGTTCAGGGGGTGGTAGGTGCAGGGCTGGACCTCCCACAGATCGCGCCCCAGGGGGCGGACGAGCATGTGATTGTCGATCGTCTGGTCGCTGGGGAATTCCTCCTCCAGGCCGATCGTGGTATCGCGCATGACGAAGGCGCGGCTGCCGGCCTGGACGAGGCGCGAGACGATATGCTGCGGCCGCTGCATGCGAAAATCCCAGTTGGTGATCGAGTAGACGATCAGGTCGGGCTCGGGCCGCTGGGCCGAGGGGAGCAGGCCGCCGGCCATGCTGGTGGGCGAGGCGATGGCGAGGTCGGAGACCTGATGTTCGGCGTCGCGGGCGTAGAACGACAGCGCCTGCAACTCCCCCTTGATCGTATGAAGCCGGTACTCGACGCCCATGGCCCGGGCATATGAGAATCCACGGCCGAGGAGGCGGCGGGCGACCCAGCGCACGGCGGTCAGGAGGGCCCGGGCCTTGTTGCGGCGGACCGCCTCGAAGTAGAGGCCGAGCACGTAACCGCGGCTGCGCAGTTGCTCATCGACCCAGGTCGACTGTTCCCAGGCCTTGTTCTGGCAGTAGGTGAGGGAGTGGATCAGCTTGGAGATGACGTCCTCGCCGTGACGTTTTTCCAGCAGGAGGGCGTTGGATTCCTTGCGCAGGTCTCCGAGTTCCTTGCGCAGGCGGGCGAGCTGGACTTCCTGTTTGCTGGTCAGTTGACCGAGTTCGGCGAGGTGGTCCTCCAGTTCGCGGCGGACGGCGGCGACGGCCTGCGCGCGGCCCTCGCCCTGGGCGGCGGCCTCGCGCCGGGCGTCCTCCAGCGCCAGGCGGGTCTCCTCGAGCCGGTCGTGGAGCTCGGCGCGCTGGCGGCTGATCTCGGCCAGATCATGGCGGGCGATGGCCAGTTCGTTCTGCGCCTGATCGCGCTGCTGGCCGAGCGTGGCGATGGTCGCGCGCGCCTCGGCCAGTTGCTCCTCGTAGTGATTGCGCTGCTCGGCGAGGGCCTGCTGCGTCATCGCCAGGTTTTCGCGCAGGCCCTTCAGCTCGCTTGCCAGCGGATGAAGCTGGACGGTCAGTTCCTGGATTTCATGCTCGCGCACGGCGAGCTGCTGCATCAGTTCGACGAGCCGGCTTTCCTTCGGCTGGATTTCGTTTTCCAGGACCTGGATCGTGTTTTCCTTGACGGCGAGGCGTTCGCGCAGCTCGGCGATCTGAACTTGCAATTGCTCACGCGTTCCGCCCTGCGATTCGAGTTGGCGCTCGCGCTGGATGATTTTCTTTTCCTGATCGGCCAGCGATTCGGCGAGGCGGGCGATCATCCAGTTCTTCGCCTCGAGCTTGCGCTTCATGACGGCGAGGGTGGACTGGCCGCGCGTCGTCGCGGTGAAATCGCCCGGCTGGCGCGTGACGATGCGGCCGAACGTCAGCAGCAGATAGCGCTGGTTGGGGGGGATGATGTTGTCGTCATAGAGATCCCAGAAAAACCGGGAGAACTCCTCGTTTTGCGACATGCGCCGGATGAAATATTCGGTGTAGCCGCCATCGACCCAGGTTTCGGCGAGGACCTCGAGGCCGGCCTGCTCGAAGAATGGTTCGAGCGACTCGTGGAGGTTTTCCTCGCCCCATTCCCACTCGCCGTGCCGGTGCATGAACTGGCGAAAGGCGCGATAGAAGACACTCTGGCCGTTGGGGACGAGGGCCATCACGTAGTTGCGGCTGCAGGCGGCCATTTCGCGGAGGGCGGCGACGGTGCCCTCCTCCTGGTAGTGCTCCAGGACGCCGGAGTTCCAGACGCAGTCGAAGCGCGCCAGGCCGAGGGCCTGCATGTCGAAGAGATTGCCCTCGAGGAATTCGCCGGTGAGCCCGTAGCGTGCGAAGGTGCGGCGGCCGGCTTCGAGGGCGACCTGGCTGAAGTCGAGCAGAGAGGTCTGGTAGCCGTGTTCGGCGAGGACGGCGCTCAGATGGCCGGAGCCGGAGCCGGCCTCGAGCAGGTGGCCGTTGGAGCCGAGATGCGGGGCGAGGACGGCGGCGATTTCGGCCGCCAGCAGGCGATCGACGTGGTTGATCTCGGTGTCGTATTTTTCGGCGACCGCGTCCCACCGCGCGCGGTCCTTCACCAGGTCAACATTCAGCATGCTTATCCTCTAACCGGAACCCGCGGCCGCGGGAGCGTCCCGCCGGCGACCGACCCTATCCGGTTTCACCTTGATTGATCCCCGCGTCATTATACCGCGACATGGGGTTCTGTCATGCCCATTTCAGGCGCGGGGCGGGCCGCCCTCCGGCCCGGCGGACCCGCGGCCGTCAGGCCCCGGCGATCAGCTCGGCTTCGAAGGCATGGGGCAGGTTGGCGATGCCGAAGACCTCGTGGCCGGCCGGCCGCAGCGGCAGCCGGACCATATCCATGCCGTAGAAGTAGGTGTTGGCCCAGGTCAGGTCGGTCATGCCGAAGGTGAGGAAATAGAGATCCTGGCGCAGGGCGGCGCGGAACTGACAGCGCAGGCGGATCAGGTCGCCGGGCTGGAGGGTGTCGGGCAGGCCGAGCTGAATGCTGGAGCGCGATTCGCCGAAGACATCGTTGCCGAACCGGTCGCGCACGAGGATGCCCAACTGGCAGCCGCCGTCGATGGGCTGTTCGACGAGCATTTCGGCGGCGATGATGATTTCATCGTCGACGTGGAACAGCAGCCGGGGCAACCCATCGGCGCCGAGGAGCATGGCGCGGCGCAGGACGGCGCCGTCGCGCCGGGCGATCTTGACCAGGCCGCCGGCCGCAATGCGGCGCGTGGAGAACGGGCGCGCGGCCGCGCCGTCGTGATACTGCATCTCCTGAACGAGCCAGCGGCCGATCAGCGCGACGCGGGCGGGGTCTTCGTCGTCGCGGCGGTAGAGGCGGATCTCGGCCAGATCGACGGGAAAGCGGCCGGTGCGGACGATGCGGATTTCGGCGTGATCGAGCGGCTCGCGGACTTCGAACTCGAAGGTGTGGGTGCGGAGCTGGGTCGAGGCGCCGGCGGCGGGGAAATAGGCGCCGTGGGCGGTCTTGAGCGTCTGCCAGTCGGCGAGCATCAGCGAGAGGGCGTCGTCGCGGTCGGCGCGGTGCGCCAAATCGACCTGCAGGCTATAGCGACCGGCGGCGAGCTCGAACGGGGCCATCGTGTTGCTGACGGCGCCTTCCTCGTCGCCGTAGACGCCGACCTCGCGCTCGGCTTCCTCGCCCAGCTCGAAGCGCATTTCGCTGGGGACCGAGGCGAACAGCTCGTCGTCGGCCGTGGAGACGGCGGCCGTGCGTTCGGGCGCGTGCCGGGCTTCGACGCGGCGGTTGACGCGGGCGTCCTTGCCCAGCACCAGTTCCAGATAGAGGTCGGCCATTTCGGCGGCGGGGCCGTAGCCGAGCATGCGCCCCTCCTCCAGGACGACCGCCTTGCCGCAAAGCTGACGGATGAGCCCGGGGTCATGGGTGACGAAGAGGAGGGTCATGCCGTCCTGGCGCATTTCGGCGAGCCGTCGATAGCACTTGCGCTGGAAGGCGATGTCGCCGACGGCGAGCGCCTCATCGACGATCAGCAGGTCGGGGCGGACGGCGACGGCGACGGCAAACGCCAGGCGGACGAGCATGCCGCTGGAGTAGTTTTTGACCGGCTGATCGACGAAGGGGCCGATGTCGGCGAAGGCGACGATCTCGTCGAAGATTTCCTCCATCCGTTCGCGGCGGATGCCGAGGATGCTGCCGTTGAGCAGGACGTTCTCGCGGCCGGTGAATTCCGGATTGAAGCCGCTGCCCAGCTCGAGCAGGGCGGAGACGCGGCCGGTCACGTGGACCTCGCCGGCGGAGGGGAGGAGCGTGCCGGCGACGATCTGGAGCAGGGTGCTTTTGCCCGAGCCGTTGCGGCCGATGATGCCGACGGCCTCGCCCGGTTCGACTTCGAAGGAGACGTCGCGCAGTGCCCAGAACTCGCGGTAAAAGCGGGCGCCGCGCGGCAGGAGGGCCGCCTTGAGCCGGTCCTGCGGGCGGTCGTAGATGTGATAGCACTTGGAGAGGCCGCGGGCGATCAGCGGGAGTCGGCCGCTCGCCGCCTGCATGGAAAACGACCCGTCCGGCGCGAGGGGCGCGGGACCAGAGCTGGGGCTCCTCGGCAACACAAGGGATACTGTGCCGATGCAGCGCGGCGATCTTCAACTGGTATTATTGGGGTTGTGGGGGTTGCACGCCATGGAACCGGGGGGATTCGCCCCCTGCGGGGACGGGGATCTTGCACGTTGCGAGACCGCGGGGAATGGATCGGCGATGTAGAACGCAGGAGCGACATGGCGAGATTTGGAGAGCCGGGGACGAGAGACGAAGTTGGGCGTGGGGGTCAGAAGGGGCGGCGGGGGCGGGGGCGGGTGAGCAGGGAGTCGTGCGGGAGGGTTGCATGGCGCGCCAGGTCGACGGCGGCGGCGAGCGCGTCGGGGCCGTCGTCGTGCTCGCCCTGGGGGAATTCGCGGAGCTGGCGCAGGAATTCGTCGGGCAGGTCCGCATTGAACAGCAGCCAACCGGCGCGAATAAAGGGTTCGAGGGCGGCGATGCGCGCCTGTTTGGCGCCGCGCTGGACGAAGTCGCTGACGGGGACGCGCCACGGCCGGCGGCGCTGCCGGCGCGACGCCCGCTCGCGTTCGATCAGGTCGAGCAGGATCTTCTGCGACGCGTTGGCCTCGACGCCAAAGAGGTCGTAGCTCCACGTCTCGTGCAGGGTGAAGAGGCGGTCGACCTGGGCGCTGGGGGTCGCGCGCTCGAGCCACAGGTCGAGCAGGTAAAGGTAGCCGTGGGCATCGGCGCCGAGGGTGGCGATGGCGGCGAAGTCGCCGCGGCGTCCGCCGAGGGCGGGGTCAAGAAAGCCGAAGCGGCGCAGGGCGGACAGAGCGACGCGCGGGGCGAGGCCGTCGGCGGGTTCGCCGGGGCCCGGTTCGCGCCAGCGGGGGGGATCGCAGATCAGGTCGCCGCCGGCGAGGCGGAAGCGGCGCAGCAGACGCAGGTCGAAGGTGGCGTGGTCGTCGCCCCAGGGGTCGTTCTGCTTTTCCTGATCGAAGGCGGCGCGGCCGCGGACTTCGCGGGCCAGGCAGAGGTCATAATAATCCTCGGCCGGTTCCCAGAGGACCTCGGCGCCGCGGTCCATCTGGGGGCGGTGGGCCTCGTAAAACGCGCGGGCCGTAGCCAGGCGCGCGGGGTTGGAGAGGTCGCTGAGCCGGGTGCGCCATGCATCCCACAGTTGCTGGTCGTCGGCCTCGCGGAGGATGGCGCGGAAGACGGCGGCGGCGACGTCGGGGCGGCGCATCAGGCGGGCGGGGAGGGCGTCGCGATGGAGCAGTGTGCCGACCAGGTCGATGTTCGTGCCGGCGGCGCCGAGCGGTTCGATTACCTCGCGGAACCAGTCGGCGAGCCAGTCGCGGTAGCGCGGCGAGTGGACGCGGTCGGAGCGCTCGATGTCGTCCAGAATGATCCAGGTCGGGCGCCAGGCGCCGTGGCGGATGCCGCGGATTTCGGAGCCGGCGGAGAAGGCGTCGACGCGCGCGCCGCCGAGCTCGACGGTCGATTCGGTGTGGCGGAAGCCGGCGGCGAAGACCTCGGCGTAGCGGCGGCGGAGGGGCTCGCCGGAGATGAGCGCGCGGCGCAGGTGGGTCAGCAGACGGCGCGCCTGGCCGAGCGTCGCGGCGATGAGGACGATGTAGGGCTCCAGGCCGTGGAGCAGGGCATGAATCGGGAAAATGAGCGAAACGAGCGTGGATTTGGCGGCGCCGCGCGGGGCGAGGGTGACCTCGATCGAACCCTGGCGGCGCTCGGGGCGGACGAGTCCGCGCGCGGCGCGGCGTTCGAACAGATGGCGATGCAGCCGGTTCCAGGGGAGACCGCAGAGGTCGGCGAAGAACGTTTCGGCGAAGCCGCGGGGATCGTGGCGGAAGGCATCGGCGGACGCGGGGGGCGGGGCGAAGGCCTCGGCCCCGGCCGCGGCGGCCG